>Ga0302136_1000013_pt1 | contig 155051 bp, 131 predicted proteins | sample CBN3_20m_MG_FD_203116 | JGI IMG/M metagenome (GOLD analysis project Ga0302136, IMG submission 203116) | Marine microbial communities from Western Arctic Ocean, Canada - CBN3_20m | ecosystem: Environmental > Aquatic > Marine > Oceanic | place: Canada: Western Arctic Ocean | collected 2017-09-15
CCGCTCCATCGCCGCGACATAGGCCGGCGCTACGATCTTCTTCGACATGACCTGCTCCTTTCCCGTCACCGTTGACCGAAAAAGGATAGCCTCTCACCATCGCCTGGGCAGCAGCTAACCCACAAGCCATGGGGCCGTCTAGTCACGGTTACTAACTCCCCGATCACCAGGAGTCAGAGAGTTTTGTTTGCGGGGGCGCACCGCAATCCATCGCTCTCCCAGGATGAAGGGGAATGACGATGCGGGTTCCTGTCGAACTTGATCCCGATGTGGCTGACGTAGCGCCGACTGGCGATGAGATCACCACCTATGACGAACGGCATTTCGTGACCTATCTGCGGCTTCTCGACGCCAAGGCCGAAGACGCTGACTGGAAGGAAGTCTCGAATATCGTGCTGCACCGCGATCCGGCCGCCGAAGAACTACGCAGCTATCGGTGCTGGCAAAGCCATCTCGAACGGGCGCAATGGCTATCCCGCGAGGGTTACAAACGGCTTCTGGAGCAGGCTGCGGCCAACAAGGCGTGATGCCGCAACATTGGCGACAACCGATGACATCCACCGGACTCAGGGTTTGCCGGGTTTGACCGGATAGTGCAGCAGTAGGCGATAGCCGCCGCGCATCATCTTGATGCCATGCGCCACGAGCCTGCGCGCCTTGTTCTTGCTTGGATCACCCTCGAAATCCTCCTTGTTGCCGTGGAAGCCGAGCAGTATTTCCGCAATGGCGCGATAGCTCTCGCCGCATAGTCGCGCATCCAGCGCGCGCAGGGACAGGACGTGCCATTGCCGGAGTTGGTCGGGAAGGATGCCGATAGGCGGTCCGGGCGGTCGCCGGGTGAGAGATCGCCAGAGACGCCGAGCGGCATGGACGCGAAGCTCCAACAAGGAATCCATCGGCAAGGTCACGGCGTAGAAGGCGGCGGCGTCCGGCATCGCTTCGGGTAGCCAGAACTGATGTGCGATGTCCCCTACTTGCCAGACGCCATGCCAGCCATCGGCGGCGCGGCGCAGATCGAGACCGTCAAGACGGGCGAACGTGATCGGCAGGTCTGACGCAACGTCTTCGTGGCCGACAAGCGATAGCATGACCGCCTGGGGCTGAAGGCGCGGAGACCAGAATAGCGTCAGCTTATCAGGCAATGCGTCGGGGTCGCTTGGGAAATCGCAACCCCCATCGGAGCGCGAAGCGTTCCAATTGCGGCCCGCCGGCTCGTCCGGTCAGGGCAATAGCGTTGAAGTCGTTGCGATACTCGTCATTGCGACGAAGATATTCCCAGGCGAAGCCGGCGGCGGGCAGATGCTTGGTGTGCCCGTAAGCCGCCGGAGCACGCCAGTCGATGCTAAGCATGGCGTTACCTCCGAATACCGGGCCGCAAAGGATAGGCCCGGTTCGGAAGCCTGCGAGATTTCAGGGAGCGGATGTAGCTGCCCCAACGATATAAGTGGTGCCTCTAAGTCGATCAATTACTTGGTTATTTTTGTCTTAAAGTGCTTATCTGGATTCGCGAGCCGGGCCTAGCCCGGCGAGCGGCGGCCCTTTCCCCGGCACGGCCGCGCTGCCGATCCGCAATGCCGGATCGGCGCAAAAATTCTGGAAGCGCAAATCCTGAAAAGCGGAAAGCCGTAGAGCCGGTTTTCCGGCTCTACGGCTTGGCGGTCATCGGGTCTTGAGGCGCTGCATCCCTTCGGCCAGCGTCCAGAGCGCGCGATTGAGGGTCACATTCTGGTCGATGCCGTTGATGGGGCGGGTCTGGCTACTGCGGATGCGGCCTTCGGCATTGCGCTTGCGGCCATGGATTCCACCCCGGATGATATTCTCCTGAATGGTGTTGTAGGTCATCCAGAGGCTTTGCCCGGCATCCTCGCGGCGGCGCGGATCGATGATCTGTTCCGGGCGGATCGGGCTTTCTTCCTCGCCATAGCGGGCGACTAGGCTCGCCTCCGCCAGAACGCGGCGCTCATCTTCGCCAAGCTGGATTTCCTTCATGGTTTCGCTGGCGTCGATCAGCCGGGGGAAGTCCTCCGCGACGGTATAGACGCCTTCGATAATGTCATGCTCGATATTGCCCTTGTGGGGAACGCGCACGTCCTCGAACCGTTCGCCCGCCACAAGGCTGTTGGTGCAGACGAAACGCAACATTCCGGCAAACATCTGGTAGCTGCTGGTTCCGTCATGCGAATTGACGATAATGACTTCCGCCGCCTCCGCCTTTCCAATGCCGTCATCCCGGCGCATGCGCAGCATATGCTTGGCGTGGCCGTGGCGGCTCCCGTCACGGGGAACCGACTGGACGGCGAAGAACGGAAACCATCCTTCTCGGCGCAACCCCTCCACGATGTCGATAGTGGGGACATAGACGTAACGCTCCGACCGGCTGTCATGCGCTTCGCGGGCGAAGATGGACGGGACGTGCCGATAGAGCGCCTCGTTGTCGAGGGCTTCGCGTCCGCTGATCTGATGGGAATTACGGCCGAACCGGGTAGCAAGGTGATGATAGGTCATGATCTTGATCCTTATGGGTCTGGGTTGGAGCGCAGCGCTGCGCTGCAACCCTGGCCGTCGCCGAGACCGGGGGGTGCAAGGCGCAAGGGCGGACGGGCGGAGGGGGATCACCCGGCCTGCACAAGCGGATCGAAGTCATGACGAGGGTGTGCAGCACATATCCGCGCGGAAGGCTGGGGATACCGCCCGTCCGCCCTTGTGCCGCGCCAGGGGGCAGCGCCTCCAAGCAGCCGGCCCGGCCAGAGCAAAGCGGAGGCCGGGGAGAAGATCTGATCGGGATACGCAAAGCCTGAAAACCGGAAAGCCGTGTATCCTGATCTCCTTGTTTCCTGAAAGGCGGCGGACATGAGCAAAAAGAAGCCCCGCTCGGTTGAGCGGGGCAATTCGGGGAGCCAATCTTAGTCGCCGTTGCGGCGGGACCAGATGAGGTTGTGGGACTTTCCGTCCTCGGCTTCGACCAGGCTGGCGTAGATCGGCGCGGGGAAGCTCGGATCGTCCAGCTTGACGGAGAGGTATTCGCGCTGCGTCTCGCGGGCGGTCTTCTTCCAGGCCGCGCCGAACTCCGTGGCGCCGGCGAAGATTCGGAAGTCGGGGCCGCGCTCGCTGTCGCCCTCGCTGGGGGCGAACTTGGCCTTGACGTTGAGGGTCAGCGTCTTGACCGCGCCGGTGAAGCCCGCGCCGTTATCGTTCTGGGTGAAGGTGCCGATCGTCGCCATTGTCGTAGTCCTTTTCCTGTCGGGCCGCACCATTGCGACCTCGATGGTGGTCGTGAGACCGGGGACGATCGGCCCCGCACCCCTTGGGGCTGGAACATCGTGGAAGGCGGCCGGCGGCAGCTTTTTTGATTCGCGATGCAAAGCCGAAGGCGGCGGAAAAAAGTTGGCGACGGACGTTGCGGGAAGACGAGCGAGGCGAAGCCGGTCTTCGGTCAGACCGTGCCAATCGAGATCGCGAATGGAGCGCACGTTTCAGGAAATCGTGGGAATAGGGTAATGGCGGCGGTCCTGCGCCTTCGCCGAGATCGAGGACGCTGCGCCGGTTCGCTGGCTGCCGTCTTTTCTATCCTGACCGTCAAGGCCAGTTCGTATGATGCCAGCGGGGTGTTTGCGGGCGCGGCTTCGTCCAACCTCGCCGGTGTTGGCGTGTCCAGTGCAGCCGGAAGACCGCTTGCGGGGCGGTATGCACTATCTCGCCGAGCGGATGATCCGAACTTCACGGCGCCGATCGCCCGCCCGCCGAAGCGGACGGAAAGCCTGACCTCATCTGGGCCGCCGTCGCGACCGTGACTGGCTCCCGAGACTGCCCCCAACCGGATGGGAGCTTCCCGCGAAATGTCCGCCGCCGCCTCTTGCGTTATGGGATTGAAGCCGAATGGCGGAAACGCGCCATCGGCGTGGTTCCGGCGCAGCCGAAAGCCCGGCCCGTAGGGCAACGCCCAATCTTGTGACGTTCAACAGCATTCATCATGGATTCGGGGGCGAGGCTTTTTCCAGCCGTGCAACGGCCTTGGGATCGGAAGCTTCCTTGTGCAGCGCGTCCCAATCGTCGGGCGGATTGCCGTCATCCAGCATCCCCTTGAAGACCTTGTAGGCATCCGTTTTGGAGCCGTAGGTCCGCAAGCTGTTTTCATCGTTCACCCAGGCGAAGATGATGACCTTGCTGGTGCTGCTGTAGCGGAAAAAGAGCCGGAAACGACCATTGCCGAACTTGGCGCGAAACCAGTGCTTGCGGTCGTCGCCAAGGGTCGAGCCCTGGCGATAGATGGACGCTGTCGGGTCCGATGGCACATTAACGGCGACGAGCTGGACCAAGGACGCGAGCAACTTGGCGTCGGCGGATTTCTGATAATCGTCCGGTTTCTTCGCTTTGAGCGCGTCGACCGCCTCGATCAGCTTTTCCCATTGATCGAGAAAGAGAGGGTGTGCGAGGACGGTCCAGCCATTGATCGTCGGCATATCAGATCGAAACGTCCCCCTCGATCTCGGCATCGAGATCGACCGTCATGCCCGCCGTCAGGGCAACAGCCCGGTCGAGCAAGGCTTGGGGGAACGGAAGAACAGATTTCTCGGGCTGCTTCGCCATGTCCCGCGCGAGAAATTCGAGAAAGCGGTCGATCACGGGATCGGCGGTTTCTTCAATCTCGGCCTTCTGGACATAGACGCGGTGCTGTTCATCGATGAGAAAGGCAATGCGTCCGCCATAGTCAACGCCCAAAGCCTGCCGGACGCTCTTGGGAACAGTCGTCTGTCCCTTGGCGGTGATAGTGCTTTCTTCTTTCAGCAGGGCTCCCATGGCGGGCCTCCATAAATTGGTCGAGGGGAATGTAAGGAATATTCCTTATCATGTCAAGGTTGGCCGTCGCCTTGCTCTGCCGCCCGGTTCCGCGCCCTTATTTCGCAGGCTGGCCGATGCCGCCCGCCAGACGCGCCAAGGCAGAGAATCCGACGAAGCCGCCACCAGCAATGCAGAAGATTTGCCGCCAGATGACGGACGGCACGGCCTCCTTGGTGATGCCATGGACCAGCGCATAGCCCGCAATGGCGGCGGGCGTGGCGAAGATCAGCGCAACGATCAAGCGGATGACAAGCGAACGGATCGTCTCGAACAGTCCGGCCAGAATGCCGAAGGCAACACCTGCGGAGAACAGGCCGACAAGACCCGCGCCGATCAATCCCGAGCCGGTCTGATAAGCGAACTGTGCTGCCATCAGCCCGAGCATGAAAGGCAGCGCATAGACGGCAAGATTGTAGGCGAGGACGCAGAGAAGTGCTGTCAGCGCAACGCTCATGAACATGACGGCGACCATGATCTTTCACCTTTGCTGACGGCACCGCCTTTCTTGCAATCGCCACGATGGCCGCTGCACGTTCCAATATGTGCCGATGTGTTTTTGTTCTGTCGAGGTCATCCGGCCGCGCGGCCGGATTTTTCGGATGGGAGGAAGGCCAGGACCGCTGACGCGATCCCGGCCCGCCGTTCATTCCGCCGCGACGGCGAAAGGCTCATCCTCCACGGTTTCGGCGGGGTCGGTTTCGGGCAAAGCCTCATCCTCCATGGCGAGGGCTTCCGGCTGCTCGTCCACTGCCAGCCATGCGGGCCGCTCGGTGCGCAGGATCGGCGGGAGCCATCCGGTTCCGGCCAGAAGCTGTTCAGCAGCTTCCGCCATCTCCGGCTTCTTCTTGCCCGCGATCTGTTCGGCGGCCTCATTGCCAACGGCTTCCCGCACGGCGGCGAGGATAAGCGCCTTGGTGACGCGCCCGAAATAGGCCCGTACGGTCGGCGTCCAGTGCGCCGTCATGTCGAGCGCAACCGCCGTCGCCAGCCTGTCCGCCGTTTCATAGGCGCGGCGCTTGTGGTTCTCCCACGGCAGTTTGAGGGCGTTGACGGTCTGTGCGGCGCAATGGGCGAACAGCGCCATGACGCTGGCATGGTCCAGACCGGCGATGAAGCCCCAAAGGTCCGCCACGTCGCGCGGCATCTCCGCCGCCCATCCTGCATGACGGTCCTCCACCGCCTTCGCCGCCGCCGCGTCCTCGATGCCGTCGGCATGCCCGCCGAGGCTGGCGCTGATCGGGCGGATTTCGAGGGCGTGGGCGTCCCCGCCGCCGCGATAGAAGGTCTGCGCGGCAAGCGCATGGGTGACGGCGATCAACGCCATGTCCGGCTGTTCGCCAAGGGCGAGACGCAGGCCAAGCGTCCGATGGGCGGTCAGGTCGCGGATGAGAAGATCGGAAATCGGCTTGCCGTCTTCCTCCGCTTCCTCGTCCCCGGCCTCGAGCGCGGAAACATGGTTCCCGTCCTCGTCATACTCGCTGTCGTCTCCGACGATTTCGCCATCGGCGTTGACGCGCATCCCGTCGATCACGGTTTCGCCGTCAGCGCCGTCTTCCTCCGGTTCCAGAGCCTCGTCCTCGGGCCGGATGAACCCGCGCTCGATACGGGCGGTGCCGTCATGGTTCAGAACCACGAAAGCCCCGCCGCGCCCGATCTCGTCGGGATCGTAGGCATAGCGCAGCCCGTCGATCCGCTCGATCTCGGCTTCAAGCTCTGCAAGGCGCTGATCTACCTCGGGAGGCAGGTCCACGTCCGCGTCCTGCCATTCCGCCGACAGGCGTTCAAGGTCTTCCTGCACGGCGCCGTAAGCGGCTTCCTGTTCCTCGGAAAGCTCCACCGGCTGCGGATAGGTGCGGCGCATCCCATGGGCGTGGGGCCAGTCGATATAGGCCGAAACCCATTTCCATCCTTCCGCCTCCCGAACCTCTGCGGCGGTGCTTTCCAGCTTGTCGAGGGCAAGGCGATCCAGCAGCGCGGCGTCCTCATAGAAGCCACCACGATCCTCGGCGAACAGGTCGCGGATGATGTGGCCGCCCGCCTCGGTATAGGCTTCCGCGCTGACGAACACCGCCCGCCGATCCGAAGCCGCCACATTGCTCGCGGTCAGGTCGCGGCGGATGATCCACGGTTCCTTGTTGTAGGACAGGTTTTCATAGACCTGTTCCTGCCGGGCGTGGTCGTCGGTGATGGCGAACGCCTGCAACTGGTCCATGGTCAGCCCGCCATCGCGGTAAACCTGAACCAGCTTGGGGCTGACGGCTCCAAGGCGAAGCCGCTGCTTCACCACATGCGCGGTGACGCCAAACCGGGCCGCGATTTCTTCCGCTCCCCATCCGCGATCCTCCGAAAGCTCGCGGAACTTCTCGAACTCGTCGGCGGGGTGAAGGTTTTCGCGATTGACGTTCTCGTCAAGGCTGATCTCGGCGGCGTCGTTCGCCGTGTCGATGACGCAGCGGATCGGCTCCGTCTTCTTGATCTCCTTGCGCTTGGCGCGCAGAAGCTGCGCCAGCCTGCGGCCTTCCCCGACGCTGACGAGATAGAAGCCGGTCGGCTCCCCGCCCGCGTTCGTTTCCGGCTCCACCACGAGGTTTTGCAGCATCCCCTTGGCGGCGATACTCGCGGCCTTCCCCTCGATAGACGCCTCGCTATGCGGGGTCTTCCGAGCATTTTTCGGATGCTTCTTGAGCTTGTTGAGCGGGATGAAAGCCGTTTCGCCATGGTCGAGAACGGTCGTGATCTGTGCATTGGTCGTCATGATCTTGATCCTTATGGGTCTGGGTTGGAGCGCAGCGCTGCGCTGCAACCCTGGCCGTCGCCGAGACCGGGGGGTGCAAGGCGCAAGGGCGGACGGGCGGAGGGGGATCACCCGGCCTGCACAAGCGGATCGAAGTCATGACGAGGGTGTGCAGCACATATCCGCGCGGAAGGCTGGGGATACCGCCCGTCCGCCCTTGTGCCGCGCCAGGGGGCAGCGCCCCCAAGCAGCCGGCCCGGCCAGAGCAGAGCGGAGGCCGGGCATTTATGGACCGGATCAGGATATGGGAGGCGTGAAAGCCGGGAGCCCTGACTTCCTGATCGCTACATAATGCCGTTGGAAGTGTATCGGATGACTATACCGGCATCCGAGCTACGAGTTGGACTGCGCGCCGTATCGGTTTGTCGCCAGACCGAGCAACTTGACCAGCGCGGAATCGCGGTTTCCAGGGGACCAGATAGCCGAGAAGGCGATGCTTTCAGGCTCATCGCGGATCGGCAGGAAAGCGACGTTCGCCATATTGGCCCCCGCGCCTTCCTCGACAAAGAGCGAGACACCACGCCCTGCCGCGATCAACGACAAGAGTGCGGTGCGGCCCACATCGACGCGGCGGATCGTCGGTGTCGGCCATTTCGCGGCGGAGCGCAGCAGGATCAGATCGAGAACCTGCGGGCCTGTGCCGCCGTGGCGCACGAGAAATGTTTCCTGCGCGAGTTGGCGCCATTCTACATCTGGTAGTGTTGCCAGGGGATGTCCGGCTGGCAGGGCGACCATCAGACGGTCGCGCCAGACCACGCGGGAATTGAGGTCCGGGATTTCATGCGTGCAGGCCATAAAGGCGAGATCGAGCCTGCCTTCCCGCACCATGATCTGCGCTTCGCGCGCCGTGCCTTCGGCGATGTCCAAGTGGATACCCGGATGTTCGGTGTGGAACCGCTCGAACAGACGGTCGAGGGTGCAGCCCGGTGTGAGCGCATGGACACCAACGCGAAGGCCGCCTTCCTCGCCGCGTGCCTGCATCCCAGCCGTAATGATTGCGAGGTCGATGATGCCGAGGGCATCACGGATCTGATCCACAAAACAGCGTCCGGCTTCGGTCAGGCGGACGCCGCGCGTGTTGCGGTCGAAGAGAGCGACGCCAAGGTCTTGCTCCAGCGCCTTGATCCGAGCGCTGACGCTCGACTGGCTGGTGCCGAGCGCCAGGGCGGCGCGGTGAAAGCTGAGATATTCTGCGACGGCAAGCGTCTGAACGAGGACGATCATAGGGAAGCGACCACCGCGCAAAGAGGACAAGGTGATCGCTTCACCGACATATTCGCTCCGCTTGCGCCGCCGCATCGTCACTCCGTTTGTTTCAGATGTAGCGAGAAGCCGGATAAGCCAGCACCATCTAGTCCGGAGCGAAGCTCAAGGCTGGGGATCAGATAGTCGCCGCCGTTCTGGCGACGGAACGGAAGTGGCGCGGCGCTTTCGAGTGTCCGCATCCGCTCGCGCAAGCGGTCGGCCGCCTGCTCGAAACCGGCCTCGTCGAGTCGGTCTACCCTGTAGGTCACGAAGGGCGGCAGCACATCGTAACCGGGGTAGTGCAGGATGCCGTGATTGATCGGGAACAGAAGGTCGTCGATGGGGCCGTTGATGCCGCGCGGCGAGTAATGCTGTTCCCAGCCTCCGGTCGTCACGATCAGCATGGCGCGCTTTCCGGCGAGCATACCTTCCCCGTAGCGGTCTCCCCAACGGCGGTCGCTGTGCTCACCAACGCCGTAGGCGAAGCCATAGGCATAGACGCGATCAACCCAGCCCTTGAGGATCGCCGGCATGGCGAACCACCAGAGCGGAAACTGAAGGATCAAAACGTCGGCTCGGAGCAATTTTTCCTGCTCGGCCTTTACGTCATCCGTCAGCGCATCGGCCGCGAAGGCATCGCCGGATGCCGCCGCGACTTTCAGGCGCGCGTCGGGATCAAGTGCGGGAAAGTCGGCACGATCCACTTGGGCCTTCCAGCCTATAGCGTAGAGGTCTGACACCTCGACCGAATGACCCTGCGCCTCTAGCTCCTCAACGGCGACGTCTCGCAGGGAGGCGTTCAGAGATCGGGGATCGGGATGAGCGAAGACAATTAGCACGTTCATGGCAGGCACCTGCTGGTTGGGGACGGTTTTCTCCCAAGCTAGGCGACGGCCAATTATTCCGGTATAGATTGATAGTGGATATGATAATGCCGAAAAATGGATAGATCGGACATAACTCTCGAACGCATACGCACCTTCGTTCGCGTCGCGGAGCGGGAGAATCTCTCGGCTGTCGCGCGCGAGATGAATATCGGCCAGTCCAGCGTCACACGGCATCTTCACGAACTGGAGGAAGCCTTGGGCGTGGTGCTGCTTAGCCGAACGACGCGGCGCGTCGCGCTGACCGAGGAAGGCCGCGGCTACTATACCAACGCAGTCCAGATTCTGCGTCTGGTAGAACAGGCTGGTGACGAAGCACGAAGCGCACGCGGGGCAGCGACCGGCACGGTTCGCATATCCTGCACGGCGGCGCTCGGCGTCCGGCATATCAGCAGACTGATCTTCGCCTTTCAGGATCGCTACCCTGAGATCGCCGTTGATCTGCATCTGACTGATGAGCGAATTGACCTCGTGCGTGAAGGCGTGGACGTAGCCGTTCGGCTCGGGCCACTCGCCGATAGTTCCATGAGGCTGCGGACGCTTGGCATGAGCCGGCGCTTCCTCGTCGGGTCGCCCGATTATCTGGCGCGGCATGGACGGCCGACGACGCCTGAGAAACTGGTAAGCCTTGAAGGTATCCGCATGTCGAACATCGCCGGAAGCGATGTGCTCACGCTGGAAGGGCCAGAGGGGAAAACCCAAGTCGCTCCCTTTGCCGGAAGCCTTCGAGTCGATCACGGCTTGCCGCGCGGGAAGCCTATCTTGCCGGTCGCGGTATAGGCCCGGCGCATCTCTGGCTGGTGGACGATCTGCTTTCCGATGGACGGCTCGAAACGATCCTGCCGGACTATGCTCCGTCGCCAGTGCCGCTCAACATGCTCATCGTGCCGGAGCGGGCAGGCATCGCGCGAGTCAGGCTCTTGGTGGAGTTTCTGGCGGGGGAAGTGCTGGGTCTTCCCGGCATCGAACGTTCGCCGTCGAAGAACAAGTTCGGCGCGTGACAGTGGGTGAGGTCGAGCGTTCATATCCGCACTCAACGCTAGGCAGTTCGGATGCGATAGACGGCACCATTGCCCCAATCCGCTGAGAACAGATCGCCCGTCGAGGAAACCGTAAGGCCCACCGGACTCGACAAACCGTCTGCAAACAGCGCTGTCCGACCGTCATCGAAAACCTCGTGTATCGCTGTGCCTCCGTAATCCACGACGAAGACACGGCCGCTTTGGGTCTGCACGATTCCGGGACCGGGTGTGCGGAGCGATTCGCCAGTCTCTATGCGCTGACCATCACCACGCAGGATCGTGATGCCTCCGCCGATATTCGAGACGATGAAGCCCCCATCCGGCCTGTGGACCGCTCCAACAGGGGTGCGCAAACCTGACACCGCAATGCTGTGCGTGCCGGCCTTGTCGAACGCCAGGATTTCATTGGTTCGCCGGTTGGCGACGAGAAGCCGGCCGGTGCGGTCAAAGCCGAGACCGGCCGGGGTGGCCAGGCCGGTGATGGCCGTTTCCCGTTCTCCGGCGGGCGTGAAGCGATACACCTCATCGCGCGAATAGGAGGCCACATAGATCGAGCCGTCCGCGTCGATAGCGAGGCCCGATGGTCCAGACAAACTGTCGGCGAATGTTGTCCGTGCGCCATCGGGCGCGATGCGGGAAATGCGACCCGCTCCCCATTCCGCGACGAAGAGATTTCCACCTCGATCAAATGCCATGCCCACCGGCGAGTTGAAGCCCGTCCAAAGGCGGGCCGGTTCGGCGGCATTAGCCTTACCAATCAATGCGGGCGCCATGGCGGCAGCGGCAGCGCCGGCTCCAAGGAGCGTGAGTTGGGACAACATAGTGCGGCGGCTCAACATCTTGCACCCTTTGCTGGATCAGGTCGTAGCGTGCCGGTCGAAAACGGCCTTCGCGGCGTTCAGCCCGTTGATGGCGGCCGGGAACCCGGCATAGACGGCCATCTGCATGACGATCTCGATGATCTCCTGCTCCGTGAGGCCGACATTGAGACCGGCGGCCACATGAACTTCGAGCTGCGGCCGAGCATTGCCGAGCGCGGTCAAGGCGGCAATCGTGGCGATCTCCCGCGCGCGGAGGTCGAGACCGGGGCGTGCATAAATGTCGCCGAACGGAAACTCGATCAGGTAACGGGCGAAGTCGGGCGCGATCTTCTTCAATCCCTCCACGACGGCTTCCCCGTCGCGGCCGTCGATGGCATGGAGCCGGTCGAGGCCAATCGCATAGCGATCGCGCGTTTCTCCGGGATGGGAAGCATTCTGCTCCCGTTCGACGGGGCTGGCTGCGGCTGAGGTGGACATGAGGGCTACTCCAAGATTTGCGAGGACGACACGCCGCGACCAGTCGGCGGAGAGGTCGTCCTGGGTTGCGGGACCGCCGGCGGCCGATGACCGTGCATCCGGCGTTTCGTGAAGGGGTTGTTGCGGGGGCCTCATGATTTCGGCCAGGCGACGCGATAGACATTGCCGCCGCCCCAGGTTCCAACGAGAAGGTCGCCATTGGCGGCGCTGCCCAAGGCGACAGCACTTCCCGAAAGCCCGTCCACGACAACACTCGCTTGACCGTCGAAGCTCACGCGGCGCACGACGCTCGCGCCGGACGGGCTGTCGTTGCCGGTCGGCGTGGCAAGCCCATCGGCAACCGTCTCCCGTCGCCCGTCCGGCGCGATACGAACGATGATGTCGCTGGAATAGGATGAGACGAAGACCGCGCCTGTCGCATCCACAGCGATACCGGCCGGCGATGAGATGCCGTCGAGGAAAACCGCGCGCGTGCCATTGGCTCCAACACGCTCAACCGTGCCGCCGCTCCAGTTCGACACCAACAGGTCGGCATCGCCCAGGGCATGAATGCCGACCGGCGCGCTGAAACCTTGCAGGATCGGTTCAATAGCCTGCGCGCTTGCGGTCGTTGCGGCGAAGGCGGCCGCCGTGACCGACGCCAACATGACTTTTCTGAGCCTTCGAACGATGTTTTGCGGCATGACACTGCTTTCTTTCGGGCCTTGGGAGCTTCGTAGATGAGGCTGATTCATCGCCGAGATATTGCGATAAATCCAATTCATTATTAGTATCGCCGTCATGAAGACAGTTCATCTCGCCAGTATCGACCTTAATCTGCTCGTCGTGTTCGACGCGCTGGTCGCGGAAGGGCACGTTACCCGCGCTGCCGAGCGGATCGGTTTGACCCAGCCGGCGGTCAGCCACGCGCTCAACCGACTGCGGGCCTTGTTCGGCGATCCGCTCTTTGTCCGGTCGCCGCGCGGCATGATGGCGACGCCGCTGGCGCAGGACATCGCTCCCAGCGTTCGCTCCATTCTCGAACAGGTGGAAGGCGTCCTGCTCGGCGGCCGCACGTTCGATCCCGCGTCAAGCACGCGGCAATTCACGCTCGGTCTGTCAGATTATGCCGCCTTCGTGCTGCTCCCACGCCTGACCGCGCGTCTCGATCGGGAAGCGCCGGGCGTTTCCCTTGTCGTTCGCAACACCAGTCGCAGCGTCGGGCTTCCCATGCTAGAAGATGGTGGGGCCGAACTGATCGCGGGCAACTTCCCGGACCCGCCCACGCATATGCGCGAAGACCTGCTCTATGAGGAGGACTTCATCTGCGCCGGTCGTGGCGATCATTCCGGCCTCGACGGGACGATTGATCTCGACCGCTATCTTTCGCTTCGGCACCTTCAAGTCTCGATGAAGGGCAACCCGAAGGGCTATGTCGATGCCGTGCTCGCCGAAAGGGGACTCAAACGCAATGTCGCGGTAACAGTCGGCCACTTCCTGATGGCTCCGATGCTGGTGGATGCCTCCGACCTGGTGGCGACTGAACCGCGCCGTCTGTTCGCACCACTCGCCGGACGGCTTCCGCTCAAGCTATTTCCGCCGCCGATCGACATTCCCCCGTTCCGGGTGGTGCAAACCTGGCACGCTCGACATGATGCCGATCCAGGGCATCAATGGCTGCGGCGCGTGCTGCGTGAGGTCGGGCAATGGGCCTGACCGCATCGTCGGCTTTTATATCGACGACTAATTTGTAGGGTCATGGAGGGCTATGGAGTAGACATAGTTCTCATCGCTAACCCGCATGGCCCGCCAGATTTCGTTGATTTTACAGGATAAAATCTAAATCGAAGATCTCGTGCCCATATTCATGCCCACTTTCAATTTGGTTCTCTGCGGCCAGACGTGAACACTGGCGAAGCGTGCGTTGCGTGATTCTGAGATCTATCTGCTTTCCAAATGCGGATGGCATGCGGGCGCGTGTCGGCCTGGGCTGCACGCTGGAGCGTTCAATTCGAGCTGTCTCACGATTCCATTCAGCGCTGCCGTGCAGCACTAGGCGCGTGCGATGTCATGATCGGTCCCGGCCGAGTTCCATAACATGTCGAGCGGCCAGCGCTCGGGACAATGGGTGACCAGACCGGGTTCGGGTTCGCATAAATCGACGATGACGTTCTGATCCAGTCGAAACGCTGGCGTCTTGCTGCCTCCAGGGCTGATCCGAAGCAGGGTATGTCCGATCGATGAGCCGTGTAGGCAGGGTTGTCGATCCGTTGGGCATCGTGCAATACCGGCTCTGGGTGTTCGCAAAATGCTGATGCGGACAGGTTCTAACGTTGGTCGGGCCGCCAACGGGGAATCCTGTTGCCTGGAGCATTGCCTTGCCCCTGCAGATCTTTGTGTCCACTGCCATTTGCCTCCCGGTCACGGTGTCACCCGGTCAGATTGAACCACGCACTTCTGCCATGTGTTGGGCAAGCGTGGCGCTCACCGACAAATGTCGAGTGTGCTGCCATCGGACTGCAATCCGGCTAGTCGCGTAAGGGGGAAATGCGGGTGCTTCTGCTGGCCCTGATATTTTTGCCGTTCATCGCGGTCGTCTTAATCATGACGATGCGGCGGGCGTCGCGTGGCGTCCATATGCTGATCGCAGCGGGTGCCAGCGCCGGCGGGTTGGCCATTTTGTTATCGCAGGCGAGCACCGTGCTATCGGGACGAACGGCGACGATCAGGATTGCGTGGTTGCCCACGCTCGGCCTGGACTTCAGCCTGTGGCTCGACCCGCTGGCGTTGCTGTTTGCCGGGCTGATCCTGGGGATCGGATTACTCGTCGTCATCTATGCGCAGGGTTATCTGGCGAAGAGCGAGCCGACCGCGCGGTTCCTGTCCTTCCTGATGCTCTTCCAGGGGGCGATGGTGGGCATCGCCTTATCCAGTAACATATTGTTGATGCTGGTGTTCTGGGAGATGACCAGCCTCGCCTCCTTCCTGCTTATCGGCTTCTGGCGCGACCAGGCGGAGGCGCGGCAGGGGGCGCGGATGGCCTTGACCATCACCGGCGGCGGCGGCCTGGCGCTGATCGCGGGCATGGTCCTGCTGGGCAAGGCGGCAGGCAGCTATGACCTCGCAACGATCCTGGCTCGGGCCGAGTTGGTTCAGCTCTCCCCCCTGTACCCGGCGATCCTGCTCCTGATCCTGGCAGGCGCGTTCACCAAGTCGGCGCAGTTCCCGTTTCACTTCTGGCTGCCGCATGCCATGGCCGCGCCGACGCCGGTCAGCGCCTATCTCCATTCGGCGACGATGGTGAAGGCGGGGGTGTTCCTGCTCGCGCGGCTCTGGCCGGTCCTGGCGGGAACCAACCTGTGGTTCGGCATCGTCGCGCCGGTCGGGTTGCTGACCATGTTGTTCGGTGCCGGCGTCGCGCTGTTCCGGCACGACCTGAAGGCGATCCTCGCCTATTCGACGATCAGCCAATTGGGGTTGATGGTCATGCTGCTCGGCTTCGGGACGGGGGCGGCGGCGACGGCGGCGATCTTCCACATCCTCAACCATGCCGCGTTCAAGGCAGCGCTGTTCATGCATGCCGGGATCGTCGATCACGAGACGGGCACACGCGACATCCGGCGGCTGGGCGGGCTGGCGGCGATCATGCCGTTGACCGCAACGCTCGGTGTGCTGGCCGCGGCCGCCATGGCGGGGCTGCCGCCGCTGGGCGGGTTCATCTCCAAGGAGATGATGCTGGAGCAAAGCGCGCATACCAGCTTTGCCGCACAGGCCTTGCTGGTGCCGGTGCTGGCGACGATCGCGGCGATGCTGTCAGCGGCCTATTCGCTACGCTATGCCGTGGCGCTGCATTTCGGCAAGCGTCGCACCGGCGAGGTCGCCGCGCCGCATGATCCCGGCGCCATCCTGCTCGGGCCGCCCGCCATTCTGGCGGCGATCGCGCTCGCGCTCGGGCTGTGGCCCATGACGCTCGCAGGGTCGCTGGTCGCGGCGGCCAGTGCGGCGGTGACGGGAGGCGCGACGCCGGACCTGCATCTCTCGCTGTGGCATGGGATCAATCCGGCGTTGATGATGAGCCTGGGCGCGGTGGCCGTTGCGCTGCTGCTGCTGTGGCGCCATGCCACGGCGGAGCGGATGGTCGCCCGGCTGCCGCTGCCCGACGCAAAGGCCCTTTTCGACCGGAGCATGACGGCGATCGTCCATGGCCTGCGCACCGCGTCCGAATGGCTGCATGTCGCGTCGTTGCAGCGTTATCTGGTTATGCTGTTCGTTGTCGCACTGGCGCTGGGCCTGGATGCGGCCTTGCGGTTCGGGATCATCGCCGGTTCGGCCGCCACCACGCCCGCATCGCCGGTCGCGGTCATCGCCTGGGCCGCGCTGATCGTCGCGACGCTGGCGGTGCTGGCGGTCGATCGTCACCGCTATCTCGCGCTGATCTTCATCAGCGTCATCGGCCTCGTCATGGCGCTGGCCTTCATCCATTTGTCCGCGCCCGATCTCGCGCTGACCCAGATCGCGGTCGAGGTGGTGACGATCCTGCTGATGCTGCTGGCGCTGCACCTGCTACCCGGCCAGCCGCCGCGCCTGTCGACCGTGCCGAGGCGGGTGCGCGACGCCGCGATCGCGGCGCTGGGCGGGCTCGGCACCGGCTGGCTCGCCTGGGCGATCATGACGCGGCCGGTGCGCGAGGGCATTTCGCGCTTCCACTGGGAGAACAGCTATTCGGGCGGGGGCGGCACCAATGTCGTCAACGTCATCCTGGTCGATTTCCGCGCCTTCGATACATTGGGTGAGATCACCGTGCTGGGCATCGCGGGGCTTGCGATCTACGCGCTGCTCGAACCTGCTGCGACCGGTGTGGCCGGCCAGCGGCTGCGCGCATGGCGGTCGCAGGACCGCTTCTCGCCCGAGCGTCATCCCATGATGTTCGTCATGGCGACGCGCCTGTTGCTACCGCTCGCGCTGCTGGTCGGGATGTACATCTTCCTGCGCGGGCACAACCAGCCGGGTGGCGGGTTCATCGCCGCCTTGGTCTTCTCCATTGCCATCCTGCTGCAATATCTCGCCTCCGGCTTCGACTGGACGGATGCGCGGCGCAAGTTCGGCGAGCATCAGCTGATCGGGTTCGGCGTGCTGATCGCAGTCGCTACGGGGCTTGGCGCCTTGCTGTTCGGTGCGCCCTTCCTGACGAGCAGCTATGGCCATGTCCATCTGCCGCTGATCGGCGAGTTCGAGCTGGCCACCGCGATGCTGTTCGATCTGGGCGTCGCCTGCGTCGTCGTCGGCGCGGTACTGATGGCGCTGGCGCAGCTCGCCCATATCGCGCAGCGCGCCGCCAAATATGAAGGGGAGGGCAGGGCATGAGCCTGGAATTCCTGGTCGCCTCCGCTATCGCCATGCTGGTTGCCGGCGGCATCTATCTGGCCCTGCGCGGACGGACCTTTCAGGTTGTGCTGGGGCTCACCCTCTTGTCCTATGCGGTCAATCTGTTCCTGTTCGCGATCGGCCGGTTGGTGGTCGATCGCCCGCCGCTTTACGCCAAGGGCGTGGCGCTGCATGCCGATCCGCTACCCCAGGCGCTGGTGCTGACCGCGATCGTCATCACCTTCGGCATGACCGCGATGACCGTGATCCTGAGCTTGCGCAGCTTCCTCGAAACCGGATCGGATCAGGTCGATGGCCGCGTTGCGCCGGACGAGGAGGACGCGGCATGACGCTTCCCGACCACCTCGTCATCGCGCCGATCATCATACCCGCGGTGATCGCGCCCGTGACGATGTTGCTGATGCGACGCCATCGCCCCGTGGCGCTGGGGCTGTCGCTGGGTGGCGGCATCGCGATGCTGGCGGCGGCCGTCGCGCTGTTCGTCCGTGCGCAGGACGATGCGATCCGCAGCTATGCGCTGGGCGCGTGGCGCGCGCCGTTCGGCATCGTCCTGATGCTCGACCGGCTGGCGGCGACGATGCTGGTGCTGGCGGCGGTGCTGGCCGTCACCGTGCTGCTCCACGCCGTCATCACCGGGGCGGACAAGCGCGGCTGGCATTTCCATCCGCTGTTCCATTTCCAGCTCATGGGCCTGAACGGCGCGTTCCTGACCGGCGACCTGTTCAACCTGTTCGTGTTCTTTGAGGTGCTGCTGATCGCCTCCTACGGCCTGATGCTGCACGGGCAGGGCGCGCTGCGACTGAAGGCGGGCGTGGCCTATGTCGTGGTCAATATCGTCGGATCGGCGCTGTTCCTGATGTCGCTCGGGCTGCTCTATGGGCTGACGGGTACGCTCAACATGGCGGACCTGGCCGTCAGGGTCGCGGCGCTGGCGCGGGAGGATCAAGGGCTGCTGCGCATCGCCGGGCTGCTGCTGATGGCGGTGTTCGCGCTGAAGGCGGCGGTGGTGCCGATCCATCTCTGGCTGCCGCGCACCTACGGCGCCACCATGCCCGTCGTCGCCGCCTTGTTCGCGATCATGACCAAGGTCGGCGTCTATGCGATGATCCGCACCGTGCCGCTGATCTTCGGTGCGCAGGCGGGGGCCGCGGCCTGGGTACCGGCACCCTATTTGCTGCCCGCCGCGATCCTGGGGGCGGTGATCGGCTTTGTCGGCGTGCTGACCACGCGCGGGATGCGCGAACAGGCGGCCTTTGCGGTGCTGGCGTCCACCGGCACGCTGCTGATGGCGGTGTCGCTATGGCGCGAGGCGACGCTGGCGGCCGCGCTCTATTACATGGTGCAGGCGACCTTGGCGGGCGCGGCGCTGTTCCTGGTCGCCGATGTGACGATGCGGCGTCGCGGCCCCTATGCCGACAGCATCGTACCCAGCCCGCGCTTCGCCGGGCAGGATGTCGCCGGGCTGCTCTATCTCACCGCCGCGATCGCCGCTGTCGGGTTGCCGCCGCTGGCGGGCTTCGTCGGCAAGCTGCTGATCCTGGACGCCAGCTTCGCGCTGCCGGGGTGGCAGGCGATCTGGGCGACGATCCTCGTCACCACACTGATCGGCGTGGTCGGCTTTTCGCGCAGCGGCTCCTCGCTGTTCTGGAAGGCCGCGCCTCCGGAGACCGTCGCGATCACCGGCACGGCCCGGTCGCGCGCCGAGTTCGTCGCGCCGATCATGCTCCTGGCGATGCTCGCCCTGCTGACCATCGGCGCCGGTTGGGTCACGGAGCAGACCCGCGCCACCGCCGCGCAGGTCATGGACCCCGGCCGCTATGTCAGCGCGATCCTGGGGGGCGGGCGATGAAGCGCGTCCTGCCCCATCCGGCGCTGTCGGCGATGCTGCTGATCGTCTGGCTGTTGATGGCGAACCACATCACGGTCGGCGGCATCGTGCTGGGCGGCATCTTCGCTCTGATCCTGCCCAAATTCACCCAGCCCTTCTGGCCCGATCGCCCGCGCATGCGCTTCCGCCGCGCATTTCTAGGATATCTGGCGATCGTGCTGGTCGACATCGTCGTCGCCAATTTCGAGGTCGCCAGGCTGATCCTGTTCCGGCGCAACCGCGACCTGCGCGCGCGCTGGCTGGTCGTGCCGATCGCGCTGACGACCCCGGAAGCGATCACCATGCTGGCGGGCACGATCAGCCTGACGCCGGGCACCGTCTCGTCCGACGTCTCGGCGGATGGCCGTTTTCTCCTCGTCCACGCGCTCGACGTCGCGGACGAGGCGGCGGAGATCGCCCGCATCAAGTCGCGCTACGAAGCCCGCCTGCAACGGATTTTCGCATGATCGAGGTCGCCCTTCACATCGCGTCGGGCTGCATCGCGCTCGCCCTGGCGCTGAACGTATGGCGGTTGTTGCGCGGGCCGACGCTGGGCGACCGCATCGTCGCGCTCGACACCATGGTCATCAACGCCATCGCGCTGATCATCCTGATCGGCATGATCGGCGGCAACGACACCTATTTCGAGGCCGCGCTGCTGCTGGCGATGGTCGGGTTCGTGAGCACCATCGCCTATTGCAAGTTCATCCTGCGCGGGGACATCGTCGAATGAGCGTCATCGCCGACATCGCCATCACCGTCCTGCTGATCCTCGGGGGCGGCTTCGCGCTCATCGGCAGCTGGGGGCTGGTGCGCCTGCCATCGACCATGGAGCGGCTTCACGGACCGACCAAGGCGACGACCCTGGGGCTGGGGGCGCTGCTCCTCGCCTCCGTCGTCTATTTTCAGACGCGGCTCGGCATCTGGACCGCGCATGAGCTGCTGATCTCGCTGTTCTTGTTCATCACCGCGCCGATCTCGGCCAATATGATCGCCAAGGTCCATCTCCACCGCGCGCGCCTCGGCAAAGCCCATGAGGATGACGGCATCGCCGGTCCGCCGCCCCGCCCCGGCGGGGACGGCGATTGGGCCACGTTCGAGGCGCCCAAGCGCAAGACGCCCGCCTCGACGGCCAGCGACTGACGCCGCGCCGTGGACATCGCTGGCCGGAAACCCGATTATCACCTGTACCGCCGTAGCCGGACGCCGATCTGGCTGGCCCTGTCCTGGCGGGCCTTGCTGGCGCTGGGCCTGATCGGTATCGCGCTGGCCGTCCACTGGTTCGACCGCGATGGCCTGCGCCAGTCATCGGGCGAGCCGGTCACCTTCACCGACATCCTCTACTTCACGATGATCACGGTCACGACCGTCGGCTATGGCGACATCGTGCCCGTCACTCAGCAGTCGCGGCTGTTCGACACCTTCGTCGTCACCCCGATCCGGCTGTTCGTGTGGCTCATTTTCCTGGGAACCGCCTATGACTTTCTTCTCAAGCGCGTGTGGGAGCGATGGCGCATGTCGGTGATCCAGCGGCAGCTGCGCGACCATGTCGTCATCGCGGGCTTCGGCAATAGCGGATCGGAAGCCGCCAGCGAATTGATCCGCCGCGGCGCGCATCCCGACATGATCGTCGTGATCGATGAAAGCCCTGCTGCACTCCGTAACGCCGAAGCGCTGGACGTCGCCGTCATGGAGGGCAACGCCACGCGCGATGCCGCCTTGCGGGCGGTGCGTGTGGGTACGGCCAGGGCGTTGATCGTGGCCGCTGGGCGCGACGATACCTCCATCCTGATCGTCCTGACCGCCCGCCGCATCGCGCCGACGCTGCCGATCAGCGTCATCATCCGCTCGCTCGACAATGAAGCGATCGCGCGGCAGGCGGGGGCCAATACCGTCATCAATCCGGCGAGCTTCGCCGGCCTGCTTCTCGCCGGGTCCACGCACGGCACACATTTGGCCGACTATATGGCGGATCTGGCGGCAACGGATGGCCGGGTCGCGCTGCGTGAACGGCGCGTCGCGGCGGACGAAATCGGTGTGCCGCTGCGGGCTATCACCACCGGCCTTGGCCATCGCATTTATCGTAAGGGCTCAATGATCGGTTTTTGGGAAGCGGCGGCAAACCGCCTGGAAGCGGGGGACGTCATTCTGGAGGTCGTACCAGCCCTCGGCCAGGATACAGACGGGCCGGCATGAGCGAAATCCTCGCCGGCATCGAGGCCCATCGTGCGGCGCTGGGGCTGATATTCATAACTGGTTTGTTCGTTGCGTTCGCGCTCGAACGCTTTCCCCCCGTCACGATCGCGGTCGCCGGTGCGGCGATCATGATGGCGCTGGGCTGGCTCACGCCACCGCTCGTCACCGCCGCGTTCGCGAATCCGGCGCCGATTACGATCGCGGCCTTCTTCATCCTGTCAGGCGCGCTGGTGCGGACCGGTACGATAGAGGCGCTCGCCAGTCTGATCGTTCGGCGGGCGGGAAATGCGCCACGGCGCACGGTCGCCGAAATGCTGACCGGCGCGGCTATCGCACCCGCGTTCATCAATAACACGCCGGTCGTCATGGTCTTGATCCCGCTCGTACGCAGACTGGCGCGGACGGTCGGCATACCGGCGACCCGCCTGCTGATCCCACTGTCCTATCTTTCGATTTTGGGCGGTACGCTGACATTGGTCGGCACCTCGACAAACCTGCTGGTCGACGGCGTGGCACGCGCGAACGGGCAGCCGGGTTTCGGCATCTTCGATATCACGGCCATCGGTCTGGTGACGATGGCGGCGGGGGCGGTGGCCATGCTGGTTCTTGGTCCCCGTCTGCTGCCGTCTCGGCCCGACAATACCATAGCCGATCGGCACCAGCTGTCCTATCTCACCGAGATCGCGCTGATGCCTGACGTATCAGCGAAGAATATATGCGTGGCAGATATCGCATTCCTGCGCCGCGATGCGATCAGGCTGATCGCGGTCCGCCGCGGGTCGCGGATTGAGCGTAACCCCCCGGCGGATATGATTCTTCAAACGGCCGATCGCTTGGTCGTCAGCGCAACCGCTGACGAACTCGATGATCTGGCGCGCAGCGAGGAGTATCTGGTTGGCCTTCAAAATGTGGGGCGCCCCATTCGCCTGTCCGACAGCGCACGGTCGGACGATGTAAAGCTCATTGGCTTGACGATCGGCCCCGCGCATCCGGCGCTGGGTCGCGAGCTACGCGACATTCCTTTCCTGTCGAATCTTCCGGCACGCATTCTGGGGATTGGCCGGGCGCGACACCTTCCAGGCCCCGATCTGGCAAGCGTGCGTTTGCGCGCGGCGGACAATTTACTGGTGGCGGCAGATGGCACGGCCCTTGCCGAATTGCGCGCCAACACGAACCTGATTGCTGAAGACACCAGCCATATTCGCCGCTTCCGCCGCGCGCGTGCCCCGATCGCGATCGGGGTACTGGCTGGCGTGATTGCGCTGGCCGCCTTGGGGGTGGCGTCGGCCACGTCGCTCGCCATCGTCGGAGTCGGCATGGTTCTGATCACGCGGTGCGTGGATGCGGAAGAAGCCTGGCGATCGATCGATGGCAGCGTCCTGGTGTTGATCTTCGCCATGCTGGGCATCGGCGGTGCCTTGGAGAATATGGGGACCATCGACCTGATCGTCGGCGCGATATCGCCATGGTTGGCCACGTTGTCACCACTTGGGGTGCTTCTGATCCTGTATTTCCTGACCTCGGCTTTGACGGAAACGGTGACCAACAGTGCGGTAGCCGTCATCATGACCCCGGTGGCCATCGGTTTGGCCCAATCCACCAGCCAAGACCCGCGCGCGCTTATCATCGCGGTGATGTTCGCGGCCTCCGCGAGCTTCGCGACGCCTGTCGGGTATCAGACCAACACGATGGTCTACGCTGCGGCCGATTACCGTTTCTCCGATTTTGTCCGGATCGGCCTGCCTATGAATGTCATCGTTGGCTTGGCCACTTGCTTCGCTATCAATTGGCTGGCGTAGCTTCAAAACTTTCGATGGCGGGATGTGATGCCGCCGATGTTGATTGTCGTGGAATAAGGCGCCCCCTGATCTGAGCTGTATTCCGGGCGCGTCGCGTTTGAAGATCGGGCAACGCCATATGGAAGCCAGCGCAAAGCCGAGGCCAAGTGGCCAGCAACAGCAGCGCGGGAGTAGCAAACGGGCGCAAGGTCATCGCCGGACGAAGCGGCCGCCCATTATCGGCAGCACGCCGCCTGGTTCAGTTCGTCGATCGTCGCCTTGAGGCGATCGTTTGCCGGATCGAGCGCCAATGCGCGGGCATAGCTCTCCTTGGCCCGGTCGCATTGGCCAGCGGCCCGATAGGCTTCGCCCAAACTGTCATGGGCATTGGCAGAGCGGGGAAAGCGCTCGGCGTTCCATCGGAACACCGGCAGGGCGGCTTCGGCATCGAGGATGTTCATGGCGTCGTAGCCGACACGGTTGACGATCGCTTCCAGCCGGTCCGTGGATATCGCCGCCGCGACGGTCGCGCTGGCCTGCTCCCACCGGCCTGACGCCATGCCCCGGTAAAGTGCCTCCTCCTGCTCTTCGTCCTTGCGGGCGACCCCCGGCATGACGCGATCGGCGACCAGCGTGGCAAGCCGATGGCGGTCGAACGTCGTACGGCCGCCATTGTCGAGATAGATCACCGTCGCGCTGTCGTCCGGGTCGGCCTGACGGAAGAAATGCCGCCAGACGAGCCGCGCTTCGCCGCCATGGCCGACGATCGTCACGTCGTCGTGCCGATAATATTCCCACCCATGGGTGTGCCACGCCGCATTCCGGGACGGCATGGCAAAGGGCGACCATGATTCCCGAAGCGCCGCGAGCGGCACGAGCGCACCATAAAGCAGCGCCTGTGACCATCGGACCAGATCGGGCAGCGTCGTGAAGACGCCCCGCGAGCCGAAGGTATAGGCCGGCCACGAGGGAGAGACATAGGGCAGCGGCGGTCGATCGCGCTTGGGAGCCGGGCGGTAGCTCGACACCAGGTCCGGCAACCGGGGTTGCCCCTCCACATGGTAGCTGGTCCGCGTCATTCCGGCGCGAGCGAACTGACGCCCCGTCAAGTTCGTCAGCGGCGTTCGCGTCGCCTGTTCTAGCGCTTTTTTGGCGAACAGGAAGTTTGTCTGATTATACTCGTTACGCGAGCCTGGTGCGAAACGGAGCGGAAGCGTCGCGATGCTGGCGAAGGCCTGCTCGTCGGTCGGCTCGACATGATCGGGAATATAGTCGGGTAGGCCCGAAACATGGGCCAAGGCCTGTAACAAGGTGATCCCGGCCCATGCTGATGGAAGACCAGCGCGTATCGTGGCTAGTGATGCATCAAGGTTGATCAGTCCGGCCTGACGCGCCTTGAGCAACTCCACGATCACGAACAGCTTGGAGATCGAAAAGAGCGGATAGACGGAGGCGTCGGTGATAGGAGCGCCCGTCTCGCGATCGGACAGCCCGGCATGACGCGAATAGACGAGCCTGCCGCGTCGTAGAACGGCGACGGAGTGGCCCACCGTGCCATAAGCATCTGCGGAGCGGTCGAGCAGGTCGTCGATCGCCGCAGAAGGCTCGGTCGCATGGACGGTCGTCGCCCACCCTATCGATGTCATCAGGCCGGACAGGCCAAGGGCAAGAACACGTCGCCGGTCGGTATCCGGAAGATGGAATGTCTGTCGCAAGGATAGGCCTTTCGGAAGGATGCAGACGGTGTTCGGATCGGTTATCCTCCCCCGGCGCTCAGGCCGCATGACATTCTCTGACCTCGACTGACATCATGCGACCAACACTGTTTTTGGGCCTTTTGGGTAGCCAGACATGATCCGCTTCGCTGACTTTGATCTCGACCCTGCCGCTTTGCGGATATGCCGCGATGGTGTGCCGCTTGATGCTTCGCCGCAAACCGTCGACGTTCTGGCCTTCCTGATCGTGAACCGGGAGCGAACGGTCAGCAGGCGCGAGTTGCTTGATCGGTTCTGGCCGCGTGGCGGTACGGGAGGTGACGCCGCCCTTAACACCTGCATCCGCCGCATCCGGACGCTGCTTGGTGACGACGCCGAGACGCCGCGATTCATCCATACCCGACCGCGGTCCGGCTATCGCTTCATTGGCAGGGTCGTTGCGGACGATCGATTTGCCGAACCCGCGAAAAGGGCCTGGAGGGTCGGTCGATCCGCAAGGGTCAGCGCATTGTTGGTGCCGTTTGTGATCGGCGGCGCGGTATGGGCGCACGGCGCGATGTTCCCGGCCAGGCACAGGATCGTGATCGAGCCCGTGAGGGGGCTATGCGAATATGTGCTTTTCCCACACTTCAACGCGGGACTCCGCGAGAGCTTCGTGGCCGAGGTGAGCCACAGGCTTCCTGCCCACTATTCCGTGGCCGCCAATGGTGAAAAAGCCGATCTCCATGCGAGTGTCAGTGTCCGGCAGACGTCGCAACGAACGACCGTGGTTGTGACGCTGGCCGAGGATGGTTCCGATCGCGTGTTGTGGTCCAGTCAGTTTTCCGCTCCAACCGACATGCAGGATTACGTGCCGCTTCAAGAGAAGCTGGCGAGAAGCATGGCGACCGGTCTTGCGCGGACAGTTGCTCGGATGAGTTGATATGCCATGTTACAACCGAGGCGGGGTTCCGATTGTCACCGATCAAGGGTTTTAAGAGGCGTCCCGTCCTTTCTTTTCTCGGTCCAATGGGAAAGCCGCCGATGACGTGGGCTAATCTCCAACCCTCCGCAGGGTATCCTGCGGACGGTCGCAGCAGAGCCGCGATCGAAACGTCACCGCGATAGGCCTCGATCTTCCGAAGGGCGCATTTCAGGTGCATTGCATCGATGCGGGTGCACTGCGCCGAATTCGACATCACGGCGCCGACCGGCAGGAACGGCATCGAGCAGCTCATCGACGTGATCGCCGGTCAGACGGCCTCGCTGCATCGCTCATCTCCATCTGACACGCTAAGTTGCCGATGGCATGATTTCCGGGGGCCAGATCGGGCATTCCAAGCTGCCGGGCCAAATCCTAGGTGGCTATGACGTCGGCGAGGTGAGCCTGCGACCGCTCATGGCTGCCGTAAGGGGGGTAGTTGACAGGCGATTCGCCATGGATTTTTGACCGCCGAACCCAGTTTGGCACGGTTTAGCCAATCGCAATGATCCAAGCATAGGGCCATGGGCCGTATAAGCCAGTCCGCAGTCCGTCGAAGGCGCGACATGAATGCGAAGCGTCGTGCCACCGACGAGCGCGCTATGATCCTTGCGTCGTTCTCTTGGTCGAGTCCCCGGTTTGCAAAACCCGTTCCCCGGCGGCATGGCTTGCGTGCTTGGGTCGGGGTTTATGATGTTTCTTGTGACGCCCGGGCACAAAGCAGGGCGTCGCGTCGGCCATCGGCGCGGCGACGGCGAAGCAGTCGTCCCCTGTATCGGCCTGGTCCCCGGCGGCGACAGCGGGGGTGGCGAGGAGGGCGGTCGAGAGGATGATGATCCATAAGCGGGTGTGGAGCATGAGAAGCCTTTCCGGCGGCTCGAACGGAACATCGCCTCTTTCACCCAATCGGCCGGTCGGACCGACTTAAATGAATTTCACGCAAGCCGACGAGGCTTGGCCGCAATGGGGGCGGGCGGCTATGCCGATGGCATGGCGGCTATCCTGGTCATCGAAGACGACGGCGCGACCGCTGCGGCGATCATCGCCGAGCTGAAGCAGCATGGGCATGAGGTGACACATGCTAGCGATGGCGATGCCGGCCTGGAGCTCGCGACCCGCGAGGCGTTCGATGCGATCACGCTAGACCGGATGTTGCCGGGGCTGGACGGCCTGTCGCTCGTGGCCCGGCTGCGCGAACGGCATATCACCATTCCCGTGCTGATGCTGAGCGCGTTGAGCGATGTCGATGAGCGGATTGCGGGGCTGCGCGCAGGGGGCGACGATTATCTGACCAAGCCCTTCGACTTTGCCGAAATGGCGATGCGGGTCGAGGTGCTGCTGCGCCGCCGCGAGCAGGCCGAGGCCGTGGTGCTGCGCGGCGGAGGCATCGAGTGCGACCTCGTCCGCCGGACCGTGAAGGTCGATGGCGAGCCGGTGCGGCTGCTGCATATGGAATTCCGCCTGCTCGAATTCCTGATGCGCAACCAGGGCGAGGTGATGACCCGGCGGATCATCTTCGAACGGGTCTGGGGCTATTATTTCGATCCCGGCGCCAATCTGATCAGCGTGCATATCGCGCGGCTGCGCAAGAAGATCGACCGGCCGGATCGTTCCTCGCCCATCCAGACGGTGAAGGGCGAGGGATATCTGTTCGATGGCGGCTGAGCCGTTCCGCTGGCGTGACGTCGTCCGGATCAGCACCTTCCGCCTGTCGGCCATGCTGGGCGCGGTGTTCGTCACCGCCGTGATCGCCATGCTGGGCGTGGTCTATATCGCGACCGCGCGCGATCTGACCGTCCGCAGCGACCGCATCCTCCACGCCGCCGCCGGGCAATTGCTGCAGGTCCCGGCCGACGAACTGCCCGACCGCATCCGCGCCGAGTTGAAGCGTGATCGGTCCGGCTTCAACTATCTGGCGCTGATCGCGGCGGACGGCACCCTGATCGTCGGCAATGTCCGCCCTTTGCGTCCGCTAATCCCCGGCCATCCGGTCGATGTCGAGAGCGGATCACGCGGGCCCTTTCGCCTGGTCGCCCTGCGCACCCGTGAGAAGGAGACGCTGCTGGTCGGGCGTGACATCAGCCTGCTGCGCGATCTGCGGAACACGGTTCTGGAGACGCTGGTGGTCAGCGGGTTGATGACCCTGATCTGCATCGGGACTGCGGCGATCGGATTCAGCCGGGCGCCGCTGCACCGCGTCCGGGCGCTCCAGCGGGCCAGCCGGGAGATTGCGGCGGGGGATTTTTCGGTGCGGATGCCGATCGCGGGGCGGCATGACGAACTCGATCAGTTCGCCGCGACCGTGAACGTCACCGTCGAGGAGGTCGGCCGCGTCGTTGCGCAGGTGAAGGGCGTGACCGACGCCATCGCGCACGATTTGCGCACACCGCTGACCCGCGTCCGCGCCACGTTGAATGCGGTCGGCCACCGGCCCGACGATCCGGCGGGCGTCGTCGCCGGGATCGCGCAGGCGACCGCCGACCTGGACCTGGTGCTCGAGCGTTTCGCCGCGCTGCTCCGGATATCGGAATTGGAGGCGGGGCGGCGGCGGGCCGGGTTCCGCCGCGTCGATCTGGGCGCTCTCGTCGCGCAGGTGGCCGAGCTGTACGAGCCTCTGGCCGAAGACCGCGCCATCACCCTGTCGGTCGCCGCCAGGCCCCTGTCGGTCGCCGCCAGGCCCCTGTCGGTCGAGGGCGACGACAAGCTGTTGTTCGAGGCGCTGAGCAATCTGGTCGACAATGCGATCAAGTTCGGGCGGCCCGGTGGGCAAGTGCATATCGCGCTGTTCGACGATGAGGCGGCCCGCGCGATCGAGGTCCGCGACGACGGCCCCGGCATCCCGTCCGAAGAGCGCGACGCGGTGCTCCATCGTTTCCATCGGGGCACACACGCCGCCGGTGTGCCGGGCAGCGGTTTGGGCTTGAGCGTCGTGGCGGCGATCCTGCACCTCCACGGTTTTCGCCTGCGCCTGTCCGATGCCGACCCGGGGCTTTGCGTGCGGATCGAGGTCGGGCCGGCGGTGGCCTGAGGCGCTGGCGGTGAAATTCATTTAATTCGCCTGCCGACCCGAATGGCGCGATGAGGCCCGGGTCGGCGATGCGACGCGGGTTCCCCACCCCCTTGATCCCTGCGCCATCGCCGGCACCGCCTTTTCCTGACGGTCACCGGGACGCCCATGCTTCAGCTCGTCAAGCTCGCCCTCAGCAAACCTTATACCTTCGTCGTTCTCGCGATCCTGATCGTGCTGGGCGGCGGCATCGCGGCGGTCGAGACGCCGACCGACATTTTCCCCGACATCCGCATCCCGGTGATCGCGGCGGTGTGGACCTATCGCGGTCTGCCGCCACGCGACATGTCGGGCCGCGTCATCTATTATTACGAACGTTCGCTGTCGGCGACGGTCGGCGATATCGACCATATCGAAAGCCAGTCGCTGTCGGGCGTCGGCATCGTGAAGATCTTCTTCCGCCCCGGCGTCGACATCCGCACCGCCACCGCGCAGGTGACCGCCGCCTCGCAGACCGTGCTGAAGCAGATGCCGCCGGGCATCACCCCGCCGCTGATCCTGAACTACAACGCCTCGACCGTGCCGATCCTGCAACTCGCGCTCTCCGGCAAGGGGCTGTCCGAGCAGAAGATCTACGACCTGGGGCAGAACATGATCCGCCCGGCGCTGGCGTCGGTGCAGGGTTCGGCCATCCCGTCGCCCTATGGCGGCAAGGAGCGACAGGTCCAGATCGACCTCGATCCCGCCGCCCTTCAGGCGCATCGCCTGTCCGCGACCGATGTCGCCAATGCGCTGGCGCAGCAGAACCAGATCATCCCGTCGGGCACGGCCAAGATCGGCCAGTATGAATATAACCTCCGGCTCAACAACAGCCCGAGCGTCATCGACGATCTGAACGACCTGCCGATCAAGACGGTCGACGGAGCGACCGTGCTGATGCACGACGTGGCGCATGTCCGCGACGGTTCGCCGCCGCAGCGCAACGAGGTGCGGGTCGATGGCGCGCGATCGGTGCTGATGACCGTGCTGAAGAGCGGTTCGGCCTCGACCATCGCCATCGTCGACTCGGTCAAGGCGCTGATGCCCAAGCTGGAGGCGACCCTGCCGCCGGGGCTGAACGTCACGCTGCTGTCCGACCAGTCGGTCTTCGTGAAGGCGGCGGTGTCGGGGGTGATGCGCGAAGGCGTGATCGCCGCCGCGCTCACCAGCCTGATGATCCTGCTGTTCCTGGGTTCGTGGCGCTCGACCGTCATCATCGCCGCGTCGATCCCGCTCGCCATCCTGGCGGCGATCGCCGGGTTGTCGGTGGCGGGGCAGACGCTCAATATCATGACGCTGGGCGGCCTGGCCCTGGCGGTCGGCATCCTGGTCGACGATGCGACCGTCACCATCGAGAATATCAACTGGCATCTGGAACAGGGCAAGCCGGTGCGCGAGGCGATCCTGGACGGCGCCAAGCAGATCGTCGGCCCGGCCTTCGTCTCGTTGCTGTGCATCTGCATCGCCTTCCTGCCGATGTTCTTCCTGCCGGGCGTCGCGGGCTTCCTGTTCGCGCCGATGGCGATGGCGGTGGTCTTCGCGATGATCGCCTCGTTCATCCTGTCGCGCACGCTGGTGCCGACCATGGGCAATTACCTGCTGCGCGATCATGCCGGGCCGCACACCGCCGAGGTGATGGTGGCCCATGACGCGCAGGCGGGCCGCCCACAGAGCCGCAACCCGTTCCGCCGTTTCCAGCATGGCTTCGAGCAGCGGTTCGAGGCAGTGCGCGGCTATTATACCGGCCTCCTCGCCTTTGCGCTGGCCCGGCGGCGGCCGTTCGTCATCGGCTTCATGGTCGTGGTGCTGATCTCGTTCGCACTGGTGCCGATGCTGGGGCGGAATTTCTTCCCTGCGGTCGATGCCGGACAGATCAGCATCCATGTCCGCGCGCCGGTCGGCACCCGCATCGAGGAGACGGCGGCGCTGTTCGACCATATCGAAAACCGTATCCGCGCCGTGGTGCCCGCCGACCAGCTCGACACCATCGTCGACAATATCGGCCTGCCGGTCAGCGGCATCAACCGCGCCTATTCCAACACCGGCGGCGTCGGTCCGCAGGACGGCGACATCCTCGTCACGCTGAAGGAAGGCCATGCGCCCACCGCCGGCTATGTGAAGGCGTTGCGCGAGCAACTGCCGCGTGACTTCCCCGGCTCGTCCTTCGCCTTCCTGCCCGCCGATATCGTCAGCCAGATCCTGAACTTCGGCTCGCCCGCGCCGATCGACGTGCAGGTCGCCGGGCCCGATACCAAGGGCGGCGAGGCCTATGCGCGGATGCTGGTCGACAGGCTGTCGCGCATTCCCGGGCTGGCCGATGTGCGCCTGCAACAGGCGTCCAACTATCCCGAATATGCGGTCGATGTGGACCGCGCCCAGGCCAGCCGCCTCGGCATCACCGAGAATGACGTGACGCGCAGCCTGACCGTCAATCTGGCCGGCAGTTCGCAGGTCGCCCCGACCTTCTGGTTGAATCCGAAGAACGGCGTCTCCTATCCGATCGTCGTCCAGACCCCGCAATATCGCGCCAGCACCGTCGAGCAGATCGACAATCTGCCGATCACGGGCAGCGCGGGGGGCAATGTCCAGACGCTTCAGGCGCTGGGCACGCTCCACCGCGAACCCAGCCCCGCGCTCGTCTCGCATTATGCGGTGCAGCCGGTGTTCGACGTCTATGCGACGACGCAAGGTCGCGATCTGGGCGCGGTCGCGGCGGACATCGACAAGGTGCTGGCCGCCACCAAGGGCCAGTTGCCCAAGGGCGCGACCGTCGCGATGCGGGGACAGGTGGAGACGATGAACACCGCCTTCACCGGCCTGATCCTGGGTCTCGCGGGTGCGATCATCCTGATCTACCTGCTGATCGTCGTGAACTTCCAGAGCTGGATCGATCCGCTGGTGATCGTCTCGGCCCTGCCCGCCGCGCTTGCCGGGATCGTATGGATGCTGTTCGCGACGCATACGCCGCTCAGCGTGCCCGCGCTGACCGGGGCCATCATGTGCATGGGCGTGGCCACCGCCAACAGCGTGCTGGTGGTCAGCTTCGCCCGCGAAAGGCTGGCGGCGTGCGGCAACGCGATCCAGGCGGCGATGGAGGCGGGCGCCACCCGCTTCCGCCCGGTGCTGATGACCGCGCTGTCGATGATGATCGGCATGGCCCCCATGGCGCTGGGTCTGGGCGAGGGCGGCGAACAGAATGCGCCACTCGGCCGTGCGGTCATCGGCGGGCTGCTCTGCGCCACGCTCGCCACCTTGGTCTTCGTTCCCGTCGTCTTCGCCATCGCGCACCGCCGCGACAAGGCGGCCGCTCCTTCCACTTCCAACGACCTGTCCCTCGGAGAAGCCATCCATGCATGATGCAGCCCCGACCCCCGCTGTGTCGGCCGACACCCCCGCGCCCAAGGGCCTGAAGATCGCCGGGCTGACCGCCGCCATGCTCGCGATCGGCGTGGTCGGCCTCGGTGCCCTGGCCCGGTCCCATGATGTCGCGGCGGCGGCGAACTGGTCCAACGCCAATGCGATCCCGACCGTGCATCTCGTCCCCGTTAAGGGCGGCGCGGCAAGCGATGCGCTCGACCTGCCCGCCACGCTGGAGGCATGGGAAGCGGCACGGCTCTTCCCCCGCGTGTCCGGCTATGTGCGTAGCTGGTCGCAGGATATCGGCGCGCATGTCGGTGCCGGCCAGGCACTGGGCGTCGTCGACACGCCCGAACTGGACGAGCAGATCGGCCAGGCGCGCGCCGCGCTCGCCAGTGCCATTGCGCATGAAAAACTGGCGCGCAGTACGGCGGCGCGCTGGAACGACCTGCTCACCAGTTCCTCGGTGTCGAAACAGGAAGTCGACGAGAAGAATGGCGATCTCGCGGTCAAGGCGGCCGGGGTGGCGGAGGCGCGCGCGGCCCTGTCGCGGCTGGAGGCGATGAAGCGCTATGCCGTCATCCGCGCGCCCTTTGCGGGCGTGGTCACCGCGCGCAATGCCGAGGTCGGCGATCTGGTCGGCCCCGGTGCCGCGGCGCAATCGCCGATGTTTGGTGTCGACGATACCCATCGCATCCGCGTTTATGTCAGCGTGCCGCAATCGCTGTCCGCGACGATCAAGCCGGGTATGACCGCGTCCCTGACCGTGCCGGCCTTTCCCGGACGTCAGTTCACCGCGACGGTGGCGGGGCTGTCGAGCGCGGTCGATCCGCAGTCGGGCGCCTTCCGCGTCCAGCTCTATGCCGACAATCCCGACGGTGCGCTCAAGCCCGGCGGCTATGCCGAGGCGCGCTTCGATCTGCCCGGACAGGCGGGGGCGGCGCAGGTGCCGTCGAGTGCGATCCTGTTCGGCGCGGGCGGCGCGCAGGTGGCGACCGTCGATCCACATGGCCGCATCATGATGCACAAGGTCCATATCGGGCAGGACAATGGGCCAACCGTGCAGATCCTGTCGGGGATCAAGCCGGGCGCGCAGATCGTCGACAATCCGCCCGACTCGCTCGCGCAGGGCGAACTGGTGCGCGTGGGGGCGAGCAACCATGGCTAAGCACCTGTGCCGCTGGCTGGCGGGGGCGGCGCTGGGGCTGCTCGGTGGCTGCTCCATGGCACCCGCCTATCACCCGCCCGCCATGCCCACGCCGCCCGCGTTCAAGGAAGCGTTCTCGGCCAGCGCCTCCATCTGGAAACCGGCTGGGGCGCTGACCACCGCGCCGCGCGGCGATTGGTGGACCGGCTTCGGCGATCCGACGCTCAATCAATTGGAAGCGCGGATCGATGCCGACAGTCCGACGCTGGCGGCCGCCTTGGCACGCTATGACCTAGCCCGAGCGACGCTGGCAGGGGCACGGTCCGGACTGTTCCCGCATGTCGAACTGACCCCCGGTTTGATCCGCAACCGTCAGTCGGGCGAGCGACCGCTGCGCGGTGGCAACCAGCCCGATTTCTATACCGCCGCGACGCTGGGCGGCGATATTTCCTATGAGGCGGACCTATGGGGCCGGGTGCGCAACTCGGTCGCCTCGGGCCGTGCGCTGGCCGAGGCGAGCCGCGACGATCTGGCGGCGGTGAAGCTGGCACTGCAAGGGCAACTGGCCACCGATTTCGTGCAGTTGCGCGGACAGGACCAGCAATTGGCGTTGCTGACCCAGACGATCATGGCCTTTGCCAAGGCCGATGCGCTGACCCACAACCGCTTCCGGGGCGGGATCGCGACCGGCATGGATGTCGGCCGCGCCGGCGCGTTGCTGGGCGAGGCGCGGGCGCAATATGCCGAGACGGAGGCTGCGCGCGCGATCACCGAACATGCCATCGCCAGCCTGGTCGGACAGCCCGCCTCGACCTTCTCGATCCCGCACCGCGACGGTGTAATGACCTTGCCCGCCATTCCTATCGGCCTGCCCTCGACCCTGCTTGCCCGCCGTCCCGATGTCGCGGCGGCGGAGCGGCGGATGGCGGCAGCCAATGCGCGCATCGGCGTCGCCAAGGCGGCGTTCTTCCCGCAGATTACGCTGGGCGGGGCGGGGGGCTTTCAAAGCACCGCGCTCGCCGGACTGGTCGCAGCGCCCAACCTGTTCTGGGCGATCGGGCCGGGGGCGATCCTGAACCTGTTCGATGGCGGCAAGCGTCGTGCCGAGGTCGCCGCCGCGCGCGCCGACTGGAACGGCGCGATGGCCGATTACCGCACCCATGCGCTGGGCGCATTCCAGGATGTCGAGGACGCGCTCGCCACGCTGCACCATCTGGGCGAGGCGCAAGCGGCGCAGGACCAGGCGGTCGCCTCCGCTACCCGCACCGAACAGATCGCGCTCGATCGTTATATCAAGGGGGCGGCCACCTATCTCGACGTCGCGACCGCGCAAGAGAGCGCCTTGCACGACCGGCAGGCGGCGCTGGCGCTCGAGAACCGGCGGCTGATGGCGGGCGTCGCATTGATCCGGGCGTTGGGCGGAGGGTGGTCGGCCGCCATCTAGCCGGTAGCGGCCCCCCTTAACTGGACTGGCACCGGCGTTCCCCGGCGGCCGGGATCGCACGGGGCTGTAGGAGCGGGACGGGGACAGGCGACCTGACCTCCGGGAGTATGGCCGGGCGGTGCTGCGTGGATGCAAGCGCGGTGTTCAGCGCGGAGGCGAGCATGGGCGCGGCGCTGCCCCGCATCATCGTCTCATGGTCGCCGGGGATGAGCTCGACCGTCAACGCGCCGCGCACGACGGCATTCCAGCCGGCATTCGTGCGCCGGGCGGTGGGCTGCAGCAACAGCACGTCACCGGCGTAAAGAGCGGCTGCATAGCTGTGGGTCGCATGTTCGACCCGCTGGCTGAAACTGGCCTTCTCGTGTTGGACGGTCCCGATGCGGTGGAGCATTTGGCGCATCTGCCTCCGGAGCCGCTGCCCCACGCCCTGCCGGGGACATTCGGCGTCGAGAAGGGCAAGCAGGCGAACCTCGCGCCCTTGTGCGGCCAGTTGTTGCGCCAATTCATAGGCGACGATTCCCCAGCGGCACCATCCGCCCAGATTCAGCGCGCCGATGGGATAGGCCGCCAGCAGATGCTCCTTGAGCCGCGCCGCGACTGCCGTGATCGACAGCGTGCCTGAGCCGAGCGCGTCTTCGTCGTGCGGATCGATATTGAGCGCCAGCACCGGCTGGTCGGCGGATAGGTCGCGCAGGATGTTGCGCATCAGCGGCCCGGTATCGAGCCAGAAGAGCGGCGTCCGCCGCCCCTCGGGATTGAACAGCGTCATCGTCCGATCGGCGGGCTGCTCGCCCAGCGCGATGCGCGCCGCCATGTCGGACAGCGTGGAATGTCGCATCAGGTCGATCAGTGCGAGACGGACGCCGAACGCCGCCTCGATCCGGCGGGCCAGCCGCACGGTCATCAGCGAATAGCCCCCCAGGTCGAAGAAATCATCCTCCGCGGCGATCGCGCCGATATTGAGCAGATCGCTCCAGATCGCCGCCAGCCGCCGATCGATTGCGTCGGCCGCATGCTGTGCGATGGTTGGGCGTCCTTCCGCAGCAGGGTCGGGCAGCGCGGCGCGGTCGATCTTGCCATTGGGCGTCAGCGGCATGGCCGACAGCGTCACGATCCGGTCGGGGATCATATAGGCGGGCAGGTGACCGGCCAGGAACGCCTTGATCTCGCGGGGGCCGAGCGATCTGTCGCGCGGTACGACATAGCCAACCAGCAGCGCCTCGCCCGAAGGATCGGTCCAGAGCCGCACCGCGCTCCAGACGACGCCGGGGTGGAGCGACAGTGCCGCCTCGACATCGCCCAGTTCGATGCGAAAGCCGCGCACCTTCACCTGATCGTCGATCCGCCCCAGGCAATAAAGCGCGCCGCGTTCGTCAAACCGGCCAAGATCGCCGGTGCGATAGACCCGCGCCCCGTCGGCTAGGCGCACGAAGCGCTCGGTGGTGAGGTCGGGGCGATTGCGATAGCCGCGCGCGACACCCGGCCCGCCGATGACGATCTCACCCACCTGGCCGGGCGGCACGGGTTTCAGATCGACGTCGGTGACGTACACGGTGATGCCGCTCATCGGCCAGCCGATCGGGATCGCGTCATGGCTAGGGGTCACGCGGCAGGCGGTCGACCACACGGTCGTTTCGGTCGGCCCATAGATATTCCACAACTCGTCGCAGCGTAGCAGCAATCGGTCGGCGAGCGAACGGGTCAGCGTTTCCCCGCCCGCCAGGATGCGCAAGCCTGGCAGCCCGCTCCAACCCTGTTCGACCAGTGCCCGCCAGGTGGAGGGTGTCGCCTGCACCAGGTCGGGGCGATGCCGATCGAGCGCAGCGGCGAGCCGTGTGGGATCGGCAGCCTCCTCGAGATCGATCAGCGCCAGCGATCCGCCGACATAGAAGGGCAGGAACAGGTCCGGCACGGACAGATCGAAGCTGAGCCGGGTGATCCCCAGCATCTTCTCATTCGCGCGAAAGCCCGGGCTCGCCGCCATGGTCGCCAGCAGTGCGACGAGCGCGCCATGTTCGATCTCCACGCCCTTAGGCCGGCCGGTCGAACCGGAGGTGAAGATGACATAGGCGAGCGTCGAGGAGGTGATCGCTGGGGTCGGGACCATCATGACGGGATCGCCTTCCTCCTCGGCGATCATCACCGGTATCCCCAGATCGGCGATGATATCGCCATAGCAGCGATTGGCGATGATCAGGGCGGGGCGCGCATCCTCCATGATATGCGCCAGACGGTTGGGCGGGGTCGCGGGATCGATCGGTAGATAGGCCGCACCGATCTTCAGCACCGCGAGCAGCCAGGCGGGCAGATCGACATCGCGCGACAGGCACAGACCGATCAAGGGATGATCGTCGGCCACCAGATAGGCCAGCCGCGCCGCCAACTGGTCGACACGCGCCGCCAGTTCGCCATAGCTGCGCCGCTGCCCGCGTGCTTCGACCGCCGGGGCGTCGGGATCGCACCAGGCGTGACGGGCGAAGATATCGGGAAGCGCGTGCCACCCCCGTTTGGGGACATAGGCGGTCGTCTCTTCCTGGCGCAGCACCGTCGTCTCTCCCCTGTGGCCGGTCCGGTTTCGACCGCTGGACCGATCTTCGGGCGATTCGGGTGTGCGGCGATATGTCGAATGATGAATTGACCGAGGAGTGCGGCGGCTAGGCGGGGATATGGCTTTGCAATCCCTTCCCCGCGATGCGCTCTTCCGAAACGGTACGCGATCCGACCGGCCGTGCCTGTTCTTCAACGGCAAATTCTATTCGGGGAAGACCAACGGGGTTCATCGGGTCGCGGATCGGCTGTTGCGCGAACTGGACGCGCTGGCGGTGGCGGGGGCCGCGCCGGCGGGATGGGACATGCGGTTGCTGCTGCCCAGACGCGCCAACTGGGCGCCGCGCTTCGCCGCGATCACACCGATGCCGCAGCGTTATGGCGCTAGCCAATTCTGGGAGCAGATGATCCTGCCCGTTGCGGCGCGGCGCGGGGCGCTGGCCAGCTTCGCCAATCTCGCCCCAGGCTGGCATGGGCGCAAGGTGACGATGGTACATGATGCACAATTCCTGCTGTCGCCCGAAAGCTATTCGCCCAAATTGCGGTGGGGCTATCGCCTGCTCGTGCCGTGGGGCGCGCGGTCGAGCCGGGTGGTCCTGACCGTGTCCGATTATGCGCGCGACAGCCTGGCGACGTTCGGCATCGCGTCGCCCGCGCAGACGCAGGTGCTGCATAATGGCGCGGACCATATTCTGGACGTGCCCGCCGACCGAAGCGTGCTGGACAGGCATGGCCTGGCGCCCGGCTCCTATGGCCTGATCTTCGGCTCGACCTCGGCGTACAAGAATGTCGCGGCCGTCTTCACCGCCTTTGCCGATCCGCGTCTGGCCGCGATGCCACTGGTCGTGGTCGGGCCGTCGCGGGCGGTGCTCGAGGCGGCAGGACTGCGGCCGCCGCCGGGCGTGGTGTTCGTCGGCGGGGTCGATGATAGCGGCCTGCGTGCCCTGTACGAAGGGGCGCATTGCCTGCTCTACCCTTCACGGACAGAGGGTTTCGGTCTGCCGCCGGTCGAGGCGATGCTGTGCGGCTGCCCGGTCGTCGCGGCCCCGGCGGGGGCCATTCCGGAAGTATGCCGCGACGCCGTCGTCTATGCCGGGATGGACGATATCGGCGAATGGATCGGCGGCGTCCTGGTGCTGGGTAATCGTGAGGTACGTGCCGCCAAAGTCGCCGCCGGTCGCGCGCGTGCCGGCCATTTCACCTGGGCGGCGGCGGGCGTCAGGCTGGCCGGGATACTGAGTGAGGTGCTGACGTCCTGACACGGCGGTCGTCACTCCGCAGGCTCAGCCCGAAGTGACTCTCCGCCAGCCCCATGATGCGCGCGGCATGGCGTTCGGGAGACAGGAAGCGGCGAAGCGCGCCATGTTGCCGGGTGGGCGAGGGGGGCGCCCCCAGCATCTGGCGCAGGCTCGCCGCCAAGCTGCCGGTCTGCCCGGGATCGAACATCTGTCCCCCGCCAAAGCGACGGACCAGTTCGGACGAACCGGCGCGCGACGACACCAGCACCGTTACGCCCGCGGCCATCGCCTCGGCGATGATCAGCCCCCAGGTCTCGTTCCAGAGCGAGGGCAGGACGACGACGCGGCAGGATCGCATCGCCGCCGCCATCGTCTCGCGCGGTTGCCAGGATCGGTGGGTGATGCCGGGCGTGGCGTGCAGCAGCGGTTCCAGCGAACCCTGGCCAACGAACAGGCCGGTACGTCCCGTCTCGCGCAGTGCCTCGACCAGAAGTTCGACACCCTTGTCTTGCTCCAGTCGTCCGAAATAGCCCACGTCATAGGTCGGTGGCGGAGCGGGGGGTGGCTCGATATCGGAGAGCGATAGGGGATTGTGGAGCACCGCATGGCGCTGTTCGGGGAGCAGCGGCATGATGGTCCGTTGCGCATGTTCGGACAAATGCAGGAACAGGCGGCGGCTCGGCCGGGTCGCGGTCGCCATGTGGCGCATCGCGTGCCTGGCCAGCCGGCCGAGCTTGGGCAGGCGGCCCTGGCGGTCGCAATCGCTGGTCAGGCAATGGCGCCGCATCGGCCGCCGATCGCATGGGCGGCCGGCCGCGAAATCATAATAAATGCCGTTGGGACAGACCCAGAAATAGTCGTGCATATAGATCATGATCGGAAAGCGGCTGGCGATTCGCAAGGCGGCCGGGGACAGATACCGGGTCCATTGGTGAAGCACGATCAATGTGGTGTCGGGATCAAGCCCCGCCACTTCGCGAGACAGCATTGCTCCGGCGTCAGGGTTGTAGATGGCGCGCAGCATGGCGCCGGCGCCCCCGCCGCGCAGGTCCGCGCCGCCCAGTCCTCGGAACCGCTCGGGCTCGATCGCGGGCGGCTCACCGAACCCTGCCATGACATGGACATCCGCGCCCGCGGCCCTGAGCGCGCGGTAGCTGTCGAGCGCGGCATGGCCGGCCCCGCCGCTACCCGGCCCCTCGCCACCGATATAATCGGAGAGCAGGACGATGCGCCCGTTACGCATGGGCGACCAGCGGCGTGGCCACATGCTCTTCCCGCACGACCGGCGACAATTCGGCATAGAGCGCGGCGAGTTCGGCATTCATCCGCTGCGCGGTGAACCGCGCCTCGTAGCGCGCGCGTCCGGCGGCACCCATCGCCTGCCAGGTGGCGCGGTCATGCCGGGCGAGCGTGCGCATCAGCCGCTCCGGATGATCGGGGGGGACGAGATAGCCCGTCTCGCCATCGGCGACGATCTCGCGCAGGCCCCCCACATCGGAGGCGACGACCGCGCAGCCGCCGCACATCGCCTCCAGCGCGACGAGGCCGAAGCCTTCCCAGCGCGAGGGGACGACGACGACATCGGCGGCGGCGATCTCGGTCGCGACTTCGGACAGCGATCGCCAGCCGAGATATTCGATCTGCGGGCTGCGTTTGCGCGGGGTGGTGGCGGGGCCGGCCACCGCCTTGCCGATGACGCGCACCGCGACATGGTCCTGAATGGGCTCGACCGCGTCGAGCAGCGTGTCGAACCCCTTTTGCGTGTCGAGCCGCCCGACGAACAGCACCCGCACCCGATCGTCCTGCCATCGCGCGGGGCGTTCGCTGTGCAGGTCGGCGATGCCGTTCAGCACCAGGGTCAGCGCGGCCGGATCGATGCCGATCCGCACGCCCTCGCGCCGTTCATGGTCGGAGATCAGGACGATGCGGTCGGCGGCCGGCGCCAGGATGCGCTCGACCCCCTCGACCACGCGGCGCTTCCACGCCGAGGAACGGCGGTCGAAGGCCCAGCCATGCGGGCAATAGACGATACGGAACGGCGCGCGCCGCCATGATCCGTACAACAGCCGCAGCACCGCACCCGCAAAGCTGGAATGGGCATGGACGATCGTCGGCCTTACCTGCTCTACCGCGCTCGCGATCGCGCCGGCCAGCGACATCATGCCGCGGACCGAGCGGTGCTGCCGTCGCCACGGGATCAACAGCCGGCGATCGACCCCGCTCAGATGTGCGGCATGTTGTGCTGGGACCAGCGCGCGGACCCGGTCGCCGCCATAGCGGCGTGCCTGATCGGACAATATCTCGGTCAGATAGGTGCCGACGCCGCCCTGCGCGGATTCGGCGATGTGAAGAATCCTCATCTGCCCTCTCCGAAATGTCGGTGATGCGACTGGTCTAGACAGGCCGAGCGAGGGCAACTCCATCATTTGACGTGATCGCGGGGCGCGCGTCGTGATCGGATGCGGCATGACCGAAAAGGGCGGTGGAGAAGCAGGGGAGACCATAGTCCACCCCGTTGGCATGGCCCCGTCGACGCGTACGCTTTGGACGGTCCAGGCCTTGCGCGGTGCGGCCGCGCTGATGGTCGTGATCGGTCACAGCCAGAGCGCGGCGGCGGGAATCGTAACCGCGCGGGGCGACCATTTCGCGCGCTCGACACTGATGCCATGGGGGGCGGGGGTGGACCTGTTCTTCGTCCTGTCGGGCTTCATCATGGTCCATGCCTCCACCCGCTTGTTCGGGCAGGGGAATGCGCACGAGGAGTTCCTGCGGCGGCGGCTGGTGCGGATCGTGCCGCTCTACTGGCTGGTCACGACCCTCTTTCTCGCACTGCTCGCGGCGGCGACGCTGAAGGGGGGCGATCCCTTTCCCGACGCTCGGGCGATCCTCGCTTCCTATACCTTCGTCCCGGCGAACACATGGGGCGACGGGCGGTTCTTTCCGGTCTTCGATCTGGGCTGGACGCTGAATTACGAGATGTTCTTCTATGCGCTGTTCGCCTTCGTCGTGGCGCTGCCGCGCGGGCGGGCGCTGGTGGCGATCGGCGTGATGCTGGTCGCGGCGACGGGGATTGGCGCTGTGGTGCCGGGGCCGTCTGGGCTGTGGTTCTGGACGCGGCCGATCATCTTGGATTTCGGGCTGGGGCTGGCGGTCGGGGCACTGCTGGGGCGGGGCGTCGTCCTGCCACCGATGGTGCGGCTCGCGCTGGCGGCCGCCGGGGCCGCGCTGCTGCTCGCCGATCCCTTCCATATCTTTGACGGCGCGGTCGGTGTGACCGTCGCTAATGACTGGCCGCGCGTGGTCTGTGCCGGGCTGCCGATCGCGATGCTGCTGGCGGCGGCGGTGCTGGGGCCCGAGCCGGTGATGCCGCGTATCCTGTTGCCCGCCGCGCTTGTGGGGGATGCGTCCTATTCACTCTATCTCTTCCACCCCTTCGCGCTGATCCTGACGGAGAAGCTGGCACAGAAGCTGCCCGTGATGCGGGCGGCCGAGGGATGGCAGCTCGTGGCCGTCATGGTCGGTGTCGCGCTGATCCTCGCCTTCGCGGTCCATCGCTGGATCGAGCGACCCCTGACCGCGCAACTCGCGACCCCAACCCAGCCGCGTGCCGTCGCGGCGCATTCTGGAGAGTGAATGATGCACAGCCTGCGCCACCGTTTGCGGCATTGGACCGGACGGGCCGACGCCTTCGCCCCCGAACCGGGGCTGGAGGCGATCTATCGCGACCTGTTCCTGCGCGAGTTAAAGCTGCTCGGAGAGGAAGACCGGTTCTTCCCCACAGGCGGCGCGGCCAATTACAGCCTGCTCTATCTGATCCTGCGCATCGGGGTGGAGTTCGGCCCAGCCTCCGTGCTCGATATCGGGGCAGGACAGAGCAGCCTGTTATGGGCGATGCTGCAACGGCGCGGGCTGGTCGGCGAAGTGCTGACGCTGGAGAACGACCCCGAATGGGGCGAGCGGATCGCGGCGCAGGTGATGCATGAGGTGCTGGTAACGCCGCTGGCGGTCCGCCAAGTGGGCAAGCGTGCGGTGACGACCTATGACTGGGCGGCGGTGCGGGCCGGGCGGCGCTTCGACGTGATCCTGTGCGACGGGCCGCGCGGCACGCCTTTCCATTCGCGGGGCGGGGTGCTGGCGATGCTCGAGGATTTGCCGCGCGACTTCGCGCTGATCCTCGACGATGCCGAGCGCGATGGCGAACAGGATACGGTGGGGGCGATCCATGCGCGGCTTCAGGCCGACGGGGTCGATTACGGCGTCGGCGTGGTGCGCGCGGCCAAGACCCAGGTGGTGTTTGCGGGCGGCCGCTTCCTGCCCGCTACCTTCCTGTAATCGCCGCATCCGGTGCCCCGCGTGTGAGAAGTGCCGCCAGCGTGCGCCGGACATGCAGGTGCAGCGCGGCGTAGCAGGCCAGCACCCCCGCGCCGTACATGGCCGTCGCGGCGATCCACCCCGTCCAGCTTGCCGGATGCAGGCCCGTGGTGACGGCCACCCCCACGACGCCTGCCCCGGTGGCGAGCAGCGCGGGGGCCAGCGCGCGGGCGAGCCGCTCGACGCGCAAGCCCGTCAGCATGACCGTCATCGCCAGAAAGGCGAGGCTCATCACCGAAATCGCCGCCGTATAGGCCTGGACCAACGCCATCAGCCCATGCGGTAGCGCCAGCACAAAGGTCGCGACCAGCACGGCCGTATTGGCGACGCTGAGCAGGAACTGCGCCTTCACACGCCCCGCGACCATCAGCAGCGCGCCATTATAGGAGGCGATCGCTTGAAGCGCGCCCGCCGGGGCCAGCCAGGCGACGATTGCGGGCACCGCCGCCCAATGCCCCGACAACAGGCTGTCCACCGGAAAGGCGAGGCCGAAGGTGAGGTAGATCATCGCGGGCGTGACGATCAGCGCGGTGGCGGACAGCACGCCCTCCACCGTCGCCTGCGCGCGCGGCCCATGCGGGTCTTCGCCGCGCAATGTGGACAGCAATATGCCGCTGGTCGGCCAGGTGATCGCCATCAATGGGGCGAGCATGAACTGATAGGCCAGGCCGTACACCCCGACCGCCGCCGCACCCAGCCAGGCGCCGATCAGCAGATTGTCGCTGTTGCGCGCCAGAAAGTTGAGGATGTTGTTCGCCAGCACCCAGCCACCGAAGGAGAGCAAGCCTTTCAACTGGCCGAACCGGGCATTGGGCCGCAGCACGCCGCGCATCGTCCAGCCGAACGCGCCGAGCCGCATCGCCTGGACCAGGATATTGTAGAGGACGAGCGACCAGACCCCGGCCCCGCTCCACGCAGCCGCGAGCCCCGCGATCGCGGCCAGGGCGATGGCGATCGCCTCGATCCGGGCGATCCCGGCATAGCGCAATTCGCGCTCCATCAAGGCGCGCGGGGTGGCGGCGGCGATCGACAACAGCACGACCCCCGCCATCGCCGCCATCACGGGGGCCAGCCCCGCCATGCCGATCGCGCGCTCCAGGGGCCAGGCGCCTGCGACCAGCAGCACGGCGCAGACCGCGCCTCCGATCATCATCGCCCCCATCGCCGCCCCCGCCTCGTCGCGCGACAGGGTCGGCGCACGGGTGATCGCGCTGGTCATGCCCAAATCGGTCAGCATCGCGATCAACACCAGAAAGGGCGTGGTGAAGACGATCAGCCCATAATCGCCGGGCAGCACAAAGGCGGCGATGGCGACGTTCATCCCGAACTGGACGGCGTTGCGATAGAGGCTGAGCCCCGACATCGAGAGCATGTTCCTGGCAAGCATCGCGGTCTCCGAGAGTCGCTTTGCCTGACCATGATGGTGCACTGCGTCATGCCTCATTTGACGCATCCGGGGGCGAGCGGTGCGGCTAGCTCGATGACATGGGCATCTCGATACACAGGGGCGCGGATGGGCCGACCGATCGCGATGGGCCGGCGGCGCGCCGGTTGCCGCGACCATTGCCTTGGGGGGCGATCATCGCGCTGACCGCCGCGCTTGCGCTCCACTGGGCGTTGGCGGCGGCATGGCCCAGCACGGCCTTCTCCCTATCCTCGCTCCTCCTGTTCGGTGCCTTGCTGTTGCTGGTCGGGCGGATCAGTGCGGCGGGGCTGATCCTGCTGCTCCCGCTGGTCATCACGCGCGGCGCTACATTGGTGTCGCTGCTGGTGATCGAGGCCGGGGCCTATATGCCCGAGGTCAATCAGCAGGGTGTGCCGGGCGATGCGAGCGCGTCCTTTGTCGCCTTCACCGCGATCTTCTTCCTCATCTTCGCGCTGGTCTTTCGCCGATGCGAGCGCTGGTTCCTCGCCTATGCCCGCTCGCCCCTGCTCGATCAGGTCGTGGCGTGGCTCGGCTGGCCGGTGGTGGGCCTGTGCACGGCGTTGGGGGCACTTGCCTTTCTGCATGGGATGCAGAGCGGGTTTCCGCTGCTCGCGGGTGTCGACCGGTTCCTCTATCGGCGGGAATATAGCAGCGGCTTGGTCCTGATCCTGCTCGACAACAAGTTCCTGTTCGCCGCGATGCTGGGGGCCATCGCCTTCGCACCGCGGTACCAGCCGCTGCTCAAGACGGCGGCGATCCTGACCTTCCTTGCCCTCACCGCACTCTATTTCCTGTTCGGCGACAAGTTCTTCACCATCCTGGCCGAAGTCGCCTTCTTCGCCATGCCCTTGCTGCTCGTGCGGCAGGGGCGGCTGGCGGGGACGATGCTGCGGCTCGCGGTGCCGGTCGCGGCGTTGCTGTGCGCGGCGCTGGGGGCCACCCTCTATATCTATTCGGGCTATGGACGGTTACCGCTCGACCGCACCGTGACCCTGGTCGGAGAGCGGATCGCCGGGCAGGGCGAATTGTGGTTCGTCGCCAGCCGCGATGCGCGCCGGGTCACGCATTGGGACGCGCATCTGGTTGCGCGCAACCTCGACACGCTGGGCGACAAGTCGCCGCCCGCCACCGCCTTCGCCAACGGGGTCGAGACCTATTATTTCATCCAGCGCTACGCCCCTGCCGCGCTGGCGGACAGTTTCCGCAAGAATGGCGGCTGGGTGCAGCTGACCATGGGCACCGAGGCGATGGCGCTCGTCATGTTCGGCTATGTCGGCGTGGCCGTCGTCATGGTGGTGCTGGGGGTATTGGTCGCCTTTGCCGCGCTCTATCTGCGTCGCGCCTTCGAATCCGCCTTCCCGTTGAGCCTGTTCTTCGCGGTGTGGACCTTCCTTCAGGTCTATTTCTCGGCACAGCAGGCTTCGCTCTGGAGCATCGCCGCGCCGGGGCAGATCAACCGCCTGCTGTTGTTCGTCACGATCGAGATCATCCTGCTGGCGATCAACCGCGCGCAGATCCGGGTCGGCTGGGACCGCGCCCGCGCGGCGATCTTCGCCGCGAGGCGTACCGCGTGAGCTGGTCGCGGCGCAGCGTCGTCGGTGCCGGGTTGGCGCTGGCGGCAGCACCGATCTCGGCGGGCCCCCGGCGTTACCCGCGTCAGGTGCTGGCCTTCTATTATCCCTGGTATGGCAATCCGACGACCAGCGGGCGTTGGCTTCATTGGCAGGGTCCGCATGGCGAAGCCCCCCGGCAGAGCCCGACGCTCAACTATCCGGTGCTCGGTCTCTACGACAGCCATGATGCGGGCGTGATCCGCACCCATGTCGCCTAGGCCAAGGCGGCGGGGATCACGGCGCTCATCGTCAGCTGGTGGGGACCGAATTCGTTTGAGGACAAGGCGCTGCCGATGATCCTTGAGGCCGCACGGGCGGCGGGCCTACATGTCACCGTCTATCTCGAACAGCAGAAGGACGGGGCGGCGGGCGCGGCGCGCGATATCGCCTATCTCACCCGGACCTATGGCGCGCATCCCGCCTGGCTGGGGGTGGACAAGCGTCCGGTGCTGTTCCTCTATCTGCAAGCCTTGCGCGATCTGCCCGCACGCGACTGGCGCAAAGCGGCGGAGGGAGCGTTCATGGTGGGTGACGTTTCCCCGCGCGAGACGCGCGATTTCGCCGCCTGGGCGCCGTTCATGGACGGCATCCATGTCTATGTGCTCGCCCCCTATCTGAAGGGCATGACGCCGCCCCAGATGAAGGCCTGGGCGGACCGCACCTACCCGGTCTGGCGGCGCATGGCGGGGAGCAAGCTGTTCTGCGCCACCGTCATCCCCGGCTTCGACGACAGCAAAGTCCCCGGCCGCCCGGCGCCGCGCCCGACGGTCGCGCGCTATGACGGCGCGACCTATCGCACGCTGTGGGACGCCGCGATCCGCCACGACGCCGATTGGGTGCTCGTGACCAGTTTCAACGAATGGCATGAGGGGTCCGAGATCGAACCGTCCACCGAACAGGGCGACCGCTATCTGACCCTGACGGCGCAAGCCGCACGCCGGTTCATGGGGCATTGAGCGGGATGCGCATCCTTCATGTCAGCTCGGTCTATCCCCCGCACGTCGTCGGTGGCGCGGAGAAGGTCGTCGCCATGCTCGCCGAGGCGCAGGTGCAGCGCGGACATCAGGTGGGCGCGGCCTATCTGTCGCGCAAGGCGCAAGAGGCGGGCGAGCGACACGGCGTCACCGTCCTGCCGCAGCGCAGCCGCAACCTAGTCTGGATGGAGGAGGTGTTCGCCGCCCCGCGCGCGATGCGGACCGCCAACAAATTGGGGCAGATGGTCAATTATCGCGGGGCCGCCGATGTCGCGCGTGCGGTCGCGCAGTTCCGCCCCGACATCGTCCACACCCATTCGATGGTCGAGCTGCCGCCGATGATCTGGTCGGCGATCGCCGACAGCGGCGCGCGCAGCGTCCATACGCTGCACGATTACGACTTGATCTGCTCGCGCGCGTCGATGTTCCGCGACGGGCGCTCCTGTGTCGAGCGCCACGCGTCCTGCCGGATCACCGGTGCGTGGAAGGCACGCTTCGCCAAGCGGATCGATGCAGTCGCGGCGGTGTCGCAGCCGGTGCTCGACGAACATCGCCGCTTCGGCCTGTTTCAGGACACGCGCGCGAAGGTGATCTGGAACGGGGTGGAGGTGCCGCCAGCGCGGCAGCGCTCCGACCGGACAGGGGACTTTATCTTCGGCTTTCTCGGACGGCTTGTCCCCGAAAAGGGAATTGAGACACTGCTCGCCGCCTGTCGTCTCCTACCCGAGACCGGCTGGCAGTTGCAGGTAGCGGGCCGTGCACAAGAAGGCGATGCCGCGTACCGTGCCTTGGCCGAGGGGATGCCGGTCGAATTTCTGGGCTTCACCGATCCGCAGGCGTTTCTGCGCGGCATAGACCTGCTCGTCGTGCCGTCCATCTGGCGTGAGCCGTTCGGGCTGACCGTCGTCGAGGCCTTTGCCCAAGGCGTGCCCGTGATCGGGTCACGGCTTGGCGCGATCGGCGATCTGGTCGGTGCGGTGGGCGAGGAATGGCTGGTGCCACCGGGCGACCCGGCGGCGTTGGCCGCGCGGATGCTGGCGGCGATACACGACGGGCGGTCGGCCTTGCCCGCGCCCCCCGCCTTTGACGGTGTGCTGTCGGTGGTGACGCCGCAGCGGATGCTCGACGCCTATGACGTCCTCTATGCGGAGGTGCTGGCGTGAAGCCCCGCATCCTGCATCTCTCCAGCCTCTATCCGCCACATATCGTCGGCGGCGCGGAGCGATCGGTGTCGATGCTGGCGGAGGCGCAGGCGGCCGAGGGTTGGAATGTCGCCGCCGCCTGCCTGACTCCCAGCGAAGCGGTGGAAGAGGAGCGGCACGGCGTCACCGTCTTCCGCATGCCGCACGGCAACGACTTCTGGCTGGAGGACTGGGCGGCGCATAGCCAGCGCCAGCGTGAATGGGCCAAGTTCAAGCAACAGGCCAATTTCGCGATCGAACGCCGCTTTGGCGAGGTGCTCGACCGATTTCGCCCTAATGTCGTCCACACCCATTCGATGGTCGATATCTCGACCCGGGTCTGGCACGCGGCGCGCGCGCGCGGGATTCCGATCGTCCACACGTTGCGCGACTTCGACCTGCTGTGCGCCGCCAGTTCCATGTACCGGGAGACGGGACCTTGTGTGGGACGGCATCTGAAATGCCGGGTGCTGACCTTCGCCAAGCAGCTCGACCAGCGTCTCGTCGCGTCGGTGACGGCGGTGGGGGAGGAAGTGCTTTCGCGGCATTTGCGCTATGGCTTTTTTGGTCATGTGCCGGCCGACCGGCGACGCGTCATCTGGAACACGGCGGCGGTCGAGGGGGTGGAGGCGGACTATACCAAGCCCGTGCTCACCGGTCCCATCACCTTCGGCTATCTGGGGCGGATCAGCCCGGAAAAGGGGGTCGATACGCTGCTCAAGGCCGCACGGCTGTTGCCGCCTAACGGCTGGCGGTTGCTGATCGCCGGCGCGGCGCTGGGCGATCCGGCGCCCTATCACGCGCTTGCCGAAGGGCTTCCGGTCGAATTCATCGGCTTTCAGCGTCCCAAGGTGCTATTCGACCAGATCGACTGCCTCGTCGCGCCGTCCTTGTGGGCCGAGCCGCTCGGGCGGACCGTGCTCGAGGCCTATCAGGCGCAGGTACCCGTCATCGGCGCGCGCAGCGGCGGGATTGCCGAGATCATCGCCGATGACGCTTGGCTGGTGCCGCCGGGCGATGAGGCGGCGCTGGCGGCCCGGATGCGCGCGCTGCTGGAGATAGGGCGCCCCGGCCCGCCCAAGGGCCGGGCGCGGGTAGTCGCCCGCACCACGCCCGAGGCGGTGGCGCGGGCCTTCGCGCAAGTTTACGCTCAGCTTCTTCAATAGGCGCCCACTTCAATAGGCACCTTGGCGGGTCACAACGCAGCGCGCAGTGCCGATCAGCACCTCGGCATAGAGTCGGGGCGACATGCGCCGCGCCATCAGGCAGTCCATCGCGACCCGCCGCCGATAGCCGATGTCGTTGCGCCCGCTGATCTGCCAGATGCCGGTCATCCCGGGCCGCACCGAGCAATAATCGACGAAATGGCGGCCATAGCGCCGCACTTCGGCCGCCACGATCGGGCGCGGGCCGACCAGGCTCATTTCGCCGCGCAGGATATTGAACAGCTGCGGCAGTTCGTCGAGGCTGGTGCGGCGGATGAAGCGGCCGATCCGGGTGACGCGCGGATCATGACGCAGCTTGTGGTCGCGCGCCCATTCGGCGCGTGCGGCAGGATCATGCGCCACCAGCCGGGCCAGCCGCGCATCGGCATCCAGCGCCATCGAGCGGAATTTGTAGCATAGGAAGGTCCGCCCATCTTTGCCGTAACGGCGATGGCCATAGATGGGTGTGCCGCCGCCGCTCTCCAGCGCGATCAGCGCCGCCACGGCCAGCATCAGCGGGGACAGCAGGACCAACAGGATAAGCGCCAGAATCACGTCCGCCGTCTGCAACAGCCCGGGGCGTGAGAGGGATGGGGGCGCGGGGGATATATAGGAAACGGTCATGATGGCACCTCGCTCTGGGAATGAGCGCGGCAACGAACCGGACGGACTTATCCGCCGATCATTTGATGACTTCATGTCGGCAGGGTCGCATTGATCGATCGAAATACATCAAAAGACAAATACGATCATAATCTTTTAATGAGAGTGTATATCAGGTTAGTGCAGTGCACCATTCCCCAGTCCATTATGGTTAACGATTCGTCACCATGAAGACGATTGCAGCCGGGCCATCGGTTGTAACTAGAGAATGACGGGAAGCCGCCCGGTAAGCTGGCGGAAATGTACAGTCGAAAGACCGATTGTCGGGAATAAAAACAGCAGGAAACTGCCAAGGGAGGACCTATGCCCAGTGGCGTATCGCGAAATTCTGCGACCCGTCTGATGACGCTGTTCCTGGCCACCGCACTGCCGGCGGTAGCTCCGGGGCAGGAGGTCGCCACGACCACGAACGGCGCTTCGGCGCAGCTTCCCATCTATAATTATGTGCTGTCGGGCGGCGACCGGGTGCGGGTCGTGGTGTTCGGCGATCCGGCGCTGGGTGGCGAGTTCACCATCGCCGGGTCGGGGATGATCGCGATGCCGCTGATCGGCGAGGTCGATGTGCGCGGCCTGACCTCCACCCAGTTGCAGGACCGCATCGTTGCACGGCTGGCCGATGGTTATATCAAGGACCCGCGCGTCGCGGTCGAAGTATTGTCGACCCGCCCTTTCTACATCTTGGGCGAGGTCAACAAACCCGGCCAATATCCCTTTGCCAACGGATTGACCGTGCTGGGCGCTGTGGCGCAGGCGGGCGGCTATACCTATCGCGCCAAGACCAAGCAGGTCTTCATCAAACATGCCGGCCAGGATGCGGAGGTCGCGGAACCCGTCACCGCGACGACGCTGGTGGCGCCGGGCGACACCATCCGGATCAAGGAACGCTGGTTTTGATCCTGTGCGGCGCGCCTCGGCGGCTGTCGCGCCTGGCGTCGCTGATGATCGCCGGCGCCTGTACCGCGCCGCTGGGCGCTCAGCTGTTGCAGGATGTACCGACCGTCCAGGTGCCGCCCGAGCCGCCGCTGACCGATGCACGCTCGGTCTTCGCTCGCGAACGCGACACGGGTGTCGCCGACCGGACATTGCCGGCCTTCACCGCGCAAGGGGTCACGGTCGGTGCGTTCGATGTGTTTCCGGCGGTGTCGGTCGGGGGGCTGTTTACCTCCAACCTGTTCGCCAACAATGAGGACCGGCGCAGCGATGTCGCTCTGGTTGTCCGGCCGGAGGTGACGGTGCGCACCAGCGGCGGCCCCTATCGCCTGACCGCCTATGGCCGCGCCGACCTACGCCGCTTCGCCACCTATGCCAGTGAAAATACCGAGGAGGGCATGGCGGGGCTGGAAGGCAGCATTGCGGTCGGCGCGCTCAGCAGCCTCGCGGCGGGGGCCAGCTATGGCAGCTTCGTCAATCCGCGTTTCGCGCCGGACTCGCCGATCGAGGCGGCCAAGCCGCTCGAATATAATGCGCTCAACGGCTATGCGGGTGCGACGATCGAGCAGGCGAACACCCGCATCATTTTGCGCGCCGATGTCATCGACCTGCGCTTTCGCGATACGCCTGCGCGGGACGGCGGCACGCTGTTCACCCGCGACCGCGACCGGACCCGCTATCAGGCACTGGTGCGGGTCGAGCGCGCACTGAGTCCCGCCGTTTCGATTTATGGCGCCGCCAGCCTGAACAAGGTCGATTTCCGCCTCGCACCTGGTGGTACGCGCGATTCCAAGGGCTATGGCGTCTATCTCGGGTCGAGCTTCCAGGTTACCGATCTGATGCGCGGCGATGTCCGCGTCGGCTATATTCGCCAGGACTTCGATCGGGCCGGTATTCGTCCGCTTTCAGGTCTCGGGGCGCTGGGCAAGCTCGTCTATTTCCCGACCCGGTTGTGGACGCTAACCGCGACCGCCGAGAGCAGTATTCAGGACAGCGGCGTGCCGGGAACCGGCGGCTTCTTGCATCGCGGCGGATCGTTGCGCTCGGATCACGAGCTTCGCCGTTACCTCATCGCCTCGGTCGAGGGGGGCTATTACCGCGACACCTATCGCGGCATCCCTCGGCGGGATTCGCTTCCCTATGCCGATGCGGGCCTGACCTATCTGTCGCGCAACCATTGGAATGCGCGGCTCGGCTATCGCTATCTCGCGCGGGATTGCACCTGCGGGTCCGGCGTCACCAATTTCGACGATCATCGCGTCTCACTGACGCTGACCCTTCAACGATAGAAACGGGAGAATCGACGATGGCCAGCCTGCCGATTCGTTACGATAGCGCTACTTTCGAAGGCGCTCGTTCATCACCCGCCTATGTCGAACGGGGCCCGCTGCCTCAAAACGGGGTCATGGACCTGATCAAGGCCTATCGCCGCCATCTCACGCTGTTCCTGGCGGTCGCGGGCGGCATCCTGGCGCTGGTCGCGGCCTATAGCTGGCTGCAGACCCCGCGCTATACGGCGACCGCCACGCTGGTCATCGCGCCCCAGCCCGCGCAGATCGGGGCGGAGCGAACCAGTGCCCTCAGTGATCCGGCCGCCGATTCCAGTGTCGATACGCAGGTCGAATTGCTGAAGAGCCGGACGCTCGCGGGGCTGGTCGTCGACCGGCTGGGATTGGCCGAGGAAGCGCGGTTCCAGGCGCTGGTCCACAACCCCTCGATCCTCGAGCGGATTCCTGGATTGGAGCGCCCACCCACGCCCCTGCCGGCCTCGGCCCGGCGTGATGCGGCGATCGATCGGCTGGCAAGTGGCATCGAGGTGCATCGCAATGCGCAGACCTTCATGCTCAGCCTGTCCTTCGAGCATCCCGACCGCGAGCTCGCGACCGCGATCGTCAACAGCTATGCGCAGGAATTCGTCGCTCAATCGGGCGCGGTGAAGCGCGAAGGCGCGGACGCCGCCGCCGCGTTGCTGCGCGGCCAGCTCGACGAGGCGCGCCGCGAGGTCGAGGAGGCGGACGGCGATCTGGGCCGCTACAAGGTCGCGCACAATCTGATGAGCGTGCAGGGGGGCACCATCGCCGAGCAGCAGCTATCCTCGCTCGACGGCCAGGTCGCACTCGCCCGCGCCGGAGAGGCGGAAGCGACCGCCCGCCTTCAGACCGCCCGCCAGCAGCTCGCCCGCGGTTCCAAGGGCGACGATCTGGGCGAGGCGCTGGGCTCGCCGGTGATCCAGCAACTGCGCAGCCAGCGCGCGACGGTCAGCGCGCAGGTCGCCGATCTGGGCGGCAAGTACGGACCCAAATATCCCCCGCTTGCGGCCGCACAGCGCCAGGTCGCCGATATCGACGCGCAGATCGAAGGCGAGATCAAGCGCACCATCTCCAATCTGGAGGCGCAGCGCGATGTCGCCGCTCGGCGGACCGCCTCGCTGGCGGGCAGCGCGTCGGGTGCGCGATCGCAGGTGGTGAACAACAATGTCGCTTCAATCGCGCTGGGCGGGCTTCAACTCCGTTCGGACACCGCGCATCAAAGCTATGCACTGTTGCTGACCCGACTGAACGAGATCGGCGCGCAGGCCGCCTCCACCCGGTCGGACGCACGCATCGCCAGTCTCGCCGCGTTGCCCACGCATCCCAGTTCGCCCAACCGGCCGATCAACATGCTCGTCGGCGCGCTGCTGGCGATCGCAATCGGGCTGGGCGTGGTCTTCATGCGGCAGGGGACCGATCGCGGCATCCGTACGCTGGAAGATGTCGAGGGACGGTTGCAGCTTCCCTATCTGGCGGGGCTGCCGACGCTGAACTCGGCGGTGCGCCATATCGGCGGCAGCGACCCGATCAGTGCGCTGGTCGACCATAGCGGCTCGGCCTATGCGGAGGGGTATCGCAACCTGGCCGCCTCGGTCCTGCAATCGGCGGCGGCCGGAACGGTGCGGACGATCGCGCTGACCTCTGCGCTACCCAATGAGGGCAAGACCACCGCCGCGATCGGGCTGGCGCGGATCGTCGCGATGAGCGGGGTCAGCGTGGTGCTGGTCGATGCCGATATGCGCCGGCCGAGCATCGCCAATGCCCTGGGCCTGCGTCCGGCGGTCGGCTTGCAACAGGTGCTGGAGGGCGAGGCGCGGCTGGATGAGGCACTGCTCCGCGATCTCGATTCGCCGCTGACCATCCTGCCCATGGTTCGCGCCGGACTGGGCGGTGCGGCGGCGTTGGGCGGCGCGGGCTTCGACGCGCTGATCGAGGATTTGAAGGCGCGGTTCGATGTCGTGATCTTCGACGCCTCGCCGGTGCTGCCGGTGGTCGACGGGCGGCTGGTCGCCAAGAAGGCGGATTCGACCGTGCTACTGGTCCGCTGGCGCAAGACCCCCGACGCGGCGGTCGAGATGGCGATCCACCTGCTCCAGACACTGGGCGTCAAGATGACCGGCGTGGCGCTCAGCCGGGTCGATCTTCATGCGCTCGCCCGTTCCGGCTATGGCGATCCGGCGCAGTTCATGGGGTCCTACAACACCTATTATGCGAATTGATCATGGGCAGTCTTGCTTTGAGCAGCCATCGGCCCGCGCCCGCCCCGCGTGCGATCACCAGCGAATTGTTGCTGCATCGCCTGCGCAGTTTCGCCACCCTTGCCGCCCATGAGGTGGAACTGGTTCTGTCACTGGCCGAACCGCCCAAGAGCCATGCGGCGGGAACCAGCATCTGTCCCCGCGAGGACGGTAGCCCACACCCCCGCCTGATCGTCGGCGGCTGGGCTTGTCGTCCGCGCATCCTACCCGACGGCCGCCGCCAGATGCTGGGAGTGCTCCTGCCCGGCGACATGATGGGTGATCGGGGCGAGCGGCGGCCATTGGCCATGAACCCTGTCATCGCGCTGACCCCCGTGCGCACGATCGGCATCGCCCGGCTAGTGCAGGCGGTACGGATGGAGCCGCAGGACCATCCCGGCATCGTGCGTGCGCTCGCGGCGATCGATCGGTGCGAGGAGATGGCGCTGCTCGACCATATCGTCCGCCTGGGGTGCCAAAGCGCGTTGCAGCGGACCGCGCATCTGCTGCTCGAACTGCATCACCGGCTGTCGGTGATCGGCTTCGTGCACGGTGGCACCTTTCCGATGCCGCTGACCCAGGACACGCTGGGCGAGCTGTTGGGGTTGAGCCTGGTCCATATCAACCGGATCGTGTCGCAGATGCGGCGCGAGGAACTGGCCCTGATCCGCGGCGGGGTGGTGACGATCCAGGATTTTCCCCGGCTGGCGCTGCTCGCCGATCGGATCGACCCGACGAGCCATGCTGGCTCGGCCTGACCCGCCGTGCTCGCCGGAGGGCGCACTGGCCTTGTGCCTGCGCGACCTGATGACGGTGCCCTGCGGCGAGGCGATGGCGGCTGATCTGGGCAAGGGGCGGACTCTGCTCCTCGCGCCATCCGCCGCAGATCGGGATGCGGCGGCCGTGCGGATGGCGGGGCGCGCGACCGTGGTCAGCCGGAGCAGCACCTCGGCTTGCCATGCCGTCGCCTGGGCCAGAGGCGGGCGGATCGGCCTGGACGTGGAGACGGTGTCGCGTGTCGCACTGAACGCGAACGTCGACGATCCCTGGCTGGCCGATAGCGAGCGTCATTCCGTCATCGCGGCGGCGGACCCGGTAATCGAACTGGCCTGTCGGTGGGTCCTGCGGGAGGCCTATGGCAAGGCGCTAGGCGTCGGCCTTGCCCTGCCGCTCGATCGCCTTGTCTTTCACGGACGGGGCGGGCGGATCGTGCTGAAGACGCCCTGGCCCAGCGATGGATGGGATTTTGCCCTGTACCGCCGGGGTGAGACGCTGTGTGCCGTTGCCCATCATGCGATGCCGACCGCGCCTTGGGGCAGGAACCCGCCCGGCCCGGTGGCGGAGAGGTAAAGCGCGTTCAGCACCTGCCGATCGGTGCGGGTAAAGGGGATGGGGCGTCCTTCCGCGTCGAGCAGGTTGGAGCTGTTCGTATCGCCGCCGGGCAGGATCTGGTCGCTGCCTTGCGTGCCGTCGAGCGTGGCGAGCATCGTGCCGATGCGGCCGAGCATCGCATCGACCGCGGGCGTCGTGGCGGCACGGTCGTCGAGCAGCGCCCGGATCACCCCGCCATGATAGATGGAATCGGCCAGATGCGCCGCCGCCATCGCACCGTTCGCCGAATCCGGTTCGACCAGCAACAATCGGCGATAGCTTGCCGCCACGGCATTTTCGATCAGCAGCGCGCCGATCAGGAAATGAGTGTCGTCGGCATAGGGATCGAAGGCCTGGCCCAACCCGACGATCCCGGCGCGCTGGGCGGCGAGCGAAAACGCACCCGATGCGCCCGGCGACAGGTCGATGGCGGGCTGCGCCGGCGCGGACGCGCCTATCTGTCCGCGCAGCGCGGTGACGTGGGCTGCCTTGTCATCCGCCAGATCCGCCGCCAGCCAGGCGATCGAGGAATCGTTGAAACGCATCTGCCGGGCGCCGGTCACCGCCCCCGCACCGTTTCCGGTCAGCACGCTCGGCAGCGGTGCACCGCGCGCGACATAGGAGAAATATTGCCCGCCGAGATAGGCAAGCGTCAGGGCCAGATTCAGTGGGTGCCCTGGTGAGGCGACGGGCACGGGGGTGGTGGCGGCGGGCGGTGTGACGATCGAATCGTCTCCGCCGCCGCTGCCGCATCCGGCGAGCAGCGCGCCGGTCGAAAAGGTGGCGATCAGGCGAAGGACGTTGCGACGATCATAGTGGCGCCGATCATAGGGGTGGGGGGCATGGGAAAAGGTCGGGTTCTGCATGCGCCGCCCCTTTTCGCCGCTTCCCTTGACGCAATGTTAACGGCCTCAAAAATGGGAGATAAGTGCATAAAATGATGTAATTTTGTCGGGTTTGGGAATGACGGTGGTGGAACTTTTCAGCCGTCCGTTTTTAAGCGCAGCGCATGACCGCACCCATGGCCCTGACCGACATGACCACCAGCCTGCAAACCGCGCTCGACGCCGCGGCCAGAACCCGCAGCGCTTTTACGATTCCTCCCGGCGGACATCGCCTGCTGGCGACGGGGCTGGGCTATGCCAGCCACGCGCGTATCCTGGTCGCGGGCGACGTCTATAATGATCACGGCCCCGCCGTGGGCACGCATTACTGCCTCACCAACCGCTCGGGGCAGCGGCTGTCCAATGTCACGATCATCGGCGCGGGTGGCGCCTTTGTCGGTGGCGAATCCGATCCGGCGGGGGCGACGCGCAAGGGGCTCGGCATCGTCGCGACCGACGGCTTTACGGTCATTGGCGTCAAGACCGCCGGGCCGCTGACCGGGTTCGGGATGGAGGTGAAGAATTCCAGCGGCGGGCATCTCAATGGCCTGCAGCTTTTCTCCGGGGTCAATCGGCCGGGCGCCGATGGCCTGCATTTTTTTGGCGCCTGCACGCGGGTAAGCGGATCGAACATCACCGTACGCAGCGGTGACGACGCGCTGTCCTTCACGTCGGAAAATCATGAATCGATCGATGCGATCATGGAGCGGATCACGCTGACCAGCATGACGCTCGACAGCGCGGCCTTCTCGTGCATCAAATTCTTCACGAGCACGACGACCGGCAAGGCGATCATCCGCAACGTGACGCTTAGCGGTATCAAGGGGCGGATCACCCAGGGCCCTACCGGCTGTCCGCTGATGATGCAGAATAATGGCGTGGCGCAAGGGTGCGAGATACGTGACATCACCATCGCCAATGCCGATCTGGATTTCGGTGCGGCGACACAGGACGGGCCGACCGCCTATCTCACCGATTGCCGCAACGTGACCTTGCGCAACATCACCTTGCGCGGGCGTCGCAACGGCCAGTTCTTGCGTGCAGTCCGCTGCTCGGGCCTGCGCGTCACAGGGGAGGTGTGGGACACGATCCCGGGCAATCCGATGAACGACCTGGTCCAGCTGGAATATTGCAGCGATTACGACATCAACCTGATCGTCCGATCGGCCAGCGGTGCGCGGATCGGTTCGCTGCGTGTCCGCAACGGCGGAGCCGACAGCGTAATACGCTATATCGGCATGACCGGCGATTGAGGGGGGATAGCGTCCGTCGTCACCAGCGTTGGGATCGTTAACATGGTTGCCTATCCGATTGCTGAAAGCTTCTCGCGATCGCTCCAGATATTCAGAAAAATCGTGTAAAATGCACCTCCCCGGATGCACCGCGAGCCATAGAAAATCGAGTGATCTGGGGGGTGCCGCCTGGCAAAATTCAGCTCCGATATGGGCTTTTGAATTAATCGCGGTTAGGTTGCCGCGATGCCAAACATTCGAATGAACCCCCGCGTCTTCTGGGGCGCCAGTGCGATTGTGGCCATTATGCTGGCCGCCACCTTGCTCATGCCCGGTACGGCCGACAGTGCGTTCAAGGCGGCGCAAAGCTGGACGATCGACACGTTCGGCTGGTTCTACATCGCCTCGGTCGCGGCCTTTCTGGTGATCGTGCTCGCGCTCGGCTTCGGTCCGGCCGGCAAGCTGAAGCTGGGGCCGGACGATGCAGAGCCCGATTTCCCCTATGTCTCCTGGCTGGCCATGTTGTTCGCGGCGGGCATGGGCATCGGGCTGATGTATTTCGCGGTGGCCGAGCCGATCCAGCATTATATCGCACCGCCCGATGTCGCCCCGGGAACGATATTGGCCGCGCGCGAGGCGATGGCGATCACCTTCCACCATTATGGCGTCCATGCCTGGGCGATCTACGCATTGGTCGGCATGAGCCTGGCCTATTTCACCTATCGCAAGGGCTTGCCGCTGACCATGCGCTCGGGGCTTTCGCCGATCTTGGGCAAGCGGATCAACGGGCCACTAGGTGATGCGATCGACGTCTTCGCGGTCTGCGGCACCGTGTTCGGCGTCGCGACGTCGCTGGGCTTCGGCGTGTCGCAGATTACGGCGGGTTTGTCCTATGAATATGCGGTGCCGGACACGACGACGGTCAAGATCGGGCTGATCGTGCTGGTCATGGGCGCAGCGACCCTGTCGGTGCTGAGCGGCGCCGATCGCGGCGTCCGGCGGCTGTCCGAGCTGAATCTGATCATTGCCGTCCTGCTGATGCTGTTCGTGATGGCGGTCGGCCCGACGCTGTTCCTGCTGCGCGCCTTGGTGCAGAATTTCGGCCTGTATCTCGACCATTTCGTCAAGCGCACCTTCACCCTCTATGCCTATGAGCCGCGTGCATGGATGGCGGATTGGACGCTGTTCTACTGGGCGTGGTGGATCGCCTGGTCGCCCTTTGTCGGCATGTTCATCGCGCGCATTTCGCGCGGACGGACGATTCGCGAGTTCGTCATCGGCGTGCTGTTCGTGCCGACTGCCTTCACCTTCCTGTGGATGACGGTGTTCGGCAACACCGCGATCTCGCTCGACCTTGGCGTGGCGGCGGGTGGCATCGCGCGGGCGGTGCAGGAGAATCTGTCGACGGCGCTGTTCAAGTTCCTGGAATATCTGCCGGCTGCCGGCTTTACCTCGTCGCTGGCGATCCTGCTGGTCGGCGTCTTCTTCGTCACCTCCGCCGATTCGGGCGCGTTGGTGATCGATACGCTGGCTTCGGGGGGCGAGGATGAGACACCGCGCTGGCAGCGTATGTATTGGTGCATTCTGTTGGGCGTGACGGCGGCCTTGCTGCTGGTGGCGGGCGGCCTGGGCGCGCTTCAGGCCGCCACGTTGCTCGCCGCACTGCCATTCTGCTTCATCATGCTGCTGCTCGCCTTCGGCCTGATCCGACAGACCAATGCGGACCTAGCCGGTGTCGCGCTGGAGGAGCAGACGGCGGCGATGGGCGAACGGCTCAAGCGGTTGTTCGTGCCGGCAAGCCGCAAGGAGATCGGGCGCCAGCTCGAAGAACGCGCGCTGCCCGCGCTGCGGTCGGTGTGCGAGACGATGGTGCAGGAGGGCTGGGCGGACAGCCGGGTCGAGCATGATGAACTCGGCGCCACGCTGACCATCACGCTCAGCCCCGACCACGTCCTGGTGTACCGCGTCGCCGCCCGCTCGCGTCCGCTCGCTGCCTTCACGGCGTTGGAGGCGTCGGAGAAGCGCCGCAGCCATAGCTGGACCCTGACCGCCAGTACCGACGGGGTGCCGGGAATGCGCGACATAACCGGCTATACGACCGATCAGATCGCCAATGACGTGCTGAGCCAATTGGAACGCTGGCGACGGCGTTAAGCGCGGTCGGTGGGGGCGAGTGCTCCCCACCACGCGTGGCGGCGTTACGGGAAACCCTTGCCGCCATGCGCGCCGACCGCGGTTCCGGTCGAATAGCTGGCTTCGTCCGACGCCAGCGTGACGAACAGCGTGGCCAGCTCGGCCGGTTGGCCCGCGCGGCCCAGCGACGTGTCCTGCCCGAATTCGTGCATCTTGCCGGGCAATTGCCCACCTGCCACCTGTAACGGGGTCCAGATCGGGCCGGGGGAGACGGCGTTGACCCGGATGCCCTTCTTGGCGAGCTGCTTGGCCAGCCCTCGCGTCAGGTTCTGAATCGCCGCCTTGGTCGAGGCGTAGTCGATCAGGTCCTCGCCGGGGTCATAGCTGTTCTGCGAGATGGTGTTGATGATGACCGCGCCGGGCGGCATCGAGGGGATCGCCGCTTTCGAAAAGCGGAAGACGTGGAAGACGTTGGTTTCATAGGTCCGGACGAATTGCTCGTCCGAAATCTCTAACACGTCCGCCTTGGACTGTTGATAGGCGGCATTGTTGACCAGGATGTCGAGCCCGCCCAGCTGCGCGATCGCCTTGCGAACCGTGTCTTCGCAGGCCTTTTGCGTGCGGATGTCGGCGGGCAGCAGCACTGCCTTGCGCCCTGCCTGCCGGATCAGGTCGGCGACCTCGCGCGCATCGGGCTCCTCGCTGGGGTGATAGTTGATCGCGACATCGGCTCCTTCGCGCGCGAAGGCGATCGCCGCCGCACGGCCGATGCCGCTGTCGCCGCCGGTCAGCAGCGCCTTGCGCCCGGTCAGCTTGCCCGAGCCGCGATAGCTGGTTTCGCCGTGATCGGGGCGGGGCGTCATCCTACTGGCAAGCGCGGGCCAAGGCTGGCGCTGTTCGGGGAAGGGCGTGCGGGTATATTTGGAGCGCGGATCGCGCAGGCTGGGCGCGTGGCCCTCGGTTGTGGCCTGGCCCAGCGCGCCGGCGGGGGCCGCCGCCGCGGCCAGTCCGATCGCGGTGCCACCCAGAATGCCGCGGCGTGACGTTTCGATATCGCCCATGGTCAGGACCTTTCGGAGCAAAACCAACGGGATCGTCGGTCATCCTCCCTTGCAACCCCGCAGTTCGCAAGTTGATCCCAGCGGGCATGGCCCCTTTCATCATCTGAATCATCAAGGGCCGAAGAGCACCAAAGAGCCTATGGTCCGATACCCGCTTCGCCGCACGGGCCGGAACCTTGCGCCCCCGCCGAACGGTATGCGTGGCAGAAAGGGGCGAGAAGAGCTCTGAGGGATAGGGTGGAATGCAGTTGGTGACGATGGGGTCGATGCGCGGCGAAAGGGCCGGCGCATGAAGCAATGGTCCTGGATGCTCGGCCGGATCGTGCGCCAGATATGGTTCCGCGCGGCCATCATCAGCGCGGCCAGCGTGGCGCTGGCGATCCTAGCGGCGATCATCACCCCCTATCTGTCCTATAGCTTCGGGATCGAGATCGGGCAGCGGTCGGTCGGCACCATCCTTCAGATCATGGCGTCGAGCATGCTGGCGGTCACGACCTTCTCGCTGACCGCGATGGTCAGCGCCTATTCGTCCGCGACCCAGCTTGCCACGCCGCGCGCGACGCAGTTGATGGTCAGTGACCCGACCTCGCAAAATGCGCTGTCGACCTTCCTGGGTGCCTTCGTCTTTTCGATGATCGGGATCATCGGGCTGAACACCGGGGCCTATGGCAATAGCGGTCGCATCATCCTGTTCGCGGCGACCGTCGTCATCATCCTGCTGGTCGTGGGGACGCTGCTGCGCTGGATCGGGCATATCACCGCCTTTGGGCGGATGGCCGATGTCATCGACCGGGTGGAGGACGCCGCGACGAGCGCGATGACGGACTTCGCCGCGCAGCCGCATCTGTGCGGTCGCCCGGCGGTCGCGGTGCCGGCCACGGCCACGGCCATCTGCACCACCCAGACCGGCTATGTCACCCATATCGATGCCGAGGCGCTGGGTCGTCTGGCCGAGCAGCAGGGCGTGTCCCTCCATGTCGCGGCCCTGCCGGGGGCGATGATGCATCCGGCCCGCCCCCTGCTGCATGTCGTGGGCGAGGTGGATGATGCCGCGCGCAAGGCCATGACCAAGGCCTTCACCATCGAACGGCATCGCCGCTTCGACCAGGACCCGCGCCTCGGCCTGATCGCGCTGTCCGAGATCGCCAGCCGCGCATTGGCCCCCGCGACCAATGATCCCGGCACGGGGGTCGAGGTGCTGAACGCGCTTCTGCGCGTCTTCCTGACTCTTCGCCCCGAGGCGACGCCGCGGAAGGAGGATGCGCGAACTTACCCGGTGCATATCGGGCTGCCCTCGATGGACGACATGCTGACCGATGCCTTCGGCCCGATCGTGCGGGACGGCAGTGTCGAGATCGAGGTGTCGCTGCGCCTGACCAATACGCTCTGGGCGATCCATGCCGCCCTGCCGGAGGCGCGGGCGGCGATCGCACGCTGGGCCGATCGTCATGCCCAGCGCGTGGCCGAGGCGATGGAAGACCCGCATGACCGGGCGGCGTTCGAAAAGGATTTCAACCGGCTCTGGCGACAGGGCTGAGCGCGCCGTCAGGCGACCTCGGGCGTGATGGTCAGCCCGGCTCGCTCCATCGCCTCGGCATTGAGGCGGGCGCCGAGCAACAATGCCCAGGCGGAGACGAGCAGCCACAGCATCAGCACGATGACGGCCGATAGCGAGCCATAGGTGTCGTCGAACCGCGCGACATGGGCGACATAGGCGCGGAACAGCGTCGTCGCCCCCAGCCACATCGCCACCGCCGCGATCGTGCCCGGCACGACCCGGCGCCACGGAATCGGTTCTTCGGCGGCGGGCGCATAGCGATAGATCAGCAGCAGCGCGCCCCCCGCACCCAGCGTCAGCGAACCGAACAGGAGGATCGTCGAGGCAGTCCGTGCTCCGGGCAGGCCATCGGGCACATAGCTTTTGAGAAACGCCAATACCGATAGCGATACCAGCGCGGTCAGCACCAGCGCGGCACAGCCCAGTACCAGCAGGGTGGAGGCGATCTGCCGCCGCAGCCCCCTGCGTTCCCGATCGATCCGATAGGCCAGGTTGATGCCGTGCAACAGCGACCGCCCCGCCCGCCGCGCGCTGAACAGGGCGATACCAAGCGAGGCGAGCAGGGTCACCAGATCGGCGCGATGCGAGGCGAGCGTGTTGTGAAGCCCGCCCACCACGATCTGCCGGGCATCGGCGGGCAGGATGGCGGTAAGCGTCCTCAGATTATGTGCGACGCTGGTGGGCGGTGCGAACAGGCCATAGGCCCCGGTGATCAGGCCGATCAGCGGGATCATCGCCAGAAAGGCGGCAAAGGCGATCGAACTGGCCGCGATGCCAAAATCGTCGTGCAATGCGCTGCGCACCGTCCGGACGAGCAGCATGGTCCACTTCACCGTCGGCGGGGTGCGATGCGAGCGGGGCCATGGCAAAACCGCATCGCGAAGAAACCAGAAAATCCTGCCAGCATGCGCCACGTCGAACAGCCCCCCTTTCGATCGAAGGCGGAACGCCCGTGGCGGGCTTCGGGGCCAGCGTAGGATTGGCTTTTTGCCGTTCACGGCCAGGCTCGGCTTTCGCGCGGCACCCGAAATGATGACAAGCCCGTCTGCCTGGACCGGGGCAGGTGGAAATCTGCGACGCGCAAATAAGCCGATGATCTTCTTGATGATGATATGGGTGCAAGGCGCCCGGGAAAGAGCACGCATAATTATTGGGTTAGGGAAACTGCCCTTTAACGCTTTTCCAAAGTTTGGCGCCGTAGATCACCCCCGATTGTCAAAGGGGGGATTACGTGCTTCTTCATCGTTTGCTGCTTTCTACCATGCCGCTTGCTTTGCTCGTACCGGTTCAGGCGCAGGCGCAAAGCGCCGCGTTCGACAAGCCGGCCGATGAAAGGACCGCGTCGCGCAGCACCCTGAACAAGGATGTCGTGGTGACCGCCGTCGCGCGGGGGCGCGATCGTCTGGACAGCGCGATTTCGACCAGTTCGCTGGGGCAGGACGAAATCCTGAAAGCCGCCCCGCGCTCGACCGCCGAAATCTTCCGCAACATCCCTGGCATCCGCTCAGAAAGCTCGGGGGGCGACGGCAATGCCAATATCTCGATCCGTGGCCTGCCGATCGCCTCGGGCGGTGCCAAGTTCCTGCAATTGCAGGAGGACGGACTGCCGGTGCTCGAATTCGGCGACATCACCTTCGCCAATGCCGATATCTTCCTGCGCGCCGATATGAACGTCGCGTCGGTCGATGCCATTCGCGGCGGCTCGGCCTCGACCTTCTCGTCCAATTCGCCCGGCGGCGTGGTCAACATGATCTCCAAGACCGGCGACGTGCCCGGCGGCGCGGTGATGGCGACCGCCGGACTGGACTATGGCGAATATCGCCTCGACTTTGATTACGGCGCCAAGGTCACCGACACGCTGCGCTTCCATGTTGGCGGCTTCTACCATCAGGGAGAGGGGCCGCGCCGCGTCGGCTATGACGGCACCAAGGGCGGCCAGATCAAGCTGAACGTCACCAAGGAGTTCAGCGGCGGCTATATCCGCTTCTACGGCAAGTTCCTGAACGACCGGTCGGCGGGCTATCTGCCCAATCCCGTCCGCGTGACCGGCACCAATGCCGATCCGCATTATGAGAGCGTGCCCGGCTTCGACATCGCGCGCGATGCATTGCTGTCACGCTACGATACCAGCAACGTGACGCTCGACGGGCAGAACAACCCGACCATCCATGACAAGCGCGACGGCATGCATCCGGTGGTCAATTCCTTCGGTGTCGAGACGCGCTTCGACGTGTCGGGTTGGACCGTGACCGACCGGTTCCGCTATGCCGATATCTCCGGCCGCTTCATCTCGAACTTCCCGGCCGCGGTCGACAGCGCGGCGGCGACCGCCACCACGCTGGGCGGCGCGGGCGCGACGCTGCGCTATGCCAGCGGCCCCAATAGCGGCCAGGCGATTACCAACTTCGCCGGTCTGAACGGCAATGGCCTGCTGGCGCGCATCGTCGTGTTCGACGTCAATCTCAACAGCCTGGACAATGTCACCAACGATCTGCGCGCCAGCCGCGTCTTCGATGTCGGCAAGGGCGAACTGACCACCACCGCCGGCTTCTACAAGTCGCGTCAGACGATCGACACCGACTGGCTGTGGACCTCGACGCTGATGGATGTCCGGGGAGGGGGCCGTGCGGCGCTGGTCGATGTGTTCAATGCGGCGGGCGTGGCGCAGACCCAGAACGGCTATTACGCCTTTGGCGCCGATTATTTCGGCGGTTGTTGCCGGCGTAGCTACCGCGTCGATTACAATGTCAACGCGCCGTTCGGATCGTTGAACTACAAGATCGGTCGCATCGCGCTGGGCGCCAGCATCCGGTACGATTTCGGCAATGCGCAAGGGTCGATCTTCGGGTCGGATCTGGGCGGCGGGCGCGTCGGCACCACGGCGCGCGACATGAATGGCGACGGCGTCATCTCGGCCGCCGAGCGCCGCGTGTCGGTCATCCCGCTGACCAGCCCGGCACCGGTCGATTATGACTGGCACTATCTGTCCTATTCGTCGGGCATCAACTTCCGCGTGTCCGAACCGTTCGCGATGTTCGTCCGTTACAGCCGGGGCGCGCGCGCCAATGCCGACCGGCTGTTGTTCGGTCCGGCGGTCAGCACGGTCGACGGTCATCTGGTCAATGCCGATGCGGCGGTCGATTATGTCCAGCAGGCCGAGGCCGGGCTGAAATACCGCAAGAACGGCATGTATGTGAACCTGACCGGTTTCTGGGCCAAGACCGAGGAGCAGAATTACGAAGCGACGCGGCAAATCTTCATCGACCGCAAATATCGCGCATACGGCCTGGAGCTCGACGGCGCCTATAGCTACGGCCCGTTCAGCCTGATGGGCGGTGCCACCTGGACCGACGCCAAGATCGTCAGCGACGCGCTGAACCCCGATGCGGTCGGCAACACGCCGCGCCGCCAGGCTCGGCTGATCTTCCAGGCGACGCCCCAGGTCGAGTTCGACCGCATCACGATCGGTGCGAACGTGATCGGCACGACCAGCAGCTATGCGCAGGACAGCAACCAGTTGAAGCTGCCCGGCTATACCGTGGTCAACGGCTTTGTGCAGTTCCACGCCACCGACCGGGTGTTCGTCTCGCTGAACAGCAACAACCTGTTCAATACCAAGGGCTTTACCGAGGCCGAGGATTCGGTGATCCCGGCGAACGGCATCGTCCGTGCCCGCTCGATCAACGCGCGTACGACCTCGCTGTCGGTCCGCGTCGGCTTCTGATCGGATCTCGGCCGTGCTCCGTCCCGGCAAGGGGCGGAGCACGGCTAGCCTTGATATGTTAACCTTTGCGGGGTCATAGCCGGGCGATGCAGTCGGAGCGTTCGACATTGATGTGCGTGAAGTCGGATGATCCGTCGACGCCCGACGTGCTGCCCGAGCCCCATGTCGGCGCTTCGATAAGCGAATTGTCCCGACAATCCCGTGTCATGCGTACCATGGGCACGCCGTTCGTCGCCGACCTGCTGGCGGCGGTCGATCGGCAGTTGGACCATGCACCGCACACCGCCCGGCTGATTCGCTCCTGGGGGCGCACGGCGGCTTCCTCGGCGATCGCCATGCGGATCAACGCCGCGCTTCACGCGCTCGCCCGGCAGGGTCGCGTTCCACTGCTCAGCGCCCTGTATGCCGGTGAGCATCGCCGGTTCGACGAAGCGGTCGCCCTGGCGCTGGCAAGCCATGACGATCTGCTGGTCGATTGGCTGCATCAGGTCCCACAGACCAACGAGGTGGGACGCGCGGCAGCCTTTCATGCCGCGCTGATGGTGCTGGCGCGCGACCATGGCGGCGTGTTCGACCTGTTCGAAATCGGCGCCAGCGCGGGCCTGAACTTGAATCTGGCGCGCTACGCCTATGATCTGGGTGGGGTGCGGACCGGCGATGCCCATTCGCCGGTCCATATCGCGCCGGCCTGGCACGGTTCGCCGCCACCGAACGTGCCGGTGGTGATCGGCGAGGCGCGGGGCGTCGATCTCCATCCGGTCGATATTCACGACCCGGCCGCCTGCGAGCGGCTGGCGTCCTTCATCTTTGCCGATCAGCCCGAGCGCGGTGCGCGGCTCGAAAACGCGCTGGCGCTTGCCCGCCGCCACCCGCCGCACATGGCGGCCGGCAGCGCGGCGGATTGGCTGGCGGCACAATTCTCGGTCCCCTCGACGGAGGAGCGACACCGTGTCGTGCTCCATTCGATGGTGCTGCAATATGTCGGCGCGGAAGAGCGTGGCGCCATCGAGCGGGTGCTGGCGCGGGTGGGCGGTGAGGCGTGTCGATCGCGGACCTTCGCCTGTATCGGCTTCGAATGGGACGAGCGGCAGGAGCGGGTCGAGCTACGCCTGCGGTCCTGGCCGGATGGCCGCGACCAGGTTCTCGCGCATTGCCATCCCTATGGGGCCTGGATCGAGTGGATAGGCATGTAGGATCGTCGCTGTCGGCGAGGAGCCGATGTGCCAGACTTTTATCCCGGGTATCGTATCTCGTTACAGGATGAGAGAATTAGTGGAGAAATCCGGTTGTTTCTCGCTTGCTCGGCGCCGACTGTAGAATCCCTTGCATGGGGGCCAATCATTCCTCCCCGGTAAGGCGAGGGAAGGCCATGCGGGGCATGGTGGAGGGGGGTACGCCGCAAGGGGTATTCTACCCCTGGCACGCCCCCTCCGTCAGGCCTGCGGCCTGTCATCTCCCCGTATCGGGGAAGATATAGGGATTAGTTGCGCAGGCTGTCGGGGACGATGCCGCCATTTTCCGCCAACTTGGCCATCACCGCCTTGTGGAGCGCGATATTCTGTTCGGCGCTGCCATCCTCGCCGGCATGGACATTCAATTCGTTGGCCAGCTCCTTACGCGCGGCCAGGCTTGAATCGAGATCGAGCAGCTTGAGCAGGTCGACGATCGAGCTTTGGTAATTGCCGCCGCCATTCTTCATCGACGCCATTTCCGACAGGACCGCGCCGACATCTACCGCCTGGGGCGCAGGCGCGGCCGGTGCGGCGGGCGCGGGCGTCGGCTGTGCGGGGGCCGGCTGCGCGGGGGCGGGCGTGGCCTGCCCGGCGGGCGCGTCGGCCTTCTTGCCGCCATGGTTGAAGATCTTGCCCAGGATGTTGCCGAAGATGCTCATGATATCCTTTCCTTTGCTTGTCGCCGCGTCGCGGGCGGTCTGCGCTCTAACGACGTGAGGGGCGGCTCGGGTCCGATCATGGGAACGTCGGGCCGCGATACGCGCTTATGCAGGACGGAAGCATGTAATTTCAGGGGTTTGCCAACATGACCATTCGCGCCACCATCCTCGCCACCACCGCTCTTCTGGCCCTGGCCGGGTGCGGGCGGAGCAATGAGCCCGCGCAGACGAACATGACGAACGACACCGCCATGGCGACCCAGCCGGAGGCGACGACGCCGACCCCGACCGCCGCGGTCAGCGCATCGCAGAGCTTCGCCAATGCCGCCGCCGCCAGCGACGCCTTCGAGATCGAAACGTCGAAGCTGGCGCTGACCAACGGCGCCTCGGCCTCGGTCAAATCCTATGCGCGCAAGATGATCGATGCGCACACCGCCTCGACCGCCAAGCTGAAGGCGACGGTGGCGGGGCTGACGCCGGCCATCACCCCCGATCCGACCCTGAACGCCGAGCAGCAGCAGAAGCTGGACCGGTTGAAGGCGCTGAACGGCACGGCGTTCGATCAGGCCTATATCGCCGAGCAGACCGCGGCGCATCAGCAGACGCTCGACACGCTGAAGGCCTATGCCGCATCGGGCGACATGCCCGCGCTCAAGGATTTCGCGACCGGGTTGATCCCGACCGTGACCGCGCATCTCAACATGGCCAAGTCGCTCAAGGCCTGACCGCTTCGATCGACCTGATCGTCACCGGCCCGCCCGAACGCCTCGTCGTTCGGGCGGGTTTGCTCGTGTCGCCAGCATTGGCCAATCGCCACGCCGCCGGTTAGGATCGCGGCGGAGACCCATGACGATGCCCAAATCGCATATATTCCCCCGTTTCGCCTGCCTCTCGCTCCTCGCCGGCCTGTTCGCCTCCGCGCCTGCCATCGCCCGTGACGACGCCCCGCGCGCAATCGGCGGGTGGACGGTGGCACCGAGCAAGGATGGGCAGGGATGCTTCCTGACCAAGGTCTATGACCGCCCCGGCGACACGACCCTGTTGCTGGGGCTCGACCGCGACGGAACCAACCATCTGACGGTGCTCAACTCCAACTGGTCGATCGAGCCGAAGCAGAGGCTCAAGCTCGATTTCCGTCTATCGAAGGGCGGCTATGCCAAGCATTTCGCGGTCGGATTGGCGTCGGACGGAAAGCGGGGCTTCGTGACCAGTTTCGAGCCGAAATTTCCGGCCTATTTCGCCAGCTCCCATATGCTGGCCATCGCGCGCGGCGATGTTCCGGTCGAGCGCCTGCCCCTCGACGGCAGCGGCGCTGCGGTCGCCAGCCTGCGGCAATGCGTCGCCAAATTGGCCGATAGGACGCGGGTGTCGAGCGGTGAAAAATCGGGGGCAGACGATATTCCGCGCGATCCCTTTGCGACCGGATCGGGACGAAAGTCGCGCCGGTGATCCCAAGTCATGACGCCGAATTGCGACGAGAAGAGCAGGATTTGCGTTGTATTCGGTTCATATAACATTTGGTCGAAGATGCGGCACGGTCGAACAGAAAGCGGATTGTCGGATCGTCACGGCTCGGCTTGCTTGTTTCAGTTAGTCAACGACTGAAAGTTTAGTGATGTCTGCTTACGCGTCCAAATCCCTGCTCGCCATGGTAACCCTGGCCGGTGCCGTCAGCCTGGGCGGCTGTGCCACCAAGTCCTTCGTGCGCGAGCAGATCGCGCCGGTCAGCCAGCGCGTCGACACGCTGGAGGCGCGCTTGCAGGAAACCGATGGCACGGCGAAGTCCGCGCTGGCCGAGGCGCAGGCCGCTTCGCAACAGGCGCAGAGTAATGGTCAGCGGCTGGATCAGCTCAACGGCCGCGTCGATGGCATGGACCAGCGCCTGACCGCGCAGGAGCAGCGGCCCGCCAAGCGCGCGCGCCACTGATCGCATCGGTCACGCGGTACCGAACATACCCCCTTTCGCCTGTCGGCCGTCCCCCTCGGGTGGGGCGGCCGATCTTTTGTGCCCGATCTTTTGTGAGTGTGCCGAAACGATGAAGTTGATCGTGCGGGTGTTGGCCGGGCTGTCGCTGATCCTGCCGGTGGCGATGGTTGGCGCGGCGCCGGCGCCCAAGGCGGTGAGCGCCAAGGCCAAGCCGTCGAAAAAGCCCGCCAAGGCCAAAGCCAAGGTCGCGGCCAAGGCGGTCGAGCCGCCCCCCGTTATCCTGCCCTCCGAAGCGGTGGCGCGTGTCGTGTCCTGGGTCGCCGGCGCGGGCGACAATCATGGACTGCCCTGGGCGGTGATCGACAAGCAGCAGGCAACGATGTTCCTGTTCGATGCCAAGGGCAAACAGGTTGCCGCCGCGCCCGTGCTGATCGGCATCGCGCCCGGTGACGAGGCGAGTCCGGGTGTCGGCAGCAAGAAGCTGGCCGATCTGGGGCCCGCCGAGAAGACCACGCCCGCCGGGCGCTACCTCGCCAAATTCGGTCTGCCGGTGGCGGGCGAGCGGGTATTGTGGGTCGATTACGCGACCTCGGTCGCGATCCACCCGATCCCGACCGATGCCGGCGCGCGGGAGAAGCGGCGCGAGCGGATGCTGTCGCCGACGCCGGACGACAACCGCATCACCTTTGGCTGCATCAACGTGCCCAAGGCGGTGTACGGCCGCCAGATCCAGCCGATGTTCCGCCGCAAGGGCGGTTATGTCTATGTGCTGCCCGATACCAAGCCGATCGAGGCGGTGTTCCCGCGTCTCCGGGTGCAGGCCGTGGCGATGGGCGCGGCCGGATAAGTGTCGGCGCGATCACGGCCGATGCACCCCTAAGCCCCGTCGCGCGTTGGGGGCGTCGGGGACGGGACGCTGTCCCATCCATTTGCCAAGGAGACGATCGATGAACACCGATACGCTTACCGGTTCGGCCACCGACATCGGCGGCAAGGTCAAGGAAGGTCTGGGCACGGCCCTGAACGACAAGTCGTTGCAGGCCGAGGGCAAGACCGATCAGTTCAGCGGCAAGGCGCAGAAGACCTTTGGCGAGGCCAAGGACGTCGTCCGCAACTTCGTGCAGGAACGCCCCTTCGCGGCCGCCGCACTGGGCGGCGTACTGGGCCTGGCGCTCATCAACACGCTGCGCGGCAAGTAACGCGATGATGACGGCGGGCGGGCTTCGTCCCGCCCGTCCACGGCGTCGCATCGATTGAGCGGCGGCCGTCCCGGTTCGTTGGGACCCTTCCCAAAATCCTGAAGTCCGCGCGTGACTCGCGCGGCGTGTGTCGGCAGAGCGATGGGCATGGCCCCGCTCCATCACCGACTGCCGGTCTTGCCGCGCCTCGTGCGCCGAAGTGCCGCGTGGTTGCGCTGGCTGGCCCGACAGGCGCGTTCGATCGAATCGCTGTTTGTCGTGGTGGCGATCCTCATCGGCATGGGGGCAGGGCTGCTGACCGTGGCGCAAGGCGCGCTGGCCCGCACCCTTCAACATATCGCCTTTGCGATGCCGACCGAATGGCGGTTGAGCGGAATACCGGCCCTAAGCTGGCATCAATTGCTGATGCTGCCGCTGGGCGGTGGCGCATTGGTGCTGTTCAATCGCCTGGTCGGCGCACGTCGCCGTTCGCTGGTCGACGCGGTCGAGGCTAATGCCCTGCATGGCGGGCGCCTGTCGGTACGTGACAGCGCGATCGTGTCGGGCCAGACGATCCTGTCCAATGGCTTCGGCGCCTCGGTCGGGCTGGAGGCCGCCTATGCACAGCTCGGCGGGCTGATCGCTTCGCTGACCGGGCGATGGCTGAAATTGCGGCGGATCGAGGTGCGGACTTTGGTCGGCGCCGGGGCGGGGGCGGCGATCGCGGCGGCGTTCGGCGCGCCGCTGGCCGGGGCCTTTTACGCGTTCGAGGTGGTGATCGGTGCCTATACGCCCGCCGCCATCGCGCCGGTCGTCGCCGCGGCGCTGGCGGGCGCGCAGACGGCGCAGCGGCTGGGCGTCGTCCCCTATATCGTCCATGTCGAGCGCGGGCCCGCCATCCACAGCTTCGGTTATCTGGTTTATGGTGTGCTGGGCGTGGTCTGCGCGGTGATCGGCATCGTCATCATGCGCGCGGTCGGCGTCGTCGAGGCGCGGACGCGCGCCGTCCTGCCGGGCTGGGGGCGGCCGATCGTCGGCGGCCTGTTGATGGCGGTGCTGGCGGCCGTCTCTCCCCAGGTGCTGTCGGCAGGGCACAGCGCGCTGCACATCGACATGATGACGGCGGTGCCGCTGGCCTTTGTCGCGACCGTGCTGGTCATGAAGTCGCTCGCCTCGATCGTCTCGCTCGGCTTCGGCTTTCGCGGCGGCCTGTTCTTCGCCTCGCTGTTCCTCGGCACGCTCATCGGGCATCTCTATGCCGGTCTGCTGGGGTGGATGGCGGGCACGTCGGTGCTTAATCCGGGCAATGCCGCGATGGTCGGCATGGCCGCCCTGGCGGTGGCGGTGATTGGCGCGCCCTTTACCATGACCATGCTGGTGCTGGAGGCGACCGGCAATTTCAGCCTGACCGGCGCCGTGCTGGCCGCGAGCCTGGTGTCCTCGACGATCGTGCGGCAATTCTTCGGCTATTCCTTCTCGACCTGGCGGCTTCACCTGCGCGGCGAGACGATCCGCAGCGCGCGCGATGTCGGTTGGGTCAAGGCGTTGACCGCCGGGCGGATGATGCGGCGGCAGCCCAATCTCGTCCCCGACAGCATGATGGTGAGCGCGTTTCGCCACCGCTTCCCGCTCGGCTCGACCAGCCGGGTGGTCCTGGTCGATACCGCCGATCGCTATGCCGGCATCGTCAACCCGGTCGTCGCCCATGACGAGCACGTCGCGCGCGAGACCCGCGTCGGCGAACTGGCCCAGGCGCGGGATCAGGCGCTTCGCCCCGATATGGATATCCAGATGGTCATGGCGGCATTCGACGCCGCCCGGTGCGAGGAACTGGCAGTGGTCGATGCCGATGGCCGCGTGCTGGGCCTGTTGACCGAGGCGCATGTCCGGCGCCGCTATGGCGAGGAACTGGAGAAGAGCCAGCGCGAGCTGTTCGGCGAAACCTGATCCCCGGCCGGGGCGCCAACTTCTTTGACGTAAGCGTCAAGCGCGCTATGCCAAGCGCGGGTGGGGGCCCCTAGGGAGTGACGATGTGAGAATGGTCGGTTCGCCGCGCGGCCCCACGAGCCCGACAAAGCTGCTGCTCGGCCTTGTCGTCGCGAGCCTGTCGGCAGGGGCATCGGCACAGGATCGGTCGGTCGCGCTCAGCTATGATGCGGCGGCGCACCGGCTGGCCAATGTGTCGCCCGCGCTGTCCGCTGCCGACCATGCCGAAACGGCGGCGCGCGAGACGGCGGCGGCCGTCGCCACTTTGCATCGCCCGATCCTGACCGCCTCGGCGCAATATCTGCAATATCAAAAGACGCTGTCGGTCGACCTGACCGGATCGAAGCAATCGGCCAGCGACGCGACCCAGGATTTCCTGTCGGGCATCCCCGGCACCGTGCCGCCGGCCTTTCAGCAGATCGCGAACGATATCGTCGGCCGCATCTCGCAGGCGCTGCCCGGCCTGTTCGCGATCATTCCCGACAGCCTGTCCTATCGTTATCGCGACGATGTGTTCCGCCCGACGGTGCAGGGCGTCCTGCCGCTCTATTCGGGCGGCGCGATCCCCGCGATCCAGCGCGGTGCCAAGGCCGGGGCGGAGATGGCGTCGGCGCGCGCGGCGCAGGCACGCGACCTGACCCGGCTCAATCTGATCCGCCTCTATTTCGGACAGATCATGGCGGCGCAGCTTGCCCGATCGGCGCTGGAATCGCGTGAGGCGCTCGACCGGCTGCTGTCCGATGCCCGCAAGCTGGAGGCGGCGGGCGTGATCCCCCATGCCCGCACGCTGGAGGCGCAGGTGGCCCGCGACACCGCCGACCGCGCGTGGCAGCGCGCGGCGATCGCCGCCGACAGCGCCCGTGGCGACCTGTCGCGGCTGCTGGAGGTCGAGGCGGTGGAGCCCTTGACCCCGCTCTTCGTCACCAGCCGGCCGCTCGCCCCCGCCTCGAGCTTTCTGGGCGGCGAGGCGGCCTTGCCGCAAACGCGACAGGCGGATGCAACGCGTGGCGTGGCCGATGCCGGGGTCGACCTTGCCCGCTCGCGCTACCGGCCTCAGGCCTTCGCGTTTGGCGAGTATAATCTCAACCGCAGCAACGCACTGCCGACCGAGCCGGACTGGGTCGCGGGCGTCGGGGTTCGCTACACGCTGCTGTCGAATGTCGATCGCCGCCATGCGCTGAACGCCGCGCAGGAAAATGCCGCTGCCGCCGCCGATGCCGCGCGCGAGTCGCGCAAGGCGGCGACCGGCGCGACGCTGAAGGCCTGGGATCTGGTGGAAAGCGCGCGTCGCTCCTTCCTGTCGCTCGACAGTTCGATGGCGGCGGCGACCGAGAATCTGCGCGTTCAGCAAGTGTCGTTTCGCGAGGGGGAGGGGACGTTGACCGCTGTATTGGGGGCAGAGGCCGCCCTGGCCGCCGCCCGCGCGCAAAAGGCGGCGACCGCCTATGAATATGATCTAGCGCTGGCCGGCCTGCTCGCCGCATCGGGGCAACTCGACAGCTTTTCCGACCATCTGGCGCGTGCCGATATCCGCCTGACCCAGGAGCCGCGCCGATGAGCGAAACCGAAGTGGCACCCGCCGCCCCGTCGCGTCGTGCGCGCCTGCTGCTCTGGGGTGGCTTGGTGCTGGTCGCGATCGCGATCGGCATCGGGCTGTGGCTCGCCAGCCGTCCCGCGCCCGAGCCGTTGCAGGGCGAGGTCGAGGCCGACGAGATCAACATCGCCACCAAGACGCTGGCGCGCGTCGAACAGCTGCGCGCCGATGAGGGCGACCGCATCCGTCGCGGACAGGTGCTCGCCACCCTGTCCGCGCCCGAGGTCGCCAATGGCCGGCAACAGGCGCAGGCCGCGCTCGACAGTGCCCGCGCGCTCCAGTCGATCGCCATCGAAGGCGCACGGAGCGAGGATGTAGCTTCGGTCCGCTCGACTTGGCTTGCTGCGCAGGCGACGGCCGATCTGGCCGCCACCTCCAGCAAGCGCGCCGATCGGCTGTTCGCCGAAGGGGTGATCGCCGCCCAGCGCCGCGACGAGGCCCATGCCGCACGCGATAGCAGCGCCCGCGCGGCGCGGGCGGCCAAGGCGCAATATGACAAGGTGATGGCCGGCGTCCGGCCGCAGAACCGCGCCATCGCCGATGCACAGGTGCGCGCGGCCAGCGCCGCAACTGCGACCGCCGATGCGCTCCTGCGCGAAACGACGCTCGTCTCGCCGATCGATGGCGAGGTGTCGCGGCGCCTGTTGCGCAGCGGCGAGATCGTCAGCCCCATCCTGCCTGCCTTCCAGGTGATCGATATCGACCATCCTTGGGTGACGCTGAACGTGCGCGAGGACGACTATCGCGGCATGGCGATGGGGCGCGAACTGGTCGGTCATGTGCCCGCGCTGGATCGCAATGTGCGGTTCCGCGTCGCGCATGTCGCCGCCCAGGGCAGCTTCGCCACCTGGCGCGCCACCCGCCAGTCGCGCGGCTATGACGTGCGCGCCTTCGCGGTGAAGTTGAAGCCCGTGACCCCGGTCGCCGGGCTGCGGCCGGGGATGAGCGTGTTGTTCGACTGGCCGCAATGAACGCGATCCGGGCCGCCTGCCGCGCCGAGATCGCGCGAATCGGACGCACGCGGGTCGACCTGCTATTGCTGATGCTGATGCCGTTGCTGCTGTTGGGCGCGATGGCGGCGATGCTGTTCGCCGGATCGCCCTATGGATTGAAGACGGTGATCGTCGACCGCGATGGTGGCGCGCTGGCGCGGTCGATCGTGCGCCATATCGCGGCCTCGCACAGCGTCAGCATCGTCGCGCGCACGTCCGATCTCGACCAGGCGATGGCGATGATCCGCAGCGAGCGTGCGGTGGCGGCGGTGGTCATCCCGCGCGGCGTCGGCACGCGGGTGGCGGACGGCGCGCCGGTCGAGATTTTCCATCAGGCGGTTTTCCTGTCGACCGGCGCGCTGGCCGCGACCAATTTGCGGGCGGTGATCACCGCGACGCTCCTTGCGGCGAGAGCGGAGGATAGCGGGCTGGCGCAGGCCGTGGCCCTGCGCGTGCCCCTGCCGGGGATCGCGGTGACGATCCTGGGCAATCCGACGACCAGTTTCGAATGGTATCTGGGCCTGTTGCTGGGGCCGGGCATCCTGCATCTGCTGATCGCGGTCACCTGTGTCTCCAGCATCGGCGCGTTGATGGAGGATCACAGCTTCGCCGCCTTTGCGCGGGGCACTCCCGCCCCGGTGGCGGTCCTGATCGGGCGGATGGTGCCGCATATCGTGGCCGGGACGCTGTGGGGAACGCTGTGGCTGCTGTGGCTGACGCTGGCGCGTGGTTACCGGCCCGAGGGGAGCCTGATGCTGATCGTGGTCGGCCTGGTCCTGCTGTTCGTCGCCACCGCCGCTCTGGCGCTGCTGTTGGTCGCGGCGACGCGGGAGGTGTCGACCTCGCTGTCGGGCGCGGTGATCCTTGCCGGATCGGCGCTGGCCTATTCGGGGGCATCCCTGCCGCTGACCGGCGCGGGGCTGTTTGCGCGCGTGTGGAGCCAGATCCTGCCGCTCACCCATTTCATGGCGCTTCAGATGGATCAGGTGATGGGCGTGGCTGCGATGCCGTTCCTGCGCGCCGGCGCCGTCCTGATGCTCTATCCGCTGGTCGCGGGCGGGGCGGGCGCTTGGCTCATCCGACGGGCGGGGCGGCGGGCATGAGCTTCCGGCGCACCTTTGAGGAGACGTTGCTGACCATCCTGACGACGCGCGACCTGGTCGCCGTCGCGGTGCTGTCGGTGCTGCTCTATGCCTTTTACTATCCTGCGCCCTATGCGCATCAGACCGCCACCCGGCTACCCGTCGTGGTAGTCGATGGCGACCACAGCCCCCTGTCGCGCCGGCTGATTGCGCATCTGGGTGAGACGCGCGCGGTGGCCGTGGTGGGCGAGGTGGCGGACATGCCCGCCGCGCGCGCCGCGATGCGCGAACGGCGGGCGGAAGCCATTCTGATGCTGTCCCCCGATTTCACCCGCAACGCGCTGGCCGGGCGGGGGACGGGCGGCGTGGCGCTCTGGCTCAACGGCACCTATCTCCTGCGCGCGGAGAGCATCGGCGCGGGGCTCGCCGAGGTGGTGATCGACACGCTCGACGATTGGCGTGCCGCGCGCGGGGGGGTGCTGGTGCGGCAGGCGGCGATGCCGGTGTTGGTCCATCCGCTGTTCAACACCACCGGCGGTTACCGGGATTATATCTTCCCGGCGGTGGCCAACATCATCCTGCAACAGACCCTGCTGTTCGCCAGCGCACGGCTGATCGCGGAGCGGCGGCGGCGTATTTCTGCCCCCGTCCGCCTGTCGGACGCGCTCGGGATGTGGGTGGCGTGCATGGTGATCGGCATGCTGGCGGCGTTCTTCTATTTCGGTTTCGTCTATTGGGTGCAGGACATTCCGCGTGGCGGCAACATGCCCTTGTTGCTGCTGGCGGTGCCGGCCTTTGCCGGGGCGGTCGCGGCGCTGGGGCTGGCGGCGGGCGCCTTCTTCCGCAACGGTGACGACGCGCTCAAGATATTGCTGCCGACCTCGGTCCCGCTCGTCTTCCTGGCGGGGTTCGCCTGGCCGCTCGACGCGATGCCGCGCTGGCTGGCGACGCTGGCCTGGGCGTCGCCAGCGACCGGCGGCATGCATCTGTTCATCCGGTTGAATCAGATGGGCGCGCGGGCGAGCGAGATTGTCGGGCCGCTCGCCACGCTGCTCCTGCTGATCATCTTCTATCTGAGCATTTTCCTGATCCGCATCACCCGCCCGGTCCCGCGTCCGGGCTGAGGCGTCAGACGCCGGCGCCCTTGCGCACCGCCAGCGCGATCCCGGCCCAGTCGATATCGCGCCCCTCCTGCGCGATCGCGCCGCGCAGGTGATCGCGCACGATGCCCAACAGTGGCATCGGCACGGCGGCATGTGTTGCGGCGGCGTCGACCAGACTCATATCCTTCAGCCCCAGCGGCGCGGTGAAGCCCGCCGGGCGGAACCGGTCCTCGACCAGGATCTCGCCATAGGTCTGGTAGATGGGCGAACCGAACAGCGTGCCGGTAAGCACTTCGAGCAGGGTGGCGCGATCGACGCCGTTCTTCTCGGCCAGGGTCATCGCCTCGGCCATCGCCTCGACCGCGGCCATGATCATGAAATTGCCGCTCAGCTTGACCAGATTGGCGGCCGAGGGCTTTTCGCCGATGCGGAACACGCGCTGGCCGATGACCTCGAAGAGCGGCTGGCAGCGGTCGAGCGCGGCATCGTCGCCCGCCGCCACGACGAACAGCTTGCCGGCCGCCGCCGCCGGGGGGCGGCCGAAGACCGGCGCGGACACATAGCCGGATGGCCCCGCCGTATCCGCCAGCCGATCGGCCAGTGCCAGGCTGATCGTGCTATGCCCGATATGCAGTGCGGGGGCGCCGGCGATGCCATCGGCGTCGAAGACCACCGTCTCCAGCGCCGCATCATCGGCCAGCATCGTCATCACCCCATCGCCCTGTGCCGCATCGACCGGGCGTTCGGCGCGGGTCGCACCGGCGGCCACCAGCGGCTCGGTCTTGTCGGGCGAGCGGTTCCATACGGTCACGTCATGGCCGGCCTGCACCAGATTGCTCGCCATGGCGGCGCCCATCTGCCCCAGCCCGATGAAACCGATCTTCATGCCTTGTCCTCCATATGGCGTGCGAAAGCGTCCTGATGATCGGGATGCCAGCGCGACAAAGCCGGGCGATTATCGATGATATCGCCCGCCGCCCAGGCGATGCGGCGCTCGTCCATTGCGCGTGTCACATCATTGTCGGGACACAGGATATAGAAATCGCCGCGCGCCATGCCCGACAGCAGATAGTCGGCGACCTGATCGGCGCTCCACGCGCCTGCGGGCCGTTCGGTGATCCCGCGCCGCTTGGTAAAGCCGGTATAGGTGAAGCCGGGGATCAGCAGATGCGCGCTGACCCGGCCATCGGTTGCCAACAGATCGTGCGCCAGGCTCTCGGTAAAGGCCTTCAGCCCGGCCTTGCTGACATTATAGGCGGTATCGCCGGGGGGCAGGGTGATGCCCTGTTTCGATCCGGTGTTGACGATCGCGCAGGGCCAGTCGGCGGCGAGCATCGCGGGCAGGAAGTGCTGCACGCCATATACCGCGCCCATCATATTGGTCGCGATCGTCCGCTCCCAGATATTGGCGCCCGCCAAGATGCCACCGCCGCCTTCGCGCGCGGCATTGTTCATCAGGATCGATACGCGGCCCAGATCCTCCGCGGCGATCTTCATCCGGGCGATCTGCGATGGATCGCCGACATCGACCCGGATCGTCTCGACCCGCCGACCCTCGTCACGCAGGGCGTGTTTGGCCTCGGCCAGCGCATCCTCGTCGATATCGGCGAGCAGGATGCTCATATCGGCGGCGGCGAGATGCCGGGCGACGGCCAGGCCGATGCCGCTGGCGCCGCCGGTGATGACGGCGACATGATCGGGAAGAATGGCAGGATGAGGCATGACGCCACAAACGATCCGATCGCCCGGCGGGTCCGTGGCGTCCACCGATCCTATTGCAGGGGCAGGAACAGCTCCACGACCACGTCATGGACCGCCGCATTCGGGAAGAAATTCAGGTGACGCCGGCAATAGATCGGGAAGTCGCGTGCCTCCTCGCCGCTGGCGGGCAACCATTCGCGGTAGAGATAGAGCGCGGCGGGCTCCAGATCATGCGTATTGTGGACGACACGGAAGACCGCGCAGCGTCCGCCGGGAATGACGCCGGGCTGCATCGGCGCATCCTCGGGCCCGATCGGCCGGTCGGTGCCGACGCACAGGTCCATGCTGTAATCGGCCGGATTGGCGGGCACGCGCTCGGACCGGAAGATGTTGAAGGTCGGGCTGGTTTGAGGCGACAGCCCGGCGGCCTTGCGCCAGGCGATGAAGCGCTGGATCGTCTGGTCCAGTGTGGCGCGGTCGCCACGATGTTCCAACAGCGCGACCGGGGTCGGCGGCATGTCGCGGATGGTGACGTCGTCGGTGGTGTAGGTGATGGGCATCAGCTTGCTCCTGGCGATGTTGACCGGCGCGAAGGCCGCGAGCCACGGGGTCCAGTCCGGTGCCTTGCGAAAGGCCGAGGGCGATTGCGCGAACCGTGCGCGAAAGGCGCGGGCGAAGGCATCGGGCGCGTCATAGCCGGCCTCCAGCGCGATATCGGTCACGCTGCGCGCCCGGTCGGTGACGAGCTGGTGCGAGGCGCGTTTCAGCCGGGCGAGCTGGACATAGCGATAGACGGACAGGCCGAAGATCGCCGTGAACTGTCGGTGGAAATGAAATTTGGAAAAGGCCGCGATCCCGCTGATCGCGTCCAGGTCCAGATCGCCGCTCGGATGCTGGTCGATATGATCCAGCACCCGTTGCATGCGGGTGCGATAATGGTCGATCGCCGTCGTCATCCTGTCCGTCCCTCGTGGCCATTCCGGTTACCCCGGCGACCCATGGCCTGCTCGACCAATCTTGCGCTTTTGGCGTGCGGCGTCCCGCTGTTGGCGATGCGCCAAAAGCTGATAGGCATGGTGCCATGTCCGCCCGCGATCCGCAGCCTGCGTCACCGCTTGTCCCCATGGCCGATCCGGCGCGGACGGCGACCCTGCTGTTCCGGCTGTCAATCGGGGTGTTCTTCATCGGCGGATTCGTGGCCTCCTCGATCAGCCTGTTGGTGCCGCGCGTAAGGCTGGCCTGGGGGCTGGGTTACGGCGCGGCGAGTGCGATCCAGTTCGCCTCCTTCTCCAGCTATCTGCTGTTCGCCTTTCCCGCCGCCGCGCTGGTCGCGCAGGCCGGCTATATGCGTGCCAACGCCACCGGGCTGGCGATCATGGCGCTGGGCAGCACCCTGTTGATCCTGGGGCTGGGAGCGCAGGCCTATGCGCCCGTGCTGATCGCGCTGCTCGCCCTGTCGACGGGGGCGACCTTTCTTCAGATCGCCAGCAACAATGCGGTGACGATGGCGGGCGATCCCCGGTTGGCGGCGACGCGGCTCAACCTGCTGCAGGGGTTCAATTCGCTGGGCACGGTGGTCGGACCGGTGCTGGGCGCCAGCACGCTGATCCCCGCGACGGGGCGGGCGGCGGGCTGGATGCCCGCCTTGCCGTTCGGGCTGGCGGCGTTGACGCTGGCGGGGCTGGCTCTGGGCTTTGCCCGCTACCGCGATCTGCTTGGCGAAGGGGGGCGGCATGGGCGCACGCGCGGGACATGGACAGCCGCGCTGCGCAACCGGCGTTTGCAGGGCGGGGCGCTGGCGATTTTCGCCTATGTCGGCGCGGAGGTGACGATCGGTGCGCTGCTGACCGATTTCCTGATGACGCGCCATGCCTCGGGTTGGTCGCCGGTCGCGGCGGCCCGGCTGGTCGCGCTTTATTGGGGCGGGGCGATGGTCGGGCGGTTCGCGGGGGCCGCGCTGCTGCGGCGGATGGAGCCCGCGTATCTGCTCGCCGCCGCCGCGACGCTCGCGCCCTGTCTGGTGCTGGCGGCGTTGCTGGGACAGGGGATGGCGGCGACCATCGCGCTGCTCGCGGTCGGGATCGCCAATTCGATCATGTACCCGACCATCTATGTCCTGGCGCTGCCGCCCCGCGCGGAGGAAGCGCCCGCCGGGGGCATGGTGCTTTGCGTCGCGGTGGTGGGCGGTGCGGTCGTGCCGCTCTTGACCGGATTACTCGCCGACCGGGTCGGCCTGCTGCCGGCGCTGCTCCTGCCGGCGGCCTGCTATCTGCCGGTGCTGGCCTTTGGCTGGGCCTCGCGCGCCTCCTCCTCGACCGAACTGGCCCTGACGACGAGTTCATAGGGGAGTTCGAGCGCCTGCATCGCGCCGCCATCCGGGGCGCGCTCGACCAGCAGATCGATAGCGGCGGCGGCCATTTCGACATTGGGCTGGCGGATGGTGGTGAGCTGCGGCCAGGCCATGCGCGCCAGTTGCGCATCGTCGAACCCGGCGATGGCGAGCGATTGCGGCACCGCGATCTGTGCGGCGCTGGCGGCGGTCAGCACGCCCAGCGCCATTTCGTCGTTGCTCGCGAAGATCGCGCTGGGCGGGTTGGGCCCGCGTAATAGCGCCTCGGCGGCGAGTAGCCCTGAGCGGAAGGTGAAGTCGCCCTGAAACACGCGGGCCATGTCGGGCACGATGCCGAAATCGGTCATGGCCTCGTAAAAGCCCATCCAGCGGCGTTCGGAGGCGGTATGCTGCGGATTGCCGCGCACAAATCCGATCTGGCGATGGCCCAGCGCCAGCAGATGCTCGGTCATGGTGCGCGCCGCCGCCCGGTCGTCCATCCAGACGCGCGGCGTGCGCGCGGTGTGGGTGCCCGGCGCGATGCGGACGACGGGCACGTCATGCCGCTCGAAGATCGCGATCAGTTCGTCGCAGTCGCAGATCGGCGGCGTCAGGATCGCGCCGCCCAGCCGCAGCCCTTGCAGGCTTTCCTCCAGCCGTTCGCGCCAGTCGGCACGGTCGAACGCCACCGTCTCGATCACCAGATGCCGGCCCAGCGCCCGTGCCCGCCCCAATGCGCCCAGCAGCACGTCATTGGCATAGCTGCACCCCGGATCGTCGAAGAATAGCCCGATCAGGAAGGATCGGGTGCTCGACAGCCCGCGCGCAAAGGCGTTGGGCTGATAATTCATCTCGGCGACGACCCGCGCCACCGCCTCGCGTACTTCGGGGCGGACATGCGCCTCGCCATTGATGACGCGGGACACGGTCTTGGGGGAAACGCCGGCCTGCCGGGCCACGTCCTTGATCGTCAGCGGCTTCATCGCGGTATATCCGGGAGTGAGGCGGCGAGACGGGGAGGAATCGGGTATCGCCGCATATCTTATCCATTCTAGCCGCGCCGTGCCCCGTCGCAACGCGACAGGAAGTGGGGCATGTCCCGTCCTTGGGCAGGGTGCCGCCCAGCCGTCATCACCGATTTGGCGTTGACACCGATGTCATACACGCCGAACATCGTCGGAGAAACGGGGTTTCATCAGGAGAGGATCAAGCGACGGGACGGGCAGTCCTGCGTCGCCATGACCCTATGTTCCTGCGGGACCCCGATCGCCAGGAGCCTGTTCATGTCGTACCGCCTTGCTTTCGCCGCCGCCCTTCTCGCCGGGGCCGCGCCCGTGGCCCTGTCGGCCCAGCAGGCGACGCAAAGCCCGACCCAGGGTGCCTGGCAGAACAAGGATGTCCCTGCAGCGGAGCGTGCCCGCGCGCTGGTCAAGGCGATGACGCGGGCGGAGAAGCTGGCCTATGTCCATGGCCTGTTCCCCCCGATGACCAAGGAACGCCATGCCGACATGATCCCTTCGGCCGGCTATGTCCCCGGCGTCCCGCGTCTGGGCGTGCCGACGCTGCGCGAAAGCGATGCCAGCCTGGGCGTCGCCAATCAGGTCGAGCAGCGCAAGGGCGATACCGCGACGGCTCTGCCCTCCAGCCTGGCCACCGCCGCCAGCTTCGATCCCGCCATCGCCTATGCCGGCGGCGCGATGATCGGGGCGGAGGCACGCGCCAAGACGTTCAACGTGCTGCTGGCGGGTGGCGTCAACCTGACGCGTGACGCCTGGAACGGCCGCAATTTCGAATATCTGGGCGAAGATCCGCTGCTCGCCGGCCTGATGGGGGGCGAGTCGATCCGGGGCGTCGAATCGAACCATATTGTCTCGACCGTCAAACATTATGCGCTCAACGCGCAGGAGACGGGACGCAACATCCTGGACGCACGGATCGACGAAAAGGCTTTGCGCGAGAGCGACTTGCTCGCGTTCAAGATCGCGATCGACGGCGGCCGGCCGGGATCGGTCATGTGCGCCTATAACAAGGTCAATGGCGACTATTCCTGCGAGAACCGCTTCCTGCTGACCGACGTCCTGCGCAGCGAATGGCGCTATCCGGGCTTCGTCATGAGCGACTGGGGCGGGGTCCATTCGACCGAGAAGGCCGCGCTGGCCGGTCTCGATCAGGAATCGGGGCAAGAACTCGACAAGCAGATCTATTTCGGTCAGCCGCTCGCCGATGCGATCGCAGGCGGACGCGTGCCCGAGGCGCGGCTCGACGAGATGGTGACGCGGATCCTGACCGGCGTCATCGCCAGCGGGCTCTATGACGATCCCACGCCCGCGACTGCGCAAGCCATCGATTATGCCGCGCATGCCGATGTGGCGCAGCGCGCGGCCGAGGCGGGAATCGTCCTTCTGAAGAACGACCGCGACGTCCTGCCGCTGGCGGCGACGGCCAAGCGCATCGTCGTAATCGGCGGCCATGCCGATGTCGGCGTGCTGTCGGGCGGCGGATCGAGCCAGGTACGCTCGGTCGGTGGCGTGCCGATCGAGATTCCGCTGACCAAGGGCGCGGCCGCTTCTTTCGCCCGGATTACCTATCACAATTCCTCCCCTCTTCGTGCGATCCGGGCGGCGGCACCGGGCGCGCAGGTGACGTTCGTCGACGGGCGCGATCCGGCGGCGGCAGCGGCAGCTGCCAAGGCCGCCGATGTCGCCATCGTGTTCGCCACCCAGTGGCAGACCGAGGCGCAGGATGCCCCCTCGCTGTCGCTGCCCGACAATCAGGATGCGGTGATCGCGGCGGTGGCCAAGGCCAATCCGCGCAGCGTCGTGGTGCTGGAGACGGGCGGCCCGGTGCTGATGCCCTGGGTCGGCGATGTCTCCGGGATCGTCCAGGCCTGGTATCCCGGCCAGCGCGGCGGCGAGGCGATCGCGCGCGTCCTGTTCGGGCAGGTCGATGCCTCGGGCCGTTTGCCGATCAGCTTTCCGCGTGCCATTTCGCAACTGCCGCGCCCGCGTCCCGTGTTGCCCGCCGGCGTCACCGCGCTGACCGATGCGTCGAGCAATGCCGGCGTGGTCGATACCGGCGACCTCGCACCTTTCCCGGTCGATTATCAGGAAGGCAGCGATGTCGGCTATCGCTGGTATGCCGCGCGCGGCGACCGGCCGCTATTCCCGTTCGGCCATGGGCTCAGCTACACCCGCTTCCGCTTCGGCACGCCGCGCTTCACTGGCGGCGCGACGCCATCGGTGGCGGTCGCGGTCACCAATAGCGGCCAGCGGGCGGGCGTCGTCGTGCCGCAGCTTTACGTCACCGGCGAAGGGCAGGGGCCGCTGCGCCTCGCAGGGTTCCAGCGGGTGACGCTGGCGCCGGGCGAGACCAGGCAATTGTCGATCGCCGCCGATCCGCGCATCCTGGCACGCTGGACCAAGGGCAGCGGCTGGGCCACCGCGCCGGGTCGCTATCGCCTGACGCTGGCCACCGATGCCGAGCATCCCGTGGCGTCGGGCGATGTGACTGTGGCGGCGGGAGCACAGTCGACCAATTGATCGATCCGACCGACATAGGTGGGTGGCAATTTCGTTGACACCGATGTCGGTCGGTATAGCAAGAGCTTCATACAAAAACCGGCCAGATAAATGACCGGGAAAAACAGACGGCGCGATGATGCCGTCAAAGGGAGAGGTGGGATGAAGGGGACAAGGCTTGCGCGCGTACTCGTGCGCTCGACATCGATTCTGGGCCTCAGCGCCGGGCTGATGCTGGCGGCCCAAGCCGGCGCGCAGACCACCGCCGCCGGCGACCCGCAACAGGGCACGCCGCAGGCCGATACCGGCAATCCGCCGCCGCCCGCCGGAGAGGCCAGCCCCACCAACGCCCAGCCCGAGACCAATAGCGCCGACATCGTCGTCACCGGTGTCCGCGCCTCGCTGGAACGCTCGATCGCGATCAAGCGCGATTCGAACGGCGTCGTCGATGCGATCAGCGCGGAAGATATCGGCAAGTTCGCCAACACCAACCTGGCCGAGTCGCTCCAGCGTATCACCGGCGTGTCGATCGACCGGCGCAACGGCGAAGGTTCGACCGTCACGGTGCGCGGTTTCGGCGCGCAATATAATCTGGTCACGCTCAACGGTCGTCAGCTCGCCACGTCCAACATCGTCGCGGTCGGCGGCGACCAGGGCGGCGACGGCGCGGGCGGCTTCGGCCGGTCGTTCGACTTCTCCAACCTCGCCTCCGAAGGGGTGAAGACGCTGGAGGTCTACAAGACCGGCCGCGCCGCCATCCCCTCGGGCGGCATCGGCGCGACGATCAACGTGGTCAGTCGCCGTCCGCTCGACTCGGCAGACACCGGCCTCGTCGGCTCGCTGGGCGTAAAGGGCAGCTATGACAATAGCTCGGCCGACTGCATCGACTGCGGCGCGCGCGTCACGCCCGAGGCGTCGGGCACGGTCGGCTGGTCCGACAGCGAGCAGCGCTTCGGCGTGTCGCTGTTCGGCAGTTATCAGAAGCGCAATTTCAGCTTCGCCAGCGTCGCGCCGGACAATTGGAATATCCGCTCGCTGAACGACTTCCTGAACCCCGCCAACGGGTTCGTGAACGCGGCGACCAAGATCAACAACCGCCCAACCGGCAATCCGCTGGTCTCCGTCCCCAATGACTTCCGCTATCACTTCTCGGAGGCCAGCCGCGAGCGCATCAACGGCCAGGCGATCATCCAATTCCGCCCGACCGACACGCTGACCTTCACCGCCGACGGCCTCTATGCCCAGTTGCGCCAGTCGGAACGTCGGTCGAGCCAGTCCAACTGGTTCAACCGTCCGTTCGGCGAGGTGACGTTCGACGATGCCAGCAACGGTATCGCGACGACGCAATTCCTGTCCGAGACGATCAACGGCGTGAAGGACGCCGCCTTCGAGCAGGCGTATCGCGCACAGAAGAACAAGCTGTACGATTTCGGCGGCAATATCGCATGGAAGCCGACCGATCGGTTCACCCTGTCGATCGACGGCCATATCGGCGAGGCGCAAAGCTCGCCGGACAATCCCAATGGCCAGACCTCGACCACCGTCGCGATCAACGCGCCGGTCGTGGCCGCGCACAGCCTGTACTGGACCGACAACGGTTTCCCGCAGCAGACGCTGACCATCAATGACGGCACGCGCAGCACGACCCCCACGGGCCAGAGCTTCATCAAGGGCAACAACAACGGCATCCTCGATGTCGGCGATCTGTCGAGCGCGGTGCAGCGCCAGTTCGCGTCGAACCAGACGCAGCGGATCAAGGAGATTCGCGCCGATGCCGGCTGGGAACTGAACGACCAGTTCCGCTTCGACGCCGGTGGCGACTATCGCACCACCACTACGCGCCAGACCCAGTACAACACCCGCCAGGTGCTGGGCGACTGGGGCAATTCGCTGCCGCCCGACGTCGCGCAGCTGGCCCCGGGACAGGTCTTCCAATTCTGCAACACCTGCAAGTTCGAGCATAACAACCCGAACGCCGACGCGAACACCCAGATCGCGTTCCGCACCCAGGACGCGACCAAGCTCTACAACACGCTGTTCAACCATTATATTGGCGTGACCAACGACGGCGTCGACCATCGCAACAATATCGACGCCAACAGCGACAATTCGGTGCGCGAGAATATTTGGGCGGGCTATCTCCAGGGTACCTGGAACGGCACGGTCTTCGGCCGCACCGCACAGATCGTCGCCGGCCTGCGCTACGAAAATACCAAGGTCAGCGCGGTCTCGCTCCAGCCGGTGCCGCTGGCCATCGTCTGGACCGCGGACAACGACTTCGTCGTCCAGAACAGCACCGATCGCCAGGCGATCTCGGCGCGCGGATCGTACAGCAACTGGCTGCCCGCGATCGACGCCAAGCTGGAGGTGATGGACAATCTGTTCGCCCGCGCCTCGTACAGCAAGACGATCTCGCGCGCGCCTTATGGCAATCTGTTCGCCTCGACCGGTGTTGGTGCCCCGGGGCGGCCGACCGCGATCGGCGGCATCGCGACGGGGTCTGCCAACAATACCGGGCTGTTGCCGCTGTCCTCCGACAATATCGACGTCACGCTGGAATGGTATCCACGCAAGGACGTGTTCCTGTCGGCGGGCTTCTTCGACAAGCGGGTGCACAATTTCATCGGCAACACCGTCGTGAACCGCAACCTGTTCGGTCTGCGTGACGCGACGTCGGGCGCGGCGGGCACGCGCTCCGGTGTGGCGAAGGAGCAGTTGACCAGCACCTTCGGCGCGGACATTACGGACGTGAACCTGTTCACCTATACCGCGCTGCTCCAGCAAAATAACGGCAATGTCGCGGCCACCAACGCGCAGTTCGGCGCGAACTACAACACCCAGAGCCGTGCGCTGAACCAGGGTTTTGTCGACCAGGTGCTGGGTGCCCTGGATGTCAGCCCGAACGCCAGCGATCCGCTGTTCAACTTCGCGGTGAACACGCCGATCAACAATCGCGATGCGCATATCTACGGCGTCGAACTGGCGGGCCAGTATTTCCTGGGCGAAACGGGCTTTGGCATCGCGGCCAGCTATACGCTGGTGCGCGGCAATATCGGCATCGACATCGCCGCCGATCCGACGGTCAACACCTTCGCGCTGGTCGGCCTGTCGGATACCGCCAATGCCACGCTGATCTACGACAAACACGGCATCTCGATGCGCCTGTCGTACAACTGGCGTGACAAGTTCCTGAGCGATATCAACCGTGGCGGCGACCGCAACCCGGTCTTCACCGCGCCTTATGGTCAGCTCGACCTCTCGATGAGCTTCGACCTGACGCCGCGCTTCGCGCTCGGCTTCGAGGCGATCAACCTGACGGAGGAGGGCGTCCAGACCTATGGTCGCGACCGCATGAACACCTGGTATCTCGCGGAAGGCTCCGCCCGCTATCTGGTCGGTGCGCGCTACCGCTTCTGATCCCGGAACTCGGAAGGCCGCTGCCCCCCGGCGGTCTTCCGGGTATAGAGGGTGATCATGACCTTCGTGCTGCTCAACAATGTCGATCACCGCGATCTTCGCGTCGCGGTCGGACATCACGCGCGCTATGGCGATGCGATCAACCAGACGCGCGTCTTTCCGGCCGAGTTCGAGGAATTGCAGCGCGATTATGCGATCCTGCTGCGCCGGGACGAGAGTGCCAAGCTCTACGCCACGGTGTTGCTCGGCCTCGACCCGGACGAGAATCTGTTCCTCGACGGCGAGCATTGGGATGCGCGCTATGTCCCCGCGACACGGGCGCGCGGGCCCTTCTCGATCGGGCATGACGCGGACGGCGCGCCGATGGTGTTCGTCGATCCCGATCATCCGCGCCTGACCCCGGACGGCATGCCCGTCTTTCGCGATCATGGCGGGAATGCGCCGTTGCTCGATCATGTCTCGGCAATGCTCCAGCGCATCTATGTCGGCGTGCAGACCGAGACCGAATTGTTCGACGCGCTCGAAGCCGCAGGGCTGCTGACGCCCGCGCTGCTGCAACTCGATCTGGACGAGGGGCGCCGCTACAATGTCCCCGATTGCCTGACGATCGATACCGATCGGCTGGCGGCGCTGGAGCCGGAGACGCTGGCGGCGCTCCACGCGCAGGATCATTTGCGCCCCGCCATCTGGATCGCCTCGTCGCTCGGCAATCTGCGCCATCTGATCGATCGCAAGATTCGCAAACATGCCCTTGGCTGATCGCCTGACTCCAGCGGCGCGGGTTCGCGAGGTGCCGGCGGGCGGCGCGCTCGATCTGGAGGCGCTGATCGCCGAGGGGATGCCCGTCATCCTGCGCGGCCATGCCGCCGACTGGCCGCTGGTGCGCGAAGGCCGGCACTCGGCCCAGGCCGCGGCCGCCTATCTGCGCCGCTTCGATCGGGGGCGGCCCGTCACCGGCTATATCGGCGACCCTGCGATCCGGGGACGCTTCCATTATGACGCGAGCGGTACCGCGCTGAATTTCCAGGCGCGGCCCTTCGCCTTGGCCGAGTTTCTAGCCCAAGTGCTCGGCGATCGGTCGGGCACGGCCTATTATATGGGGTCGACCGATCTCGACACCTATCTGCCGGGCTTTCGAAGCGAGAACGACCTCAACCCGACCGGCGAACTGTTCGCCCGCCATGTGCCGCTGGCCAGTATCTGGATCGGCAACCGCACCATCGCCTCGGCGCATTACGACATGGCGAACAACGCCGCGATCTGTGCGGTCGGCTGCCGCCGCTTCACGCTGTTCCCGCCCGATCAGATCGCCAATCTCTACCCCGGACCCCTCGCGCCGACGCCGGGCGGGCAGGTGGTGAGCATGGTCGATTTCGCCGCGCCCGATCTGGAACGCTTCCCCCGTTTCGCTCAGGCTATCGAACGGGCGCAGGTCGCCGAGCTCGAACCCGGCGATCTGCTCGTCTACCCCGCGCTCTGGTGGCATCATGTCGAGGCGCTGGACGATTTCAATGTGTTGGTGAACTATTGGTGGAATGCCGCGCCCGATTTCCTCGACAGCCCGATGGATACGGTGATGCATGCGATGCTCTCGCTGCGTGACCGGCCGGCGGCGGAGAAACAAGCCTGGCGCGCAATCTTCGATCATTATGTCTTCGGACCGGCGGAGAGCGTGACCGGTCACCTGCCGCCTGCGGCGCAGGGACCGCTGGCGCCGCTTGATGACCAAGGCGCGCGGCGGCTGCGTGCCTATCTGCTGCACCGGTTGAATCGATGAGCGACACGCGCCCGATCACCCGCGTCGTCGTTGCGGGGGGCGGCACCGCCGGCTGGCTGGCGGCGACCGCGCTGGTGCGGCAATTGGGGCCGCTCGTCGATGTCACACTGATCGAATCGGATGATATCGGCACGGTGGGCGTCGGCGAGTCGACCATTCCCACCGCGCGCAGCTTCCATGCCTTTCTAGGTGTGGACGAGGCCGCCTTCATGTCGGCGACCCAGGCGACGTTCAAACTGGGGATCGCCTTCGAGAATTGGCATCAGCTCGGCGCGCGCTATTTCCATCCGTTCGGGACGGTCGGGCGTGCGGTGGCGATCGCCGATTTCCAGCATTTCTGGCTGGAGGCGCGCGTTCATGGTTTCGGGCGTGACTATACCGATTATTCGCGCGAAGCCCGCGCGGCGGCCGAAGGCCGGTTCGCGCGCGATGCGAACGAGACCTTGGCCTATGCCTATCATCTCGACGCCACCGCCTATGCCCGCTTCCTGCGCACCATCGCCGAACCGGCGGGCGTGACCCGTGTCGAGGGGCGGATCATCCGGGTCGAGCAAGACGGCGAAGGCGGCGACATCGCCGCGCTGCATCTCGAACGCGGTGAGCGGATCGCGGGCGACCTGTTTATCGACTGCACCGGCTTTCGCGCGCTGCTGATCGAAGGGGCGCTGGAAACCGGGTTCGAGGATTGGAGCCACTGGCTGGCCTGCGACCGCGCACTGGCAGTGCAGACCGAGGCGGTACGCGAGCCCGTCCCCTATACCCGCGCCATCGCCCACCGCGCCGGCTGGCGCTGGCAGATCCCGCTCCAGACCCGGGTCGGCAACGGCCTGGTCTATGCCGGCGACCGGATGAGCGAGGACGAGGCGGTGGCGACGCTGCTTGGCGAGGTCGAGGGGAGGCCGCTGTTCGATCCGCGTCCCTTACGTTTCCGCGCGGGCGTGCGGCGGCGTGCGTGGAACCGCAATTGCGTCGCGCTGGGGCTGGCGGCGGGCTTTATCGAGCCGCTGGAATCGACCAGCATCCATCTGGTGATGATCGCGGTGATGCGGCTGATCCAGTCCTTCCCGTTTCGCGGCGGCGATACGGGAGCGCTGGCGGCGCGCTTCAATGCCCAATCGGCGCAGGAATGGGCGCATATCCGCGACTTCATCATCCTGCATTACGCCCAGACCGAGCGGGATGATTCCCCCTTCTGGCAGCATTGTGCATCGATGCCGCTCCCCGACAGCCTGAAGGAGCGGATCGCACTCTTCGTCGAGAGCGCCGGCGCGTGGCAGGGGCAGGACGATCTGTTCCGCATCGACTCCTGGGTTTCGGTGATGCTCGGCCAGGGCCTGATGCCGCGCGCCCATCACCAGATCGCGCGAATGCTGAGCCCGCAGGCGCTGCGCGAGTCCTTATCGGGGCTGGACCGCCAGATCGCCGAAGCCATCGCGCCGATCCCGCCCCACGCGACGTTCCTGCGGAGTTACTGTCCGGCCGCCTGACGCGCGCGCCACTGTCGTCCGCCGACGATACCGGCAGCGGCAACGGCCAGCCCGACAGCCGCCACACCCAGGGCCAGCGAGACGGGCTTGCCGGGCACGTCCTGCACCGGGAACAGGCTGGCATCGCCGGTGAACAGGCGGCGCAGGGCTTGCGCCACCGCATCGGGGCGTTCGCGCTGCGGAAAGTGACCGACGCCCGGTAGCGTGATGGTCGCGAACGGGCCGGTGAACTTGGCCGGCACGTCATCCGCCGTGGAGGGTGGGTTTACCCCGTCCCGGTCGCCATGGATGTAGAGGGTGGGCAGCGACAGGCTGGTCTTCGCCTTGACCCGTTCGGCCAGCCAGCGCCCCGCAGGATCGGGCTTCGCCTCATCCCAACGCGCGCGATAGCTGTGGATCGTCACCTCGGCCCAATCGGGATTGTCGAAGGACTTCGCCACCCGGTCGAACGTCGCTTCGTCGAACCAGCCCGGCGGCGACCAGTTGGTCCAGTGGATATGCGCAAAGCCCTTGCGATCGTCACGCACCGCCTGCGCGCCGCGCGCGGTCGCCATGAACCAGTGATACCATTGCCGCTGCGCCTGGTCGAAGGGCGGGGTGGGCATGCCGCCCAGCCGGGGCGGGGTGCTGAGCATCGCCATCCGCTTGACCCGCGTCGGCCAGCCGACCGCCAGCGCCTCGGCGATATTGCTGCCCCAGTCATGGCCCGCGACCTGGAACCGGGTGATGCCCAGCCCGTCCATTAACGCGATCGCGTCGAGTGCCAGGATCGCGCTGTCGCCGGTGCGCGGTATGTCGGCACGGCGGAAGCGCGACTCGCCGAACCCGCGCAAGGTCGGCACGATCACGCGCAGGCCCGCCCCGGTCAGAACCGGGACGATCGCCTCCCAGGTCGATGCGTCATCGGGCCAGCCATGAAGCAGCAGCACGGCCGGACCATTACGCGGGCCGGTGTCGGTATAGGCTATCTCCAGCCCCGTCAGCGTCATCGTCGCCATTCTGCCTCGTCTCCCGATCTGCAACAGACAGAACCGACCGCCGTCCCCGATGGTTCAGCGGTGGGTGGCGAAAGCGCCATGGCGATCAGTCATCCGGTGGCGTGTTCTCCTCCAACGCCGCATACCAATCGGCGTAAGATGTGTTGCGCGCCAGATGGCGATTCAGGTCCTCGCCATCGGTCCACCAGGTCGGGCCACGCTCTCCCAAGGCCAGCTTGGCATTATTGACGTCGGCTCGTGCGGCGCGAAGCGCATCGGCGTCGTCCTTGGCCAAAGCGTCCCGCACCGCGCGCCGCGCCCGCATCAGCGCCGCGACATGGGTTTGGCGATCCTGCTCGGACAGGTTGGGATTGGCGCGGCGCCAGAGTCGCCCGCGCACCACGATATAGCGGCCATCGGGTGTTACGGGTGGGGGAATCGGCCATCTCCTGCGATCGCCGCACTCATCCGTGGCGCGGCGTCCCCGCGTCCAGCAAGCGGATGAGCGAGCCCAGCAGCAACCGCTTGCTGAAGGGTTTGTTGCACATATCGACCCCCGGATAGCGATCACCAATCGCGCTATCGTCATAGCCGCTGGCGAAGAGGAACGGGATGTGCCGCGCGGTCAGCGCATCGGCGACCGGGAACGCCATTTCGCCGCGCAGATTGAGGTCGATCAGGGCCGCATCGATCCGGTCCTCGTGATCGATCCGGGACAGCGCCTGCATGACCGACGGCTCGGGACCGATCACGACCGCGCCGGCAGCCTCCAGATCGGCCTGCATATCATAGGCCAGCATATATTCGTCCTCGACGACGAGGATATGGCGATGGTGGAGTGGCATGATGCACCTCCTTCATGGTCCGATCCGCGAGCGGATGGTCAATAAAGCACCAGGCGCGGATCATCGCCATAACATGGATGGAGATCAGCAGTTCTTTTGGGTGGTGATGTCGTTACCTTGAAACATTGGCTCCGATAAGGAGCTTAACTGTCCTCCATGCGGGCCCAGCTCGTTACGCGAGTCGATCGGCGTTCAAACCGACAGGCCTTGTCCATGGGGCGTCCCACCATCAGGTCTTCGGCCTGTCACCTCCGCTGACAGGAGAGGATGCCGATTGGCCTTCGCTTGTGGACGCTGTCTGGGGCGGCGGCGCCCATTCCAGGCGCAATGCTCCGCCGGCCGAACCTGCCTCTGCTTGGCCTCCGCGACTCATCAGTCCCTCGGCCACCGCGCGCCGCTGCGCCAGGGTGCCGCCATGGACCCGCACCGTACGGTCCAATCGCTCGCTCGCCCAGGCGGTGGCGTCCAGCAGGTCCCCGTTGATCACCCCTTCGACGAACCGGATCGTCGGCAGCGCGGTGTCGGCGGGGGGCGCAAGGTGAACCGTCCATTGCGGCAGGGCGCCGGCGGCCCGCTGTTCCAGCGTGCGATAACCGGCCAGGCCGAGCCCGGGCAGCGGAGCGGCGTCGGCGGACAGGATACGCTGCGACGGGTCGATCCGGACGGCGGTGGGGGCGATCCCGGCGATCAGCGCCAGATCGGCGGCGGCGCGCTGCTGCCGATCGGCGGCGCTGGGGGCGGACGAAGCGCTGGCGCGGGCGAGCTGGGCCGCCTCGACGCCATTGTCGTCCAGCGAGACGCGCAACTGGTCGACATGCAGGTCGATGGGGCGGCTGAGCCGGGCGCGCAGATCGGCGGCCAGTACCCGGTCCGCCTGGGGTTCCAGCCGGGGCGTGAACACCACCGCGCGGATGCGGATCGGCTTGGCGCCATAATCGATGTCGAGCTGCCCCAGCCGCGACGTATCGGGGAAACGTGCGCGAATCGTGTCGCGGGTCTGGCGCTGCGCGACCGCCTCGAACGCGATCTGGCGCAGCGCGGCGACGAGCGGGATCGACAGCACGCCGAGCGCGCCGACGAACAGCGCGAGCTGCCATCCCGTATGCTGATGCGACAAATGGCTGCCAAAGCCATAGAGGCGCGCGACGATCGCGGCGGTCAGCGCGATGGTGACGGCGTTGGTCAGGAACAGCAGCAGCGCACCGCTGAACACCGTCCAGTTGGCGGTGGCGATCCCGAAGCCGACCACCGCCAGCGGCGGCATCAGCGCGATGGCGATCGCCACGCCCACCACCGTATTGCCGCGCCCCCGGATCAGCGCATAGGCGCCCGCCACGGCGGAGAGCAGCGCGACGAGCAGGTCGAACAGCGTGGGGCGCGTGCGCCCGGCGATCTCGCTGGTGATGGTCTGCACCGGCGACAGGGTGACGAACACGACCGACAGCGCGATCGCGATGACCGCCCCCGCGATCAGGGCCGTGGCGGCGCGGCGCATCTCGCGCGTGTCGAAGGTCGCGATGCCGAAACCCAGCCCGATGATCGGCATCATCAACGGCGACAACAGCATCGCGCCGATGAGCACCGCGACCGAGGGCATCAGCAGCCCGAGCAGCGAGATCGCGGCGGATACGACGATCAGAAAGGCATAGCGACCCGACCAGCCCGAATCCTGGGCGATCTGGCGAAGCACCGCATCATGATCGACCCCTCCCACGACCCACAGGGTCCACCATCGCCGTATCGGGTTTCGAGCATGGGCCGTCTGTTCTGCCATTCCGCTATGTCTTCCACCGGTTGAAAAGGTCAGTGCTACGCCATCCCGGCCGGCGCGACGACCCCTTTGGACAAACGGGGCGGATCGCCGCGGCATGTGGCTGGCCATGGCGCGGCCACCGCGTGTAGAGCCGATGCATGGCCGAGTCGAACCCGCCCCGCCCCGGACACCGGATTTGGACGCCCGCGCGTTACCGGGCGCTCCTCCGTCGACAAGGGCCGCGCTCGGTGAAGTTTCGGACGCGGCTGGCCATCCTGATCGGGGCGGTGGCGATCGGTCTCGCCGCCACGCTGTTCGCCCGCGCCGCCGATCTGGCGGGCGAGATGTTCGGCCATTTCGCCGCGCGCTATCACTGGGCACCACTGGTGATCACGCCGCTGCTGTTCGCCATATTGGTGTGGATCACGCGGCGTTACGTGCCGCTCGCGCGCGGCTCGGGCATTCCGCAGGTGATGGCGGCGCAGGCCGATCCGGAGCGGGCGACGCAGGGGCTGGTCTCGGTCCGCACGGTGATCGGCAAGGCGGGATTGACGCTGGCGGCGGTGCTGGGCGGCGCCTCGGTCGGGCGTGAGGGGCCGACCGTACAGATTGCGGCGGCGATCATGGGGCTGACCCACCGTATCCTGGGCGTGCCGTTGCGCGGTGCCGTGCTGATCGCGGGCGGCGCGGCGGGCGTGGCGGCGGCGTTCAACACACCGCTCGCCGGGCTGCTCTTCGCGATCGAGGAACTGGCCTCGGCCTATGAGCAGAAGGTGACGCTGCTGGTCGTCGCCGCGATCGCGATCGCGGGCATGGTCGCCCAGTCGGCGCAGGGGGATTATATCTATTTCGGGTTGATCGGCGCGCATATGCCGATCGTCACCGCGCTGGTGGCGGCGCCGGTCGCGGGGATCGTCGGCGGACTGGCGGGCGGCGGTTTCGCGCGGTTGATGCTGATGATGGCGATGGGCACCAGCCGACTGACCCTGTGGAGCAAGAAGAGGCCGATCCTGTTCGCGGCGATGTGCGGTGTGGTCGTGGCGGCGCTGGGCGTTGGCACCGGGCTGACCTGGGGCACGGGCTATGGCGCGGCGCGGGCGATGATCGTCGGCGTCGATGCGCCCTTGTGGTTCGGGCCGGCCAAGTTCCTCGCCACGCTGGCGACGGCGGTGGCGGGCCTGCCCGGTGGCATCTTCGCGCCGTCGCTGTCGGTGGGGGCTGGACTGGGCAATCTGCTCCGCTCGATCTTTCCGGACTCGCCCGCCTCGGCGATCGTGATCCTGGGCATGGTCGGCTATTTCGCCGGGGTGGTCCGTGCGCCGCTGACCGCCGTGATCATCCTGTCGGAGACGACCGCCAGCCGTGGCCTGATGCTCCCCATGTTCGCCGCCGCCTTCATCGCCGATGGCGTCAGCCAGTTGGTATGCCGCGAGAAGCTCTATCACGGCCTGTCCCGCACCTTCGCGATGCGACGAGCCGAAACCGCCCCCGCAGGGGAAGCGATATCATGATCCGGGCTGGCGGAGACCTGGCCTGGCGAGGGCGATGCCCGCCAGATTCTGCGTCCGCTTGACATAGCGGAGCCGAAACCGCCCCGGCGGCCGGGGCAGTTCGGACCAGAGCTGGAACTGCGCGCGGTGGGCCGAGGGCACGCGCACCGCGCCGTTCGCCTGCGCGATCACCGCCGCCGCATCGCCCAGCAGGACGGCGTCCGCCACATGCTCCGCATAGGCCAGCCGGGTCGCGGCGATCAGCGCCAGCCACTCCGCCGTCATGCTGGTCCCGGGACCTAGGCCCCGCGCCATATGGGTGCGCCCGCCGAGCACGACCGCCCATTCCATGCCGGCGGGCAGGGGCCGCAGGCCGCCGTCGAAGAAGATCTTCACGCCGCGCCGATGCTGCGCGCCACCGCCTCGGCCGTCTTGATCCCGTCGACCGCCGCCGACAGGATGCCGCCGGCATAGCCGGCGCCCTCGCCCGCCGGGAACAGGCCGCGCGTGTTCAGGCTGTGCCCGTCCTCGCCGCGGGTGAAGCGGACCGGCGACGAGGTGCGCGTCTCGACCCCCGTCATCACGACATCGGGATGGTCATAGCCCTCGATCTGGCGGCCAAAGGCGGGAATCGCCTCGCGCATCGCCGCGATGACGAAATCGGGCAGGCATTGCGACAGGTCGGTCGGCGTTACGCCGGGGCGATAGGAGGGGGTGACCGACCCCAGGCTGGTCGAGGGGCGCCCGGCCAGGAAATCGCCGACCCGCTGCGCCGGCGCCTTGTAGTTCGAGCCGCCGGCGACAAAGGCCTGTTCCTCCAGCGCGCGTTGCAGCTTGATCCCCGCCAGCGGATCGCCGGGATAGTCGCGTTCGGGATCGATCGCGACGACGAAGCCCGAATTGGCGTTGCGCTCGTTGCGCGAATATTGGCTCATGCCGTTGGTCGCGACGCGTCCCTCCTCGGAGGTGGCGGCGACCACCGTACCGCCCGGGCACATGCAGAAGCTGTAGACGGTGCGCCCGTTCGAACAGTGGTGGGAGATGTGATATTCCGCCGCGCCGAGGATCGGATGCCCCGCCTGATGCCCGAAGCGCGCGCGATCGATCCAGCTTTGCGGATGCTCGATCCGCACCCCGATCGAAAAGGGCTTGGCCTCGACATAGACGCCCGCCGCCTGCAGCATCGCGAAGCTGTCGCGCGCGCTATGGCCGATGGCGAGGACGACATGATCCGCCTCCAGATAGCCGCCGCCGTTCAGATGCAGCCCGCGCACCCGCCGTTCACCCGATCCGTCGGTCTCGACATCGATGCCGTCGACGCGGGTGGAAAAGCGATATTCGCCGCCCAGTTCCTCGATCGTGGCGCGCATGCTCTCGACCATCGTCACCAGGCGGAAGGTGCCGATATGCGGATGCGCCTCGGTCAGGATTTCGGGCGGCGCGCCGGCCTTCACGAACTCGGTCAGCACCTTGCGGTTGAGGTGACGCGGGTCCTTGATCCGGCTGTAGAGCTTGCCGTCCGAAAAGGTGCCGGCACCCCCTTCGCCATATTGGACATTGGATTCGGGGTTGAGCACGCTGCGCCGCCACAGGCCCCAGGTGTCCTGCGTCCGCTCGCGCACGACCTTGCCGCGCTCCAGGATGATTGGGCGATAGCCGGCCTGGGCCAGGATCAGGGCGGCGAACAGTCCGCAGGGACCGGCACCGATCACCACGGGGCGCTTTGCTCCCGCTGGTGGCGTGCTCGGCATGTGATAGCGGGTGTCGGGCGTCCGCTGCACATCGCGGTCACGGCGGAAGCGTTCGAGAACGGCGGCTTCGTTCTTCAGGGTGACGTCGACCGAATAGACGAGCTGGATATTGCCCTTGTCGCGGGCATCATGGCCGCGCCGGGCCACGCTGAAGCGGATCATGTCGCGCGGCGTCACGCGCAGGCGGCGGCAAATGGCCGCGGGCAGCGCCTCATCCGCATGATGGAGAGGCAGTTTCAGTTCACTGAGGCGGATCATGGCCGCGCCATACATGCTCCGCGGCACCGGCGCCAATCCACAAGCCGGGGTTGGGATGCGTCCGGAAGGTTCAGGCGTTGCCGCCCGCCTGTCGTCGTCGTGGCGGATCGGGAAGCGCGGCCAGCGCCATGATCTCCGCGTGCAGCGCGGGCCAGCGTTCGCCGAACCAGTAATCGCCCCGCTCGGCCCGGAGGATTGGATCGGTGCTGGTCGCGACATCCTCGGGCGGCAGCGGCTGCTGGTCGGGGACGTGGAAGAAGGTGCGTACGATCGGCGTCTGCGGGCAATCGCTCTCGCGCACCACCAGTCCCAGCCGGTTGGAATGCAGGCGGACCAGCGCGCCATAGGGCTGGATGCCCAGGCTGGCGACGAAGGCGCGCAGCATTTCGGGGTCGAGATGCCCCTGCCAGCCCGCCATCCGGGCCAGCGCTTCATGCGGGGACCAGGCGCGCTTGTACGGCCGGATCGACGTCACCGCGTCATAGACGTCGCAGATCGCCGACATGCGAACAAAGACGCTGAGCTGTTCGCCGGTCAGTCCGTCGGGATAGCCGGTGCCGTCCATCTTTTCGTGATGATGGCGGCAGACATCGACGATGCGCGGATCGAGATCCTCGATCCCCACCAATATGTCGTAACCCCAGCGGGGGTGCTGGCGCATCTCGGCCAGTTCGTTGATCGTCAGCTTGCCGGCCTTGTCCACGATCGCGGGGGCGACCTGCATCTTGCCGATATCGTGCAGCAGGCCGGCCATACCCGCGACGCGGATATCCTCCTTGCCGAGGCCCAGATGCCGCGCCAATCCCATCATCAGCGTCGCGACCGCGACCGAGTGGATATAGGTATATTGGTCGCCGTCCTTCAGCCGGGTGACCGCGAGCATGGTCGCCGACCCCTTGGCGATGAACTGCGCGATTTCCTCGACCACGGGGGCCAGGTCGGGCACGTGCACCGAATGGCCCAGCCGCGCCTCGCCATACAGGCGGGAAACGGTTGCGGTCGCATGCTCGGCCAGCGCGGTCGCCATTTCGGTATCAGTGCGTGGCTTGCGGCGGCGTGGGCGAATCCGGGCGACGGTTGCGGCAGGGGCCGGGACCTCCTCGCTCGTGATGGCGGCGGCCAGCGTCAGGCCGCGGCCCTTGGTCAGATCGATGGTGATATGGGGTACCGACGCGTGAATCTGGGCCCGGTCGCTGGGTTCGACCAAGAGGAAGCTGCTGCGCCAGAACGGATTGTCCAGCCACGAGCAATGCAACGCATGGATATACATACCCAATTCCGCCTGCCGCCCTTCGATGCGGAGATAGCGATTCGGGTCGGAACGGTCGGTCATGACGCCAGCCGTAACGCAAAGCCGGTAAAGGCTTCGTTGAGCCATAAAATCGATTTCGGGCCGCCCCGTCATTCTAAGGCATTGACCTAGGTCGATAATCCATTTTGACGTCGCGCCACCACCTGGCCAAATAAGATAATATATGTTGGCCGAACGCCCTGAAAATTGCCGATTTTGGTCAGTGTCGGCGGGCCGGGCCCAATTGCAGGGTCTTTCCATCCTTATGTAATGGAAGATCAAACAGTTCGCCGATCAGCGTCAGGCTTTCGACCGGTCGGTCGAGGCGGAAGCGGCCCTTGAAGCTTTCATTCGCCAAAGCGGGGTCGGCCAGCCGGATCGGCCGGGGACTGTAGCGGCCCAGCCGCGCCATGGCATCGCCCAGGCGGATGTGATCGCCGCTGAGCCAGCGGTCCTGCCATCCCTGATAATCGCCGATGTCGAAGGCGTGCAGCACGATGGGCCCGGCGCCGGCCTCGGCCCAATGACCGGCGGTGACGATGACGGACGGCTGGCCGGGGGCGGTCAGCCTTACGCGGCCGCGGAACACCCGCAGCTCGCTATGGCCCGCGCCGCGATCGACGCTGAAATTGGTGCCGAGCGCCACCATCTGTCCCTCGGGCGTGGACACGGCGAAGGGACGGTCGGCGTCGTGGCGCACCTCGAACCGGGCGGCGCCATTCTGCAGGGTCAGGTCGCGCCCATCCGTCGAAAAGGCGATGGCGACGCGCGATGCGGCATCCAGCGTCATGTTCGATCCGTCGGGCAAATGCACCTGCCGCTGCTGGCCGATCGTGCTGGCATAGATTCGGGTCATCTCGGGCGTGTCCGGCTGCGTCCCACGCCAGATCAGCGGCGTCGCGATCATCGCGGCCAATGCGGCGGCGATGCTGACCGCCAGCCGTCGCCGCGTCGGCTGTCCGATCCGTGACGGCCAGCGCCGGGCGGGCCGCGCCTCGGTCATCGGGGGGAGCGGGGGAATTGCCTCGCATCGTGCCTGTTCGACCACATCAAATAAGGCGGGGTCGCCGAGCAGCCGTACCATCCGCACCAGCGCCGCGCGGTTCTCCGGCGCCTCGTGCAGCCAGCGGCCCAGCTCTGCGCGGGCTTCCGGACCCAGGCTGTCGAGTTGGTCGGCCCAGTCGGCGGCCTGTTCCAGCCGGTCCTGGTTGATCATGTCAGTCATGCGCCGCCCCCCCGGTTAAGGCGGGCCGGCAGGTCGTCGATGCATCCGGCCAGATCGACCATGGCGCGGCCGAGATGCTTCTTCACGGCCTCGACGCTGATATTCATCTCCTCGGCGATCTGCGTGCGCGATTTGCCCTCCAGATGCCGTTCGACGAAGACGGCACGGCGCTGCGGCGGCAGGGTGACGAGCGCACCCTGGAAGCGGGCGAAACGCTGGCGATAGTCGAGCACCTCATCGGCGAGCGGCAGGGCGCAGGCCAGTTCGACATCGACCGGGCCACCATCCGGCACGGTCCGCCGGGCCCGGCCGTGGATCACCGAATCCGCCACGCGAAAGGCATAGGCAAGCGGCTGTTCGATCACTTGTTTGCGCTCCTGCTCGATGACGCGCATGATCGCCTCCTGCACGATATCCTCCGCCTGTTCGGGCTCGCGAATCCGCCGGCGGACATAGGTCAGCAGACGCTCGCGCCCCTCGGCGACCCAGGCCACGGATCCGGTCATTCGGTCCCGCCCATGAAGAGCCGGTTGCAGGGCATCCGGGGACAATCCTTGTCAAAAAACGGTGCGCGCCGGCCCCGCCAAGGGCCGACGCGCCATGATTTTGATATCCCGCACGGGCAGGACATCAAGAGCCCTCTAGATTAGAAGGTGATCCGGACCCCGCCGAGCAGCGTCGTGCCCGACCGGGTCACGACATAGAGCCGCTTGGTGCTGTTCGAATATTGCCGTTCGCGCTGGTTCGTCAGGTTGATGCCGTTCAGCGTCAGCTGGACATGATTGGTCAGCGCATAATGCGCCGACATATCGACATAGACCGTACCCTCAAACCCGGTGACGTCATGATCAGGGCCGAGCGCGGTCAGCACCGGCGAGGCGCTGAAGATATAGCCGCTGCGATAATTGGCCGAGATACGGGCGTCGAACGCCTTGTCCTGATAATAGAGCGTGGCGTTGGCGTTATATTTGCTCAGGCCCTCCAGCGTGGTCGCGATGCTGCCGGTGTAGATCTTCGAATAATCCAGCCGCGAGTCGACATAGGTGAAGTTCACTGCCGTCCCCAACCGGTTGAAGGGCGCCGGCAGGAATTTGAAATCGGTCTGGCCCGACAGCTCGACGCCGAACAAATTGGTCTTGAGCAGGTTGATCGGGCGCGAATAGCTGTCGATGATCGTCCGCCCGGTCACGCCGGGATAGAGATTGTCGGGCAGGCCCGTTTGCGAATAGGGCACATTGTTGATCGTCTGGGTCGAGATATAGCCGTCGAGCGTCTTGTAGAAGAGCGCGGCGGCGACATAGCCGACCGAGCCGAAATAATATTCGGTCGAGATGTCGAAATCGGTCGACTTATAGGGGCGCAGATTGGGGTTGCCCAGCGACACGGTGATGTTGCCATTGTCGTTGTTGACCGACCCGTTGACCGCCAGCGCGCCCAGCGACGGGCGGTTGATGTTCTTCGAGGCGGCGAAACGCACCATCAGGCCCTGATCGAGCTCGAAGATCAGATTGGCGGCGGGCAGCACCCCTTCATATTCCCCGCGCACCGTGATCGGGCCGACGCTGGCCAGGCCGTCCGAGATGACGGTGGTGCGGTAGTAGCGCGCGCCGATATTGCCGCGGAACGGCACGCCGGCCAGGATATGGTTCCAGTCATATTGGACGAAGGCGGCGCCCGTCCGCTCCTCGACTGCGAACACGCCCAGCTTGCCCGTCAGATATTGCGACCGGTTGATGCCCAGCGTCTGGAGCATCTTGGGGAAGTCGACGATCGTCCAGTCCTGCCCCGAATAGCCGGTATAGGTCTGCGCATAGCCGCTGGGATTGGCGTTGACCTTGCCCGAGACGAAGCTGCTGGTCAGGATATTGTCCTGTTCGGCATAATAGCCCGAATTGGCGAAGCGCCGCCATTCGCCGCCGACGCTGATCGTATCATCGGGCGTGACCTTATAGTCAAAACGACCCTTCACATTGTCGAACGCCGTGTCCTGGTAGGTGTTGTTCACATAGAGGCGCTTGGCGTGCCAGAAATTGGGATCGGCGGTGTTGAACTTGTAGGTGTTGACCAGCGAATAGGTGCCGCCGCGATAGTCGGAGATGACGTCGCCAAAGCCTTCCAGGGTGAACTTGTCGTTGACCGGCATCGAATAGCCCGAGCGCTCGACACCGCCCAGCCAGTTGAAGGTCAGGCCATCGGCCAGCTCGGCATCGCCCGACAGCACCAGCTGCTTGAAGATGTTCTTGGTGTTCTGGATACGGGTTTCGGTCGAGGCCTTGCCGCCGGTGACGTCGAGATAGACGACCTCGTTGCGGTCGTTCCACTGGATCGCGTTGACCCGCGAATTGGGATAGACGGTGCCGGCAAAGGTCTCGCCGCCGCCCAGCCAGGTCGAACTGCCGCCGCCGCGCGAGGCGAGATGGGTCTCGAACCGGTCGCCCTTGAACTGGCCATAGAGGCCGTCGAGCGTCAGATGCACCTTGTCGGTCGGGTTCCACTGAACCGAGGAGGTGAGGCCGATCCGCTCCTGCGTGCTGTCCCACACCGACAGGCGATTGCCGCGCGCGAACAACAGGTCGCCCGAGTTGATCTTGGCCTGCTCGGCGGCGGTCAGTCGCGATAGGTCGCTGCCATTGGCCTTGTTGTGGCGCCAGCGATAGGTGTCGAAGCCTTCTTCGCGCGTGTTGCGGCGGCTATAGGCGGCCGAGACGAGGATGCCGAAATTACCCCAGTTCTTGGAGATGAGGCCGGTCAGTCGCGGCTGGAAATCGCGGGTCAGCGAGTTGGTGCCGCCCTGCGCCGACAGCGCGACCTTGCTGCTCTTATAGTCGAAGGGGCGCGCGGTGTAGAGGCCGACCGTGCCGGCCAGACCGCCCTCGGTCTGCTTGGCCTGATACGACTTTTCGACATCGACATGGTTAAAGAGTTCGGCGGCGAACAGGTTGAAGTCGAAGGCGCGGTCGCGCGTCGTCTGGCCACGGCTATCCTGCGGCGAGTCGACATTGCCCAGCACTTCCATGCCGTCGAGCTGGACGCGAGTGAAGTCGGGGCCGAGACCACGCAAGGAAATCCGGCGGCCTTCGCCCGCCTCGCGGTTGATCGCGACGCCGGGCAGGCGCTGCAGCGCTTCGGCCAGATTCAGGTCGGGAAAGGCGGCGATGTCGGATGCCGAGATCGAGTCCTTGATGATCGTCGCATCACGCTTGGAATTGCGTGCCTGGGCCAGGCTGGTGCGATAACCGGTGACGACGACGTCGCCGCCCGCGTCCGTCGGGCTGCCCTGCGCTTGCGCCCCGGCGTCCTGCCCGTTCATGTCCTGCGCCCATACCGGCTGCGCCGCGAACAGCGTGCTCGACGCCAGCAGCAGCGTCCTCTTCGTCCATTTCGTCACGATAATTCCCCCCAAGGAAATCCAGTTGCTCGCCCGGCCATGCGGACGATCGCGGGGGAAGACGGAGGTTTCGGGCAAACGGGGACAAGGATTTTTGTAAAAGTTTTAAGACATTTATGGCGTTTTTGTTACAAGTGCCGGGCGGGCGATGTGCGATGGAAAATTGTCGATCCATCCTGTCCCCGGCCCCTGTTTTCGATACTCTAGCGAATGGCGGGTCAAATCTTGGCAAAAGGGATGAATATGCGTTCGATGGCATGGCGGATGGGGCTGGTGGCGATGCTTGTGCTGTCGAGCGCCGTTCCCGCCGGGGCGCGGGACAAGACCGGCTATTTGCCCGTCGGCGAGGGCCTGGACCTGGCGACCATCCTGCCGGGGCCGCCCACACCGGGTTCGCCGCGCGCCAAGGCGGATGCGCAACTCTTCCGCGACAGTCGCGCCATGCAGGGTTCGCCGCGCTGGCAACAGGCGACGGCCGATGTGTCGAGCGATCTGGGCGACCGCTTCGCCACGGCGCTGGGCTTCCGGCCCGACTGGTCGCGCCTGCCGGTCACGAAAACACTGATCGCGCGCTTCGATGCCGATCGCTCGGCGGCGATCCGAGTGGGCAAGGCGCATTGGCAATCGGCGCGGCCGTTCATCGGCACCGACCTTCCCATTTGCGAGCCGCGCACGCCCTCGCTGATCGCCAATGGCGATTATCCCTCGGGTCATACCGCGCATGGCTGGGGCTTTGCGCTGATCATGGCCGAACTGCTGCCCGATCGTGCGCAGGCGATCCTGGCGCGCGGGCGTGATTATGGCGACAGCCGCTGGATCTGCGGATCGCACACCATGAGCGCGGTCGAGGGCGGTTATCTGGCGGCGAGCGCGATAGTGGCACGCGAGCATGGCGATGCCGCTTTCCGTCGCGACATGGCGGCGGCGGCCGAGGAACTGGCGGCCTATCGCCGGGGGCTCAAAGCCGCCAATCCACGCTGAAGGCGATGACGCGGCCTTGCTGGGCGCGGACGGTGATGACGCCGGCGGCATCGCTCGCGCGGATTTCGCCGCCCAGCGCATCGCCCTGCATCACCGCGATCCGGTCGAGGATGTTGGTCGCGCGCAGCCGCATGGTCAGCGTCGGCGTCACCGCCCAGCTTGCCCCCAGATCCAGGATCGCGAAGCCGGGCAGCGCCAACGTGTTGGCATCATCGGCAAAGCGGCGTCCCATCGCCGAGAGATCACCGTCGAGCGTTACGCTGGTGCCGGGCAGCGCCCAGCTGGCGGAGACATTGGCCATCAGCTGTGGCACCCGGCGGGGCAGGCGGCCGCTGAGATCGATGGGGACGAGCTGGCCGTCGACCAGATTCGACAGGCGATAGGATTGCAATCGCGGGTCCTGCCATGTCGCGGTGGCGCGCAGCGACAGGCCGGGACGCGGATGGGCGTGCGCGCTGAGTTCCAGCCCCAGCGTGCGCGCGGTCGCGTCATGCTGGCCCACCTGCACCGCGCCGGTCATGGGATCGAGCGAAAGGTCGGGCAGGGCGATATCGGGAAAGCGGCTGGCGAACAGCGTGGCGTCGAGTCCCATCGCGCCCCGCCGCCAGATCAGCCCCAGTTCGGCCTGCTCGATGGTCAGCGGCCGGGCGACATCGCCGCTGCCGATGCGAAAGACGCCGGGGTCGGGCAGGCGCATCGCGCGGGTCAGCCGGGCGAAACTGCCCAGCGTCTCGGTCGCCCGCCAATGCAGCGCCAGCGTCGCGGCGGTTCGTGCCAGCGGCTGGCGACGCTTGTCCCATAGCCCCGATCCGACCGCGAGCCGATCGTCCGCCAGCGTCTGCGGATCGCCGCCGTCGATCGTCGCGGGGCGCTCGACCCGGGCGGACACGCGCGCGCGTTCGTGGCGCAATCCCCAGTCGAGCCGCCAGCGCTCGGCAAATTGCCATTCGTCGGCGGCATAGAGGGCGACCATGCGCTGTCGGCCTTGCAACGCCTCATAGGTCGATCCGGCGGTCAGCAGGCCCTTGTCGGTCAACCGACCGACCGTCCGCCCCGCGCCGTCGAGCGCGACCAGATCGAGCCGACGCCCCTGCTCGCGCGCTTCGACCAGCGCCCGGGCGACGGCGCGGGTGAAGCGCCAATCATAGCCGACGCCGTAGATCCCCAGCGTCAGCTCATGATGCCCGGCCGCCTCCAGCGACCGCGAATAGGACAGGTCGGCGATCGCTTCGTTCAGGCGGGTGTCGGCGGCGACCGGGTTGAGCACCGTGACACGGTCATTGCCCGGCAGCGCCGCAAAGGGCGTGCCGTCGCTCGCATGGCGCAGCGCCACGCTGGTCGTATCGGGAAACGCGGCGACGAGGCGGGGCAGGGCGAGCGCCAAGGCGTCGGCCGCCGGGACGGCGCTGCCCGACGAGGACAGCGCATAGCGTTCGGTATGCGATGTCCGGTAATGCGCGCGCAGGCTCAGCTTGCCCGCACCCATGGGCTGAATCAGCGCTAGCGAAGGGGTGACCAGCCGGTTGCGGTTGTTGCGCCCGACCGGGCGGAGGCCCAGCGCCGTGAAATCCAGATCGGCGAATTCGGGACCGAAAAAGCTCCCCCGCCGGGGATCGAAACCGGGCAGCGGCATCAGCCTGCCATGGTCATAGCGCATCGGGAAGGACGAGATGTTGAGCGTGTCGTCGTCCAGCAGATGCAGCGCCAGCGTCAGCGTGCCGCCGCCTGCCAGATCATGATCGACCCGCGCCCGCATTTGTCCCCCACCCAAGGTCGAGGCGATGCGGCGGACGCTGGGATCGCGCATCGCCACTCCCCCGATAATCGCACGCCAGCCCGGCGCGATCGGGTCGGCTGCATAGCCCTCCCACCGCGCCAGGCCGTAATCGGTCAGGGTGACGCGTGCCTCCGCCGAGGGCTGCGCGGTGGGGGCGCGGGTGCGCAGGTTGAGGATGCCGCCCGGCGCATTGCTGGCGAAGATGGCGGAGGGGCCGCCGCGCACATAATCGACCGTCTCGATCATCAGGTCGGGGCGGACGAACTGGTCGATATCGGTCCAGGGCAGCGTGTCATGCTGCACGGGCAGGCCGTCTTCCTGTACCGCGATCGCCTGATAGCCGTCGAGCGGAATGCCGCGCACGCGAATGGTATTCGCCGCGACCCCGGCCGAATTGTCGACCCAGAGCCCCGGCAGATTCGATAGCAGTTCCGCCAGGCTCTGCGGCGAGCGGCGGTCCAATTCGATGCGATCGATCTGCGATGCCGAATAGCTGCGCTCCAGCTCGCCCTGTACGCCGGTGCCCCGTCGGCCTGAGACGATCACTTCCTCGCCGATGACGGGCGGTGGCGTGAGGGGCGGGTGGGGCATCGGCCGCACCTCGGGGGGGCGGCCGGCGGCGCGCACCACGATCCCGCCCGCGCGCTGGCGACAGGACAGCCCCGCCGGGCGGCACCAGCGATCAAGCGCGGTCGACAGCCGCATAGTGCCGCGTAGCCGGGGACCCTGGCGTCCCGCCAGATCGGCGGGGCGCGCCACCAATGCCTGTCCCGCCTGTCGCGCCAGCCGGTCGAGCCCGGCGGCGGCGGGACCTGGGGGTAGGTCGACCGCCAGAACCGGGTCGTTCTGCGCCACGCCGGCCAGGGCGATCGCCAGCAACAGCGTCATCCGCGCACACCCTGTGGCGCGCAGGCCAAGGCGTTCGCCGTGTCTGCCATCCGTCGTCCGTGCCCACCCCATGGTCTGGCGCATGACGTGCCGGGACCGAAGCGGGCCGCTTAGACGGCAATTATGTAGCCCGCATGTCAGTCCCCACCGCGAGGCACGTCATGGCAGGGGTAGAATGATAATCACTATCAATCGCATTGACAGTGAGAGTGTCTCGCAATAGCAGCGGCCGCCAAAGGGGAATAGACCATGTCACATTCATTCATCGCGCTGTCCTGCGTGGGCTTTCTGGCGACCGCACCGGGCATCGCCGCCGCCGAAGAGGCGCCGCGCACCGATACGAGCGCCCGGACCCAGGACGCCGCGGGGCAGCGCGACACGGTGATCGTTACCGGCCAGCGCGCGACCGCCGCGACGCTGGAAAGCCCCAAGGCGACATCGCCGCTGCTCGACACGCCGCAGACGATCACGGTGGTCAGCGAACAGACCATCCGGAAGCAGAATCTCCAGACGCTGCGCGACGTGCTTCAGACGATACCGGGCATCACCTTCGGCGCGGGCGAAGGCGGCGGCGGCTATGGCGACTCGATCAATCTGCGCGGCTATTCGGCGAGCAACGACATCACGATCGACGGCGTTCGCGACAGCGCGCAATATAGCCGCACCGACCCGTTCAACCTGCAACAGGTCGAGGTCTATAATGGCGCGAACAGCGTCTTCAACGGATCGGGATCGGTCGGCGGCACGATCAACCTGGTCTCCAAGGTGCCGACGCCCGAGACTCTGACCATCATGCAGGGCTCGGTCGGCACCGACAATTATTATCGCGGTGCGATCGACAGCAATGTGCGCGTGTCCGATCTCGTCGCGGTGCGGCTGAACGGCGCCTATCACCATAACGACGTGCCGGGCCGCGATGTCGAGAAGATGGAGCGCTGGGGCATCGCGCCCTCGGTGACGATCGGCATCGACGGGACGACTAGCCTGACGCTGGCCTATGTCCATCAGGAGGATCGCAACACGCCCGTCTATGGCGTGCCCTATTTCGACAATGGCATCGTCGACCGGTTCGTGCCCGGCGCCAGCCGCAGCGCCTATTTCGGGATCGCCAATCTCGACCGGCAGGCGAGCACCGTCGACCGGCTGACCGCGACCTTCCGCCACGCGATCGACGATCATTGGAGCGTGCGCAACCTGACCCGCTGGCAACAGGTGAAGCAGAATAGTGTCACCTCCGCGCCGCAGGGGACGTTCTGTCTGGCGTCGACCGGGTTGCAGCCGGTGACCGCGACACCCGGCGGGACGGTCGGGGCGGCGTGCCCGGCCAATGTCCCGCCGGGCTTCTATCAGCCCTCGGGGCCGCGCGGGCTGGTGCGGAACCAGGAAAACCAGATGCTCTACAACCAGACCGATCTGCGGCATGAGGCGGGGGTCAAGGGCGGCCTGCACAATGTCCTGAATGTCGGTGTGTCGGGCATGATCGAGAATTACCGGATCACCCAGGGATCGCTGCTGCGCAACGCCGATGGCAGCGCGGTGACGCTTCCCCTCATCAATATCGCCAACCCGAACACCAATTATACGGGCCCGATCAACTTCGTCGCCACCGCCCAGTCGCGCAGCGAGACGCGCAATCTGGCCGTCTATGCCTTCGACACGCTGGAGCTGAACCGCTTCTTCGAACTGAACGGCGGCGTGCGTTGGGAATATCAGGAGGCGAATTTCCGTTCGTTGCCGCTGACGGCCGCCGCGGTGAACACGCTCGCCACCCAACCGCAGGTCAGCCGCGAGCGGCTCTTCTCGTGGCGCGTCGGGGGCGTGTTCCACCCGGTCGAGAATGTCAGCCTCTATGCCGGCTATGGCAATGCCAAGACGCCATCGTCGACGACCGTGCGGCTGGGCTGTGGCGTGCCGGCGACGGCGACCGCCGCCAATCCTTGCGCCGTCGCGCCCGAAACCGCCAAGAATTACGAAGTCGGCGTGAAGGCCGGGCTGTTCGATCGTCGGTTGGAACTGACCGCCGCCGTCTTCCGCAACGAGCGCACCAATTACCGCGTGCCCTCCAACGACCCCGCGCTGCCCGCCAATCTTCAGGTGCTCGACGGGCGCAGCCGGGTGGACGGCATTGCGCTCGGCGCATCGGGGGCGATCACCCATGCCTGGACGATCTTCGCCAACTACACCTATCTCGACGGCAAGGTGCTGCAGAGCATCTCCAACCGCGACAAGGCGGCCGGAGTCATCGATCCGCAGGCGGGCAGCCAGTTGATCCAGACGCCCAAACATTCGGGCAGCCTGTTCACCACCTATAAGCTGCCCTTCGGGCTGGAGGTCGGTTACGGCCTGACCTATCAGGGTGCGTTCGCGACCAATGTTCCGGTCGCGGGGAACCGGGTTCAGTTCCGCGTGCCCGATTATCTGATCCACCGTGCCTATCTGGCCTATACCATTGCGCAGCGCTGGACCTTGCAGCTCAACGTCCAGAACTTCACCGACGAGAAATACGTCACGGGCGTGCGCAACAATGTGAATGCGACGACCGGTATCGTCACCGGCGGCTGGGCGGTGCCCGGCGACCGGCGCCAGGCGACGCTCAGCCTGTTCTATAACTTCTGACCCGCGTAACGTTGCCGTCATGCTGATCGCGATTCCCCATGTCCTCGATCCCGCCGGCGTGGCGGCGATCCGCTCGGTCATCGATGCGGGCGCATGGGGTGACGGCAACGCCACCTCCGGCCCGCAGGCCGCGCTCGCCAAGCGCAACGAGCAACTGCCCGAGGACTCCGCCGCCGCCACCCAGGCGGGGCGGATGGTCCTCGACGCGCTGGGCCGCTCAGCCCTGTTCGTGGCGGCGGCCTTGCCGCTGAAGGTCTATCCGCCGCTGTTCAACCGCTATGCCGGTGGCCAGGCGTTCGACGTCCATGTCGACAATGCGGTGCGGCTGAAGCGGGGCAGCGATTTCCGTATGCGCTCGGACCTGTCGCTGACCCTCTTTCTCGAAGACCCGGCCGCCTATGACGGCGGCGAACTGGTGGTCGAGGATCTGTTCGGCGAACAGCGGGTCAAGCTGGGCGCGGGCGACGCCGTGCTCTATCCCGCCTCCAGCCTGCACCGGGTCGAGGCCGTCACGCGCGGATGCCGCGTCGCGTCCTTCCTATGGATACAGTCGATGGTGCGCGACGATGGCGAGCGGCGCATCCTGTTCGACCTGGACCGCGCCATCCAGCGGCTGGGTGCGGACAAGGGGCAGGGGGATCGCTCGGTCGTGGAGCTGACCGGGGTGTATCACAATCTGCTGCGCCGCTGGGCCGACGCCTGAGCGACGATCATGGGGAGGTGGCAGGCCGAAGGCCTGACGGAGGGGTGTCGCCGATGGTTAAGTCAGGGCTTCGCTCGCCGCCGTTTACACCCCTCCACCATGCTGCGCATGGTCCCCCTCCCCTTACAGGGGAGGATATGTTTCAGAACCGACCGCGCAGCGTCACCCGCACATTCCTCGGGGCACCCGGCATCGTCCAGACATCGGCATAGCTGCTGGCGATATAATAGGTGTCGAAGATATTCTCGAGGTCGACACGCACGTCGAACTGCGGATTGACCCGCCAGGTCGCGTCGGCGCGCACCGTCGTATAGGCCGGCAGGCGATAGCCGGAGGCGAAGGGATCGCCATTGCGCGCGCCGACATGGTTCACCCCGCCGCCGATCGTCACCACCCCGATCCGCTGATGCAGGTCCAGCGCGCCCAGATAGCGCGGCACATTGGACAGCATCGTGCCGATCAGCGCGGTGTTCTTGTCATTGCGCACCGTCGCATCGGTATAGGTGAAGGTGCCGGTCGCGGTCAGCCCGCTGGTCAGCGCCAGGTCGGCGACCGTCTCGACCCCGCGCGAGCGCTGACGCCCGATCTGCGTCTTGACGAACACGTCGGTGGCATTGGGATTGAGCACGTTGCGCTTGGTCATGGTGAACAGCGCGGTCTGGCCGGTCAGCGCGCCGCCGAACAGCGTGTATTTGGCGCCGATTTCGGTCGAATCGCTCTTCTCCGCGTCGAAGCTGCTGACCCCGTCCGACGGGTTGAGCCGCAGCGACTGGCCCCAGCTCGTGAACAGCGAGAAGTTCGGGGTCGCCGCCCAGGTCAGCGCGGCGCGCGGGGTGAGGCCGCGATCCACTGTTTCCAGCCGCAGATTGCCGCGCACCCGGTTGAGCATCGATTCGCGGAAGCTGTTCCACCGCGCCCCGATCAGCGCGGTGAAGTCGCCGAAGCGGATCAGGTCCTGCGCATAGATGCTTTCGCTGCGGAAGGAATGATGCCGGTCCTGGAACGGCGTCGGCACGGGCAGGGGCTGGCCATAGACGGGGTCGAAGGCGTCGATGGTCAGGATCGGGGCACCGGGCCGGCCGCGCGCCTGGTCCATGCGGAAGTCCATGCCGTGCCGCACCCGGTCGGCCCCGAAGCGCAGCTCATGCGACAGGCCCAGCCAGTCGAGCTTCGCGGTCATCTCGATCCGCGCGGTCAAATCCTGCCAGCGGAAATCATGATAGCGCCGCGACCGGCCGATCGTCCGGCCATCGGCCTGCACCCCGCGCGCGCCGAAATCGACCTGCGTCGCATAGCCGGTCAGGAAGCCGTCGCGGCTGGACAGTCCACCCTCCAGCGAGACGCGGTCGGAGAGCGCGGCAAAGACGCTGCCCTGTTGCCACAACATGCGTTGCGTCATGCGGCCATCGGCGGGCTCGCCCAGGAAGGTGTCGCGGTCCATCGCGCGCGCATCGCCCTTGATCGCCGCCACGCCGCGATCGATCGGCGCGCGGTTGCGCATGAACTCGGCCTGGTAGAGCAGCCGCAGACTGTCGCTCGGCGTGAACGCGACCGAGGGGGCGAGCAGCAGCCGGTCGGTATGGACATAGCGGCGGAAACTGTCGCCTTCCTCCGCCACGCCGATCGTCCGCACCGCCAGCGTGTCGGTGACGGGACCGCTGATGTCGCCGGTCGCGCGCACCCGGTTCCAGCTGCCATAGCTGAGCGAGGTTTCGCCTTGCAGGGTGCTGGTCGGCGCCTTGGTGACGATATTGAGCGACCCGCCCGGCTCGCCCAGGCCGGACAGCGCGGCGGCGGCGCCCTTCAGGAATTCGAACCGCTCGACCGTGGCGGTGTCGATGGGAGCGTTGAAGCCCAGATTGCTGCTGAAGCGATTGATGAGGACGTCGGGGCCGCTATTCTCATTGCCCGCAAAGCCGCGGATCGAATATTTGTCCCACAGCCCGCCAAAGTCGTTCTGGCGCGCGACGCCGCCCGCTAGATCGATCGTGTCGTCCAGCCGGGTCGCGCCCAGCCGATCAATCATCGCGCGGTCTATGATGCGCAGCGACTGGGGATAGCGGCGGGCCGAGACATCGGTGCCGGTGATGCTGGCGCTGGCATCGCGCAGGCCGGTGACGACGATGTCGTTCTGATCGTCGGCCGGTACGGCCGCCTCTGCGGCGACCGGCGCTTCGTTCACCGGCGTGATGGCGGAGCGATCGGCAGCCCACACAGGTTTTGCCATGATGCCCCCCGCCAGCAGCATGGCGCGCCACATTGCCTTCGACATTTTGAACAGCCCCCATATCAATCGATTTGAACGCGCCATATCGATAATGATAATAACTCTCAATCATAAATTGGGTCGACTTTGGTTTGGGCGACTGTCATGCCTTTGCCATTCGCCGCCGCCATAGGCGCGGCAGGGGCTCGATGTGGTGCGAGCCGGCTTTACATGAGGATGGTAAGATGGTCCGGTCGTGGCGGATGTTAGGCGGAATGGCGATGCTCGCCGTGGCGGCGCTCGCGCCGGTCGGTGCCATGGCCGAAACGTTGAAGGTCATGACGTTCAACGTCCGTTATGCCTCGGACGAGGGGGCGGAGCGCTGGGCGGCGCGGCGGCCGGTCATGGTCGAACTGATCCGCCGCGCCGTGCCCGATGTGATCGGTACGCAGGAACTGCTTCAGCGGCAGGGGGACGACATCGTCCGCGCGCTGCCCGGCTATCGCTGGTTCGGGCGTGACCGGATGGGCGGCCACGATGACGAGCATATGGGCATCTTCTATCGCCCCGACCGGTTGACACTGGTCGATCAGGGCGACTTCTGGCTGTCCGATACGCCCGAGGTCGTCGGTAGCCAGAGCTGGGGCACCGACCTGCCGCGCATGGCGAGTTGGGCGGTGTTCGAGACGAAAGACGCCAAGCCGCGCCGTTTCCTGTTCGTCGACACGCATCTGGCGCACCGCGACGAGGATGCCGAGGCGCGCGACAAGGCGGCGGCGCTGATCCTCGCGCGGCTGCCGACCCTCGCAAAGGGATTGCCGGTGATATTGGCGGGCGACATGAACGCGCGGCCCGACACGGCGGCCTATCGCCGGTTCGCGGGCGCGCTGACCGATTGCTGGCTCGGCGCCAAGCGGCGCGAGGGGCCGGAGATGACCTTTCACGACTTCACCGGCACGCCCGACCGCCGGATCGACTATCTGTTCCTGCGCGGGTTCCGGGCGGACGCGATCGCGACCGACACCTGGCATCGCGGCAAAACCTATCCTTCCGATCATTTCCCGGTCCGGGCCACCCTATCCTTTGCGGACGAGATCCGCCGATAACGTCTTTGCGATAGCGTTATCATTTGCCCGATCCTATGATTGATCCAAAGCCGATGACGGGCCGGATCACGGCCCGCCGGGCAGAGGAGAGGGATGGAATGCGGGAAGGGCAATCACGGTCCGGCGCCGGGCGGCGCATGACTTTGGCGTTGGTTCTGGGAACGGCGGCGGCGTGGCCGGTCATGGCCGAAGCGCGGCCGCGCATCCTGACCCCTATGAGCGCCCATGCGGTCCTGCAACGCGACCGCCCGATCATCGTCGAGGGCTCGGCCGATGCCGGCGAGCCGGTGACCGTGACGCTGGGTAGCGGCCAGGCCTCGGCCACCGCCGACCGCCAGGGCCGCTGGCGCGCGACCCTACCCGCCATGACGGCGACCGCCACCCCGCTGACCTTGACCGCGACCGGCACGGATGGCGCTGCCGACACGATGGACGATCTGCTGGTTGGCGATGTCTGGCTGTGTTCGGGCCAGTCCAACATGGAATATCCGCTCAAGCAGGCGCTCAACGGTGAGGGGCTGGTCGCCACATCGGCCAATGACCGCATCCGCCTGCTCGACATCGCGCATCATGTCGGCCTGTCCGCCGACGAGCCGCTGGAGAAGCGCCCGATCTGGGCCGCCGCATCACCCGCCAGCGTCGCCGATTTTTCCGCCGCCTGCTATCTGATGGTCAAGGACCTCGCGACCAAGACGAACGTGCCGATGGGCGCGATTGATTCGAGTTGGGGCGGGACCAAGATCCTCCCCTGGATCGACGCCACCGATGCGCGCAAGCTGCCCGGCCTCGCCGCCGATGCCGACCTGCTGGCGCTTTATGCGCGCGATCATGCGGCGGGACTCCGTGCCTTTGGCGACCGCTGGGGCGATTGGTGGCGCAAGGCGAGCGGGACCAAGCGCGGGCAGGAGCCATGGAACGCGCCCGATCGGCTGACATGGTCGCCGGTTCCGAAGTTCAGCCCGTGGGAGGAATGGGGCGTGCCCGCGCTCGCCGACTATAACGGCCTGGTCTGGTTCCGGCAGAGCTTCGACTTGGCCCAAGCACCAACCGGCGACGGGGTGATCGAGCTGGCGGGGATCGACGAGCTCGATACCGTCTGGGTCAATGGCGTGGTCGTGGGTGCGACCTTCGGCTGGGGCGACTGGCGCCGCTACACCGTGCCGCGTTCGGCGTTGACGAAGGGACGCAACGAAATCGTGGTGGGCTTGGGCGATACCTATGGTCCGGGCGGTATGTTCGGGCCTGGCGACAAGATCCAGTTCACGCCCGCCGGCGGTCAGCCGATCCCGCTCGGCACCGGTTGGCGCTATTCGGTCTACAAAGCGAACGACCAGAGCTATCCGCGCAGCCCTTGGGAAAGCCATGCGGGTCTGGGCACGCTTTATAACGGGATGATCGCACCGCTGGGGCCGATCGGGCTGAAGGGGGTTGCCTGGTATCAGGGCGAATCCGATGTCAGTCTGGCGAGCTATGGCGATCGCCTCGCCGCGTTGATGACTGGATGGCGGCGTCAGTTCGGTGACGCGAACCTGCCCATCCTGATCGTCCAGCTCGCCAATTTCGGCGCGCCGCCCGTCAAAATCGCCGACAGTGGCTGGGCAGCCTTGCGCGAAACGCAGCGTCTGGCGGTGCTACGCGATCCCCACGCGGCGCTCGCGACGACGATCGATATCGGGGTGCGCAATGACATCCACCCCGCCGACAAGAACGAACTCGCCAAGCGGCTGGTCTTCGCGCAGCAGCATCTGGAAGCGGGTGACCGCGCCAATGCGTCGGGTCCAATGATCGCCTCGGCGACGAGGGCGGGCTCAGAGGTGGTGTTGCACTTTACGGGCGTGCAGGGCGCGCTTCACGCCTGGAGCGCGGCGGCGCCCATCGGCTTCGAACTCTGCGATGCCAGCGCCTGCCACTACGCCAATGCGACGGTGAACGGTTCGGATGTCCGGCTGGTCGATGCCAAGCCCGGCGACGTCCGCGTCCGCTATGCCTGGGCGGATGCGCCGGTCGTCAACTTCTATGACGAGGCCCCGCATCCGGTGGTGCCGTTCGAGGCGGCAATTAGCGGCAACTGACCCGACCTGCCCTCATCCTTCCGGCGCTAAAGCGCCTCCCTCCCTCTCCCCATGAAAGAGGGAAGGGGCCCGCCCGCGACAGCGAGTGGGAAGGGTGAGGGTCGTTCAGCCGGACACGGAGAAACACCACCACTCGATGCGTTTAGCCGGTCGGTGCCCCAAAATGCGCTTGAAATAAAATTCCATCCGGTTGAAAGATAGCAACGACCCGAGTGGAATCGGGCGAAGCGTTGAGGAGAGAGCATGGCCGTGCCGCCAGAAGGCATTTCGCGCGCCAACCTGGCCCCGTTGCAGCTGCATGTGCCTGAGCCGAAATTCCGGCCGGGCGATGCGGTCGACTTCGCCGGTGTCGAGGTCCCGCCCGCCGGTGCGCAGCGCCGCCCAGATACCGCCGCGCCCGCCGACAGCTTTCATGAACTCGCCTATACGCTGGTCCGCGTGCTGGATGACGAAGGCTGTGCGGTCGGTCCCTGGGACCCCAAGCTCTCGCCCGATCGCCTGCGTCGGATGCTGCGCCACATGGTACTGCTCCGCGCCTTTGACGAGCGCATGTTCCGCGCGCAGCGGCAGGGTAAGACCAGCTTCTATATGAAGGCGCTGGGCGAGGAGGCGGTCGCGGTCGCCGCCGCCCATGCGCTGGATTATGAGGATATGTGCTTCCCCTCCTACCGCCAGCAGGGGCTGTTGATCGCGCGCGACTGGCCGCTGGTCGACATGATGAACCAAATCTATTCCAACAGCGCGGACCGGCTGGGCGGCAAGCAGCTGCCCATCATGTATTCGGCCAAGGAAGCGGGCTTCTTCTCAATCTCGGGCAATCTGACGACGCAATATCCGCAGGCGGTGGGCTGGGCGATGGCCTCGGCCGCGAAGGGCGACACCCGTATTGCAGCCGTGTGGTGCGGTGAGGGTTCGACGGCGGAGGGCGACTTCCATTCGGCCTGCACCTTCGCCGCCGTCTACCGCGCGCCGGTCGTCATGAACGTCGTCAACAACCAGTGGGCGATCTCCAGCTTCTCCGGTTTCGCGGGCGCGGAGGCGACGACCTTTGCGGCGCGGGCGATCGGCTATGGCATTGCGGGCCTCAGGGTCGACGGCAATGACGCACTCGCCGTCTATGCCGCCACCCAATGGGCCGCCGAGCGCGCGCGGACCAACCAGGGCGCGACGCTGATCGAGCATTTCACCTATCGTACCGAAGGCCATTCGACCTCGGACGATCCCACCCAATATCGCTCGGCGGGCGAGCCGACCGCCTGGCCGCTGGGCGATCCGATCCGGCGGTTGAAGGATCACCTGATCGCGTTGGGCGAATGGGACGAGGAACGCCACGCGACCCAGGACCGCGAAGTGGCCGAGGAAGTCCGTGCTGCGCAAAAGGCGGCCGAGGCGAACGGCATCCTCGGCCACGGCCTGCACCAGCCGCTCGACAGCCTGTTCGACGGCGTGTTCGAGGAGATGCCCTGGCATTTGCGCGAGCAGCGCCAGCAGATGCTCGACGAGGAACAAGCGAGCGGACGGCCATGGGCGCGGAAATGATATTCCCCTCTCCCATCGGGAGAGGGAGGGGCCCGTTCGGCACCGCCGAGTGGGAGGGTGAGGGTATCCTCGCCACGTGTCCCGCCCTCACCCTTCCGGCGCTCCGCGCCTCCCTCCCTCTCCCAACGGGAGAGGGACAGTGAGCGACATCATGACCGAGACTGTCGAACAGGCGGGCGAAACCACCCGCATGAACATGATCCAGGCGATCAACTCCGCCATGGACGTGGTCATGGCGCGCGACCCGGACGTGGTCGTGATGGGCGAGGATGTCGGCTATTTCGGCGGCGTCTTCCGCGCGACGGCGGGCCTGCAGAAGAAATACGGTAAGACCCGTGTCTTCGACACGCCGATCACCGAATGCGGCATCATCGGCGTCGCGGTCGGCATGGGGGCGTACGGCCTGCGCCCGGTGCCGGAAATCCAGTTCGCCGATTACATCTACCCCGCGCTCGATCAGTTGGTCAGCGAGGCGGCGCGGTTGCGCTATCGCTCGGCGGGCGAGTTCACCGCGCCGATCACGGTGCGCTCGCCCTTTGGCGGCGGCATCTTCGGCGGCCAGACGCACAGCCAGTCGCCTGAGGGCATCTTCACCCATGTCTCCGGCATCAAGACGGTGATCCCCGCGACGCCGTACGATGCCAAGGGCCTGCTGATCGCCGCGATTGAGGACAATGACCCCGTCCTCTTCTTCGAGCCCAAGCGAATCTATAACGGCCCGTTCAACGGCCATTGGGATCGCCCGGCGGAGAACTGGTCCAAGCATCCCGGCGGAGAAGTGCCGACCGGCTATTACCGCATCCCGCTGGGCAAGGCAGCGACGGTGCGCGCGGGCGAGGCGGTGACGATCCTGTGCTACGGCACGATGGTCCATGTCTGCGCCGCCGTGGTCGCCGAGATGGGGGTCGATGCCGAGATCCTCGACTTGCGCACCCTGATCCCGCTCGACATCGAGGCGATCGAGGCTTCGGTGAAGAAGACCGGCCGCTGCATGATCGTGCACGAGGCGACGCGCACGGCGGGCTTCGGCGCGGAACTGTCCGCGCTGGTCCAGGAACGCTGTTTCTATCATCTCGAAGCGCCGATCGCGCGCGTGACCGGCTTCGACACGCCCTATCCGCACAGCCTGGAATGGGCCTATTTTCCCGGCCCGGTCCGTATCGGCCAAGCGCTCAAGACCCTGTTGAAGGACGCCTGACATGGCTCGTTTCACCTTCCGCCTGCCCGATATCGGCGAAGGCATTTCCGAGGCCGAAATCGTCGCCTGGCATGTGAAGCTCGGCGACCGGGTCGAGGAGGACCAGTCGGTCGCCGACATGATGACCGACAAGGCGACGGTCGAGATGGAGTCGCCGGTTTCGGGCACCGTCGTCGAGCTGGCGGGTGAGGTCGGCGACCAGGTGCCGATCGGATCGGCGCTGATGGTGATCGAGACCGATGCGGTCGAGGAATCCGTGTCGCCCGCGACGGAAGAGGCGATGCTGGAAGCCGAAAACCCCGGTGTCGAGGAAGCGCAATCTCCCTCTCCCCTTGTGGGAGAGGGAGCAGAAGAAGGTGCTGGCCTCGCCCGCCGTCCGGGCGCGCGCACAGAATCTGGGCATCGACTTGTCGAGCGTGAAGCCCGCCGAGGGCGACCGGGTGCGCCACTCGGACCTCGACGCGTTCCTGCGTTATGGTTCGGGCCAGGGCTATACTCCCGCCCGTGCCCCCCGTGCCGACGAAGCGGTGCGCGTCATTGGGATGCGCCGCCGCATCGCCGAGAACATGGCGGCGTCCAAGCGCGCCATCCCGCATTTCACCTATGTCGAGGAAATCGACGTCACCGCGCTGGAGGACACGCGTGCGCAACTGAATGCGGGGCGTGGCAACCGGCCCAAGCTGACGCTGCTCCCGCTACTGATAGTCGCGATCTGCAAGATTTTGCCCGACTTCCCGATGCTCAATGCGCGCTATGACGACGAGGCGGGCGTGGTGAACCGCTCGGGTGCGGTGCATATGGGCATGGCGACGCAGACCCCCGCCGGGCTGATGGTCCCGGTGATCCGCAATGCCGAGAGCCGCAATGTCTGGCAGCTGGCGACCGAGATCGGCCGTCTGGCCGAAGCTGCCCGCGCGGGCAGCATCGCCAGCACCGACATGGGTGGTGGCACGATCACGCTGACCTCGCTGGGGCCGCTCGGCGGAATCGCGACCACACCGGTCATCAACCGGCCCGAGGTCGCGATCATCGGCCCCAACCGGATCGTCGAGCGGCCCGTCTTCCGCGCCGACGGGCGCGGGGGCGAGACGATCGCGCGCGCGAAGCTGATGAACCTGTCGATCAGCTGCGACCACCGCGTCGTCGATGGCTATGACGCGGCGAGCTACGTGCAGGCGTTGAAGCAATTGCTCGAGACGCCGGTGATGCTGTTTGCGGATTGAAGGGGATTTTGCTTGGCCTTCGACTTCGCTCAGGCTGAACGGGGTTTAGGACCAAGGCGCCGTTCACGCTGAGCGAAGTCGAAGCGCACGCATGAACCTATCCGCCGGGCGCGCGTCCTGTCTTTGAAGGCAGGAGAACCTCATGCGCGGAATGACGGCAGGATCGCTCGAAATCACCTCGGACGGCACGGTGCGTGGCATGATCGGTGGGGACGTGATCGTCGCATCCGGTGTCCACGCCACCATCAAGGGCATGGTCGCGGGCGATGTCATCATCGAGCCCGGCGCAATGGTACGGATCACCGGCATGGTGTCGGGCCGGGTCGTCAACCAGGGCGGCATGGTTGAGGTGAAGGGTATGGTCGCGGGCTGATCCCCGGCTTGCCATCTGTCGCCCCCGCGTGGAACAGGGGCGGCATGACGACCGATCGCACTGCACGCACCGGCCTGTTGCTCGGCATCGGGGCCTATATCAGCTGGGGGATATTGCCCCTCTATCTCAAGCTGTTGAAGGGCGTGCCCGCGCTTCAGGTGCTGGCGCATCGCATCCTGTGGTCGCTGTTGTTGCTGGCTGTGGTCGTGCTGATCGCCAGGCGCGGGCGGGCGATCCTGGCGGCGGCGCGGGGACGGACGCTGTTGCTGCTATGCGCCAGTGCGACGCTGATCGCGATCAACTGGCTGGTCTATATCTGGTCGGTCCAGAACAATCACGTGCTGGAGGCGAGCCTCGGCTATTTCATCAATCCGCTGATCAATGTGGCGCTCGGCGTGGCGCTGCTTGGCGAGCGGATTCGCCGGGGGCAGGCGCTGGCGGTCGGGATTGCCGCGCTCGGCGTACTGGTGCTGACGATCAGCGGCGGCGGGGCGATCTGGATATCGCTGGCACTCGCCTTGTCGTTCGCCTTTTACGGTCTGGTCCGCAAGGTCGCGGCGATCGATGCGCTGGGAGGGCTGACAGTCGAGACGCTGCTCCTCGCCGCGCCGGCATTGGCGGTCCTGTTTCACGCCAGTGCCAACGGGACGGCGGCGTTCGGGGCGGATCGGCATCTCGACCTGCTGCTGATCCTGGCGGGGGCGGTGACGGCGGCACCGCTCCTGATGTTCGCGGCGGCGGCGCGGCGGCTGCGTTATGCGACGCTGGGCTTGCTGCAATATCTCGCGCCGACACTGCAATTCGCGCAGGCCGTGCTGTTGTTCGGCGAGCCGCTCCGGCCCGTCCATATCATCACCTTCGCGCTGATTTGGACGGGGTGCGCGCTCTACGCGATCGACAGCGTGCGGGGGAGCCGGACGCCGGTTACGGCCGAATAGGGTCGCGCGAACCTAATTATTGCCGCCCGCTCTGCAATCTTGCCACGGCCCGACGCAGCACCCCACGCGGCGCAACTCGTGTGCTGACCGCGGTCAGTCGGTTGAGCAGCCCCGACACCATGACCGCCTGACCGCGATCCAGCGCCGCCAGCCCGTCGCGCACCACCTGTTCCGACGTGCCCGCAAAGCGTTCGAACATCGGCGTCTGCGCCATCCCTGCGACATCGGCGAATTCGGTCTTGGTCGGTCCAGGACACAGCGCGGTGACGGTCACGCCGCGCCCCTTCACCTCTTCATGCAGCGCCTCGGAGAAATGGAGGACGAACGCCTTGCTGGCATAATAGACCGCCATATAGGGCCCCGGCTGAAAAGCGGCGGTCGAGGCGACGTTCAATACCGCGCCGCGCCCGCGCGCCAGCATCGGCGGCAACAGCGCATGGGTCAGCGCGACGAGGGCGCGGGTGTTGAGATCGATCATCCCCAATTGCGTCGCCAGATCGCTATCGGCGAACGGCCCCAGCGCCCCGTAACCGGCATTGTTGATCAGCGTATCGATATGCAGCCCGCGATCCGCCACGCCGGAGAGCAGCGTCTTCACCCCCTCTGGCTGGCCGAGATCGGCGGAGATGACATGCACCTCGACCCCCGGCCGCTGGCCCAGTTCCTGCGCCAGGGCCGCCAGACGATCGGTGCGCCGGGCCGTCAGGACGAGGGTGACCGGCTTCTTCGCCAGCGCCCGTGCGAAATCGGCGCCCAGCCCGGCGGACGCGCCGGTAATCAGGATGGTGTCGGGCATCGCGGCCTCCCAGCGAGGCGGCCGCTATCCGTTCAGCCAGCCGCCGGTGAATCCTGCCCTTAGCAATCCGCGTCGCAGATGCGGGTTCCGCCGCATCGTCTTCCAGATCAGGCCGGTGCGATGATTCTCGATCATCGCGACGATCGGGCCCTGGTCGATTCCCAGATAATCCTTGTCGACCCAGCCGATGCCGGGGACGATCTCGCCATGCTTCAGCGGCTCGGGCGGGTTGGTCAACGTCGGGTTGAACGCGTCCAGGAAGCCATATTTGCCGTAGATGCCCTGGCCATAGCGGTCATGCATCGCCCGCACCGCCGGAATCGCGATGTCGGGCGCGAAGGCGATCGAGGAGGCCGCAGCCGTCGGCGCCAGCGTTCCGTCGTCACGGTCGCCTGGCCCGCGCGCCGAATAGCTGAAGAATTGCCGCGATACGCCGTCGATCGTCTGGGTGAAATCGCCCGGCCCGTCACAGGCGGTCAGTCCCCACACGTCCGCGCCATAGCCCCGCCAACGCCCGGCATTCTCGATCGCATAGCGTTGCTGGGCATAGGCGGCGCGGCGGCTATTCTCGAAATAGTCGATGCCCTTGCCCGCCATGTAACCGTCGCGGATGCCTTTGAAATCGACCCAGACATGGCTGTACTGATGGCCGAACAGCGGTGGGAAGTGCAGATGCGGCTGACCCCAGCGATCTGTCCAGCTGTTCTCGAACCGGCTCGACCAGGCGGCCCAGGTGCCCTCGGGCAGCGGATGGGTGGGGGAGCCCAGCGCCAGCAGATAGAGCAGCATACCTTCGTTGTAGATATCCCAGTCGGATTTGATGAAGCCCGTCTCCGGATGCCAGCCCATCGACAGCAAGGGTGCGCGCGGCGTGATCCAGGTCCAGTCGACCGCGCCGTAAATCCGGTCGGCCAGCGTACGGATCCGCGCCTCGTCGGGATGGTCGCCATCATACCAGCTCTGCGCGAACAGCACGCCGCCCAGCAGCAGCGCGGTATCCACGGTCGACAGCTCGCACCGGGCGAAGCGCAACCCCTTGGTCACGCCCAGGAAATGGTAGAAAAAGCCCTTATAGCCGCTGAAGCCCGTCTCGCCCGGGCCCTGCGGCGCGTCGGCGAAGAATTGCAGCGTGGTCAGCGTGCGGGCGCGCGCCTCTTCGCGGGTGATCCAGCCATTGATCACGCCGACCGGATAGGCGGTCAGCGCGAACCCGACAGCGGCGATCGAGGCGAAGGACGGCGTCGGCCAGCGATCGGGGGCGAGCCCCGTCTCGGCATCGGTCGTCTCCCAGAAGAAGCGGAAGGTCCGTTCCTGCAGATCGCGGATCAGGTCGGGCTGCACGGCGGGGATGAGGCGCGGCGGCGCGACCCGCCCCTGCCGATCCGTGCATCCCGCCATCAGCGCGGCCAGGCTCAGCCCGCCCGCACCGATCAATTGGCGGCGATCATACATGGCGTGTGTCCGTCATCTCAGAAATGAAGTGGGCCGGAGAGAGGTATCTCCGGCCCGGTCCCTGGGGATCAGAAGCGATAGCCGACCCGGAACTGCACCCGGCGGGGCAGGGTCAGCAAGTTGGTACCGATCCGCGCAGGCTCCAGCGGGTCGGTGACGCCGCCGCCCGGTGCGGGGGTGTTGTTGAAGAACTCGTCGAAGCCCGAGAAATTCTTGTTGTTGAAGGCGTTGAGCAGGTCGACCGCCGCCTCGAACTGGTCGTCGCGGCCGAAGACGCGGAATTTCTTGGCCAGCGTCAGATTGACTTCGCAGAAGGCGAACAGCCCCTTGATGCAGTTCTTCTCCGGATAGGCGGCGGTGAAGCGGTTGAAGCCCGAGTCCGCGCCATTGGTGCCGTCGATCACCTGATAGGCCGAACCGCTGCCCAGCGTCGTCAGCGTCGAGAACTGGAAGCCCAGCGGCAGGTCGACAATGCCGGAGATCACCACCCGGTGCCGCTCGTCGCCGCGCGTCGGGCGCCAGCCATAATCGTCGGGCGTGACCGCATCCAGGCTGAACAGATCGCCGCCATTCTGTTCCGACTTGGACAGCGTATAGGCGATGTTTACGCCCCAGCCCGAGGACGGGGTGTAATTCTTGTCGAGCGTGAAGAAGATCGCCTTGTACCGCGTGTCCAACCCGTCAAACCCGATAATGGCGTTGGAATAGCCGAAGGGGATGACCGGCGCGGTGTTGCAGCACGGGCCCTGGCCGTTCAGCGTCCGGGTGGCGAACAAATTGGTATAGCCGTTGCGGCCGCGCTGATACGAGCCGGTGAGCGAGGCCTGGAAGATGCCGATCCTCTGCCGCACGCCCAGCGAGACCTGGTCGTTGACCGGCGGGCGGGCATTGTTCTTCACCGCGAACAATTCGGGCAGGCCGACTTCCGGATTGGTGTTGATCAGCGATAGCAAGCCGTCGCGGGTCGCATAGGCGGGGTTCCACAACACGGTGGGCAGGCCGTTGCGCGGGCGTCCGTCGGCGGAGAAGCGGAACACGCCGATCGGATTGATCGTGCGGCTCAACTCGTCGACCGTGTTGTTGAAATTGTTGCGGTCATAATAGCGGCCCGCGCCGCCGAAGATGACGGTCGACTGGTCATCCTTGATATCCCAGGAAAAGCCGAATCGCGGTGCGATCGCGCCCGCGAAAGGCTTACGCCGGCTGCCGTCGGTGATGTAGTTCTCGGGGTCGAAATAGCTGGTGCGGGGCAGTGCGCGCAGCGCAGCGGCCGCAGCGGCGGGAGTTCGATACTGGTTGTTGAACCCGTTAGTCTCATAGTCCCAGCGGACGCCGACATTGAGCTGCAACCGCTCGGTCACGTCCCAATCGTCCTGCGCGTACAGCCCGACCTGGGTGTTCGATCCATAGATGCGGCCATTGCCCAGCCCCAGCCGCGCCTCTGCGGGGAAGGAGAAGTTCAGATTGTTCTGCGGTTCGCGGCGATAGGTATAGCGCGGCTGGATATAGGCCTGGTTGTTGAACTCGATATCGGTGATCTCGACGCGCCCGCCCACCTTGAAGACGTGATTGTCCAGGCCGCTATAGGTAAAGTCGTCGCGGATCGTGTAATTCTGCTGCACCTCGCGGCGGGTGGAGTCCTTGCCGCCGAAAATGATGACCGCATCATAGTCGGACGTGGCCAGCCCCGGATTGAGCGAGGTCGGGTTGAATTTGTAATAGAGATAATTGGCGTTGAACTCATTGATGAAGTTGTCGCCGTTATAGGTCCATTTGTAGAGATAGGTGTCGACGGTATTAAGCTTGTTCTCCGCCGCCTCATAGGCGACGTTGCCGCCAAAGCCCTGAATGTCGCTTTCCGTCCGGCGGCTGTACGACAGGTCGAACACCTGGCGGTCATCGGGCGTGAAGGTTAGCTTGCCGAAATAAAAGTCGCCGCGGAACGGGCTGACATAGGCACCCTCGAACTCGCTTAGGCGGCGGCCCGAAAACCGCTCGAACTCAGCGATTGCAGCGGCCGAGCCAGTGCTCTGCACATTGAAGGCGCGGTTCTGGTCATTGCCTTCATAGGCGCCGAAGAAGAACAGCTTGTCCTTGATGATCGGGCCGCCGAGCGACACGCCATATTGCTTGCGGGTGAATTCCGGTTTGGGGCGGTCGTTGATCTCGTCGAGATAGCTGCGTTCGGTCAGGCTGCGGTTGGTATATTGACCGAAAATCTCGCCATGGAATTCGTTGGTGCCCGACTTGGTGACGGCGGTGATGATCGCCGAGCCGGCCTGTTCATATTCGGCCTTGTAATTCTGGGTCAGGACGCGGAATTCCTGCACCGCGAGCTGGCCGAAGGGATTGCCCCGGCTGTTCTGCTGACCCGCCACGCCGCCCTCGCGCAGCTTGTTCTTCAGCGACACGCCGTCGATGAAGACGTTGACCTGGCTGGCCGTTGACGCGCCCGAGGTGAAGCTCTTATCCGTCTCACTGTCATTGTAGCGCACGCCGGGCGCGAGTGCGGCGAAGGTCAGGAAGTTGCGATCGGTCTGCGGAAGAGTGCGGATCTGCGTCTGGCTGACATTGGTCGCGATTTCGCTGGTGCGGGTTTCCACCAAGCGCCCGCCAGTGACGACGATTTCCGGCCCCTCGACCGCGCTGTTGCCGCGGCCCGCCAGGTCGGCCGGATCGGCGCTGCCCGGCTGGGTCGCGGTGCCCAGGGTCATGTCCAGCGTTGCCGATTGACCGATCGCCACGGTGACGAGCTGGGTCACGGTCCGGCCATCGGCGCCGGTCGCGGTCACACGGTACTGGCTGGGGCGCAGACCGCCGAGCACGAAATTACCCGACGAGTCGGCGGTCTGACGGAAGGTCTGGTTGGTGGCGGTGTTGACCGCGACGATCTGCGCACCCGCGCTGCCCGCCCCATCGGCGCCACGCACCTGGCCGCGTATCTGCGCGGTCGTGGTCTGTGCGGCGGCGGGCGCGACCATGATCGTCGCAGCACCCAGTATCGTGGAGGTGGCCAGCGTTGCGCGCAGCGCAGCCGTCATCATCGTCTTCATCATTGTTCCCCATATGCCGGCGGCCCCAAGCGGTTATCGGCGCCGGTCCCGTGTTCAGGTGCCATCCCGGATGGGCTTCGCGCGTTGGCGCGAAGGGCGGGGCGGCAAGGGGGGGAAGGGGCGGCCCGTCACCGGGCCGCCCGGCATCCTCTCCGGGCACGGAGCCCGCCGGCTCCAGATGCCGATGCCAGCCTGTGATCGGCCGGTCATTCTGACATGGCGGTCATCTACGCGCGGTCATGGCATGGGCTCAAGCATCTGTTGGTGCCGTGCCGTTGGAACCGTCGTCACTGTGTCTTTCGAGCAACGGGTATGGCGCTGGCGTGGGATGAGAAATGGCGGCAAAGCTACCGATATGACAGTAGAATTGAATCGCGACGGCTGCGTCTCCGTAATTACGCTACGGAATCCGCCGAACAATCATCTGGGGCTGGGAACCATTTCCGATTTGGCCGATGCCTTTGATTCGGCTGATGCCGATCCGGATGTGCGCGCCATCCTGCTTCGATCCCAGGGTCGGGTGTTTTGCGCAGGCGCGGACCTCGTCAACGCCAATCCGGTGGCCGACCCATTGCCGCCCGGCAGCCGCAGTCCCTTTTACGTCGCGGCGGCGCGGCTCTACGGCGTGCAGACGCCGGTGGTCGCGGCGGTGCAGGGCGCGGCGGTCGGCGCGGGGCTTGGTCTGGCGCTGGTCGCCGATTTCCGCATCGGCTCGCCCCAGGCGCGCTTCGTCGCCAATTTCGTCCAACTGGGGCTGCATCCCGGCTTCGGTATCTCGGCGGTGCTCGAGCGGGTGATCGGGCGCCAGCGTGCCGCGATGATGCTGATGACCGGGCGGCGGATACGCGGCGAAGAGGCGGAACGCTGGGGGCTGGTCGATCAACTGGTTTCGGCGGAGGAACTGGACGCGGTGGCGATGGCCCTGGCGCAGGAGATCGCGGCGGCGGCACCGCTGGCGGTGGCCTCGACCCGGCGGACCCTGCGCGGCGACCTGCGCGCCCTGGTCGAGGCGGCAACGGACCATGAGCTGGCGGAGCAGGCGGTGCTGATGCAGACCGAGGATTTCGTCGAAGGGGTACGCGCGGTCACGGAGCGGCGGCCGGGGCGGTTTATCGGGCGGTAAAGGCGGAGATTATCCCAGCCGCCCGTTCCGCCTAAGCGACGTCGAAGGCCACGCCCCAAAACTGCGGCTAGGCCAAATGCCCTGCGGATATGGTTTCCCTTGGCCCTCGACTGCGCTCAGGGGGAACGGAACGTGAGGGCGGCCCTCAGCCATTGCGTGCTGCGAGTTCCGCCTTGCGTGCCGGCAGCGCGGCCAGGATCGTGCGGCGTTCCTCGGCCGGCTTGGCGCTCCAATTGGAGATTTCGCGGATCGTCCGCGCGCACCCCAAACACCAGCCGGTCGCCTTGTCCATCGTGCAGATATTGACGCACGGGCTGGCGATGCCGGGCGACTGGGGTTCGACGAAGCTGATGATGTCGAGCGACATGGGCGGCGTCAAACGGTCAGCGAGACTTTCAGGAAGTCCGGGATCGGCCCGTTCCAGCCGCCATCATCGGTCGTCTCGGCCGCGTTGGACCGGCGACGGTCGCGGCGGCGATCGCCACCATGCGATTCCTCCGCGCGCGGCTCCTCGACACGCGGTTCTTCGCGGCGCGCGCGGGGCGCACGGGCGGGGCGTGCTTCGGCTTCTGCCTCGGAGAGGGGCGTCGCCTCGACCTCCTGCGCATCCTCGCGCGGCGTGCGTTCGCGGCGACGACGGCCGGGGCGCTCTTCCTCCGCGACGGGCGGCAGTTCGAGGCGATCGATCCGCTGTCCGGTCAGCTTCTCGATATTGTCGATATTCTCGGCATCGTCGGGCGCGACGAAGGTATAGGCGGTACCGGTCGCGCCGCCGCGGCCGGTGCGACCGATACGATGGACATAATCGTCGGGATGCCAGGGCGCGTCGAAGTTGAACACATGGCTGACGCCCTTGATGTCCAGCCCGCGTGCGGCGACGTCCGAGGCGACCAGGATATTGACCTCGCCGCGCTTGAACAGGTCCAGCTCGGCCAGGCGCTGCGGCTGTTCCATGTCGCCGTGAATCTCGCCCGAGCGGAAGCCATGCTGCTTGAGCGACTTGTTGAGTTCGCGCACCGTCGTCTTGCGGTTGCAGAAGATGATCGCGGTGCGAACCTCATCCTGCTTGAGGAGCTGGCGCAGCCGCTTGCGCTTTTCGAACGATTGCGGCGCGACGGGCACGACGAACTGGGTGATGTTGATGTTGGTCGAGGCGGGACGCGCCACCTCGATCATCTTGGGATTTTCCAGGAACTTGTCGGCCAGCTTCTTGATCGGCGGCGGCATGGTCGCGGAGAAGAGCAGGGTCTGGCGCTGCTTGGGCAGCTTGGTGCAGATTTCCTCGATATCGGGGATGAACCCCATGTCGAGCATCCGGTCCGCCTCGTCGATGACCAGCATCGAACAGCCGGTCAGCAGGATGTTGCCGCGCTGGAACAGGTCCATCAGCCGGCCCGGCGTCGCGATCAGCACGTCGACGCCCTTTTCCAGCGCCTTGATCTGATCGCCCATCGACACGCCACCGATGAGCAGCGCCATGGAGAGCTTGTGGTTGGCGCCGTATTTCTCGAAATTCTCGGCCACCTGCGCGGCGAGTTCGCGCGTCGGCTCCAGGATCAGGCTGCGCGGCATGCGCGCGCGGCTGCGGCCATGCGCCAGGATGTCGATCATCGGCAGGACGAAGGAGGCGGTCTTGCCCGTCCCCGTCTGCGCGATGCCGATGATGTCGCGCATCATCAGCACGGAGGGGATGGCGGAGGCCTGAATCGGCGTCGGCTCGGTATAGCCGGCATCGGTGACCGTCTTCAGGAGTTCGTCGGAGAGGCCGAGATCGGCAAAGCTCATGCAGTTTTCCGGAATATGGCGTGGAGTGGGAATCGCCCCGCGCTCGCCCAGCACTCTACGGGCGCTTGCGGATTTGGCGGGAAAAGTCAAGTTTTGCGCGACCCGTCGGCCGTGCGGGCCGTGGTTTTCAGCGGGGGATGAGCGCGCGAAACTTGTCGATCTCGCACACCGCGCCACCGCGTGTGCGGATCGGATCGCGACCGGCGCAAATCTGTCCGTCGGGGCCGGGGCGGATATAGAAGCTGGAGTAATAATCGATCTGGCGGCACGCCCGCGCCAGCCGTGCGCGCACCCGCTTGCCCCCGGTCAGGACGATATCCACCGTGCCTTCCTCGCCCGGCAAGGCGCCGGCCAGCGCTTGCGCGTTGATGCAGCGGGGGCCCTTGCGTTCCTTCCAACGGCTGGCGGTGATCGCCGGCATGGGCGTGCGCGGCACACGCAGGATCACCCGCTCGCGAATGGTGATCTGGGCATATTGCACCTGCGACGGCGGATCGCCCGCCCCCAACAGGATCGGCGTCGCCAACATCGTCAAGGCGGCGGGAATGAGGTTCGAGGTAGGACGAGCCATGTTTGCGGGGACCAAGCATAGCGCGTGACATTGAACGCTTTATGAACCTGATCTAGCGCGCTTCGCATGAACGCCGCCCAGACCGCCTTGCTTGCCGCCTTGCGTCCCGTGTTGGGCGATCGCGGCATCATCACCGATCCCGATCTGATCGCGCCTTGGGAAATCGACTGGCGGCGGCGTTTCCAGGGCCATGCCCCCGCCATCCTGGCACCCGCCGATACCGCGCAAGTGCAGGCGGTGCTGCGTGCGGCCGCCGAGCACCGCGTGCCGCTGGTACCGCAGGGGGGCAATAGCTCGATGGTCGGCGGGGCAACCCCGCCGGTGGACGGTATAGCGCTGATCCTGTCGACGCGCCGGATGAACCGGATCCGCCGGATCGATGCGGAGGGCGGCGTCGCGGTCGCCGAGGCCGGTGTGATCCTCGCCGATCTGCATGAGGCGGCTGAGGGGCAGGGGTGGCGCTTTCCCCTGACCCTGGGGGCCAAGGGCAATGCGACGGTGGGCGGGCTGGTCTCGACCAATGCGGGAGGCACCCAGGTGCTGCGCTTCGGTACGATGCGCGGCCTGACCCTGGGCATCGAGGCGGTGTTGCCCGATGGGTCGCTCTATAACGGCTTGTCCGCGCTCAAGAAGGACAATCGCGGCTATGATCTGGGGCAGTTGCTGATCGGGGCCGAGGGGACGCTGGGCGTGGTGACGGCGGCGGCGCTGCGGCTGGCGCCGGCGATTGCGGCCCGCGCCACCGCCTGGGTCGGGCTGTCCGATCCCGCCGCCGGGCTGGCGCTGCTCCGCCGGTTGCAGGCGGCGAGCGACATGATCGAGAGTTTCGAGATCCTGCCCGCCGAAAGCCTCGCCGCCGCCGTCGCGCATCTGCCCGGCGCGCGGGCGCCACTGGAGGGCGGGCATCCCTGGCATGTCCTGATCGAGGCGGTAACCGGCGACCCGAGCGCCGATCCGACCGCGATGCTGGAGGCGCAACTCGGCCGCGCGTTGGCCGAGGGAGTCGTTGCCGATGCGGTGATCGCCGTGTCGGATGCGCAGGCCGAGGCCTTTTGGCTTCTGCGTCACTCGCTGTCCGATGCCGAGCGGGCGCTGGGGCCGGCGGTGCAGCATGACATCGCCGTGCCGGTCGATGCGATGCCGCGCTTCATGGTCGAGGCGGCGGCGGCCTGCGACGCGCGCTTCCCCGGCACCCATGCCTCGGGCTTCGGGCATCTGGGCGACGGCAATATCCATTTCCATGTCCGCGCCGCCCCCGGTACCGATCGCGACCGCTTCTATGCCAAGGATGCCGCCACCATCACCCGTTTCGTCCATGATCTGGTCACGGCGGCGGGGGGCACCATCTCGGCCGAACATGGCATCGGTCAGATGAAGCGCGACGAGCTGGCCCGCCTGTCGCCCGAGCGGGTCGCGGCGATCCGCGCGATCAAGCTGGCGCTCGATCCGCACGGCCTGTTCAATCCGGGCAAGCTCATCGCTTGCGCATGACGCTCCGGCCCCATAGACACGGGGCCACGACGCGCGGCGGGGGGCTCGCGTGGATAAGGTTTTTTGGAGATCATCATGGCCAGCGCGCCGTCGCTTCCGCTTTTCTATAATGGCCTGGAGCCGCTTTCGAGCGAAACTCACGCCAATTACAAGGTCCGCCCGCAGGACACCGCGCCCTTCCTGGTCGGCCAGCATGCGATCCCCGTGACCGTCGATGAATTCCCGCTGGTGCAGCGTTTCATGCCGATCGTCTTCTCGGTCGGTGAACAGCCGATCCCGCTGGCGCTGATGGGCCTGAACGAGGGCGTGAACGTCTTCGTCAGCGACGAAGGCCGTCTGACCGAGACGAACTTCTACGTCCCCGCTTATGTCCGCCGCTATCCGTACATGCTGGCGCGTCTGCGTCCCGAGGCGGAAGAATTGTCGCTGTGCTTCGACCCGACCTCGCCGACCATCGGCGCGTTCGACGAGGGCGACGCCCTGTTCGAGAACGGCCAGCCGAGCGAGCTGACCAAGAACATCCTGTCGTTCAACGAATCGTTCGAGCAGGCGGGGGCCCGCACCCAGAACTTCATGACCGAGCTGACCGAAATGGGTCTGCTGATGGACGGCGAAGTCTCGATCCAGCCCGATGGCGCGGATCAGCCCTTCGTCTATCGCGGCTTCCAGATGGTCAATGAAGAGAAGCTGGTCGACCTGCGCGGCGATCAGCTGCGCAAGATGAGCCAGTCGGGCATGCTGCCGCTGCTCTATGCGCATCTCTTCTCGCTGTCGCTGATGCGCGACATCTTCGCCCGCCAGGCGCAGCTGGGCAAGATGCCCCAGCCGCAGCTTCAGCCGGTCGGCTGATCCCATGCGTGGACGGGACTTCGCCAGTCCACGCTATAGCCAGGTCGCGATCGTCTTTCACTGGACGATCGCGGCCCTGGTCGTCGCCAATCTGGCGATCGGCCTGCTCCATGAGAGCCTGTTGCCGGGTACCATCCCGCTGCACAAATCGATCGGGCTGACCGTGCTGGCGCTGACCGCCGGCCGTATCCTGTGGCGCCTGGGGCATCGCCCCCCGCCGCTGCCCGCCGAAATTCCGACATGGGCGCGCGGCGCGGCCCATGCGCTCCATATGACATTGTACCTGTTGATGATCGCCATGCCGATGACCGGCTGGGCGATGGGTTCGGGTCGCGACGTGCCACGGCCCGTCAGCTGGTTCGGTCTGTTCGACGTGCCCCCGCTGCCGATCGGGCAAGCCGCCGGTCGCCTGGGCCATGAGGCGCATGAGATATTGGGCTGGGTGATGCTGGCGCTGGTCGTGATCCATGTCGCGGCGGCGCTTCGGCATCACTATCTGTTGCGCGACGGCCTGCTCGCGCGGATGAGCTTCCGCTCGCGCTAACCTGTTCCTCCCCTGTAAGGGAAGGGGGACCATGCGAAGCATGGTGGAGGGGTGTTACCGGTATCGAGAAGGGGCTTCGCCAACAAAGCGGGACACCCCTCCGTCAGGGCTTCGCCCTGCCACCTCCCCTTGCAGGGGAGGATTGTTTTTCCGTATGCCCCACCACCCGTTACGAAAAAATGACGAATTGCCGGGGGTGGGGTTGAACCAAATAGGCCCTCTCCTATTTATATCCTGTACGACGTCGTGTCCCCCCTTTCGCGATGTCGTATGACACGCTTTCAGCGTGTCTCCTCCCTGAACCTTGGCCACCTCGCGCTCTCCCCCTTGCGCGAGGTGGTTTTTTATTCGGCGGCGAGCGGCAGGCTTAGGGGCTGGGGCTGGGCGAGGGCTTCGGCGCTGAGCGCGGCGATGATCTGGCGGACCAAGGTGACCGTCGCGTCGAAGCCGGGGCCGGGGGCCTCCAGAGCAGCATTGAGATAGAGCGAGCGGTCCAGTTCTAGCTGGATGGCATGAATGCCGCGCCTTGTGTCGCCATGCCGCTCGACGACATGGCCGCCCGCATAGGGTGCGTTGCGTGTCACCGCGATACCGGCAGCGCGGATGGTCGCCTCGCAGCGGCGAACGAAGCCTATTCCCGCCGTCATGCCGTGCCGGTCGCCGATCACGATGCGCGGATGGCTTTCGGCCGATCCCAGCGGCGGCATCGAGTGGAGATCGAGCAGCACCGCCATCCCGAACCGCGCCCGCACCGCCGCCAGGCAGGACGACAGGGCGTCATGATAGGGACGATGGTCGGTGGTGATCCGCGCGACGATCTCCGCATCGGTAAAGCGCCGCGTCCAGATATCGCCATGCCCGCCGATGCGGCGCGGGACGAGGCCCAGCCCGCTGCGCACCTTGCTCGACCCCCGACCGCTCACCCGAGCGCCGGCGTCGATCAGGGGATCGCGGTCCCGCTCGTCGCGATTCAGGTCGATCCAGGCGCGCGGCCGGGTCTGCACGATCATCGGCTCGTCGGTGCGCGCGGCTTGGGCCACTTGGTCGATCAGCCGGTCCTCCAGCCCCATGATCGCGCCGAGCGGCACCCGCAGCGCCTCGACCAGCGCGGACGGATAATCGCGCCCGCCATGCGGCACCGAAATCACCACCGGACCGGCGGGGCTTGCGGTGCCCAGGCTCTCGAAACTCGCGCCGGGGGAGGGGCTGGCCATCGCCGATGATCCTATGGTGGGAAACCGAGCCCGGCAATGGTCTGGAAATCTTAACCGCCCTCTCGCTAAACTGGTGCCCAAGATGAATCGGGATCACGACATGCTTCACATCCTGCTGGCCGAAGATGATGAGGTCATGCGCGAATATCTGACCCGGGCGCTGACCCGCTCGGGCTACCGCGTCACGGCGGTCGATCGTGGCACCGCCGCGCTGCCGCTGCTCGACACCGAACATTTCGACCTGCTGCTGACCGACATCGTGATGCCCGAGATGGATGGTATCGAGCTGGCCCAGCGCGCCGCCGCGCTGGTGCCTGACCTGCGGGTGATGTTCATCACCGGCTTCGCTGCGGTGACCCTGAAGGCCGGCGAGGCCATGCCCAACGCCCGCGTCCTGTCCAAACCTTTCCACTTGCGTGACCTAGTGATGGAGGTGGACAGACTTTTTCACGCGGATTCGGTCGATGGCGCAATTTAGGGCTTGTCAGCCCCGACCAACCTGCTAATTGGCCGGCCTCCGGCGGGCGTGTAGCTCAGTGGTAGAGCACTGTGTTGACATCGCAGGGGTCGCAAGTTCAATCCTTGCCACGCCCACCACTCAAAAAGCCTCGGGAATCTTCGGATTTCCGGGGCTTTTTAGTATCTGTCGTTTTGCGGCTAAACCATGTGCAGTCGCCCTGCGATGCAGTCCTGACACAAACCCCACATTGCGCGTGACACGCTGACGGCCAACAGCCGGCTACCGCTGGTCCGCAGCCTGTACTTTGTCGAGGTTCACCCGCAGCGTTCCGATGCCGGCGTCTCAGGCCTGATGCGCTGCCCGGTAGCAGGCCACCGTCTGCCGCGCGGTCAGCGCGGGCTCGAGGGCGGACAGGTCGGGTGCGGCAGCGCGGGGGGCCGCTTGCAGGGCAGCGGCCGAGGTCAGCGCGTCCTTGGGGGTGCCGTTGAACAGCGCGACCCAGTCGGCACCGACGATCGCCTGGAGATCGCGCATCGTCGGTGTGTCGCGCACGACGATCGGCTTGCCCAGCGACAGCGCCAGGATCGCGGCGCCCGAATGCAGCGCCGAGCCTTGCGCATAGGGCAGGACGATGACGTCGGCCATGTCGTGCAGCGCCCAGACATCGGCGTCGGCGATGCGATCGGGGATGAGGTGGACACCGGGCGTCTCGGCCGCCTTGGTCAGGACCTCCTCGCGGAATTCCTCGGTCCCGCGAATCTCGCCGGCGATCACCAGTTGCGCATCAGTGCCCGTCTCGGCGAAATCCTGCATCAGGCCGGTGACGTTCTTGTAACGGCGGATTTGGCCGAAGATCAGATAGGTCGGCTTGCCCGGCACCGCGTCGCGCGCGGCGGCCAGGCCGGGATGGGTGGCCGGGGTCGCCGGATAATAGCCGATATAATGGCCATGTGGCACGATATCGGCCGGAACCTGGGCGATGGCGGGATAATGCTTGCGCACCGCGACCAGCGCGGCGGGGCTGAGGCTGATGATCCGGTCGACCATCGCGTTGAAGGCGGCGGTGAAGCGGGCATAGAGCTTGCCCACATCGGGCCGGTCATGCGCGCCCAGGTCATGCGCGGTCCAGATCAGCTTCGCGCCGCGCCGCCGGGCGAGCCACAGCAGCGCCAGTTCCTTGGCCGCATCGGCCGCCGCCTTGGCGGTGCCGGCGTTCCAGCGGACCAGGAATTCGGGCCAATGGACATGGATGATGTCCGGGCGCAGCGCGACCAGCGAGCGTCGGGAATAGGGGTGCACGACGATATTCTGGTCCTCCATCCCCGCATAGAGCAGCTTGGTATAGGGATTTTCGCCCGAGACCGCGTCGGCGGCTTGGGCCAGAATGATCAGCGGCTTGGCCCCTGGCTGGACGTGCATGGCCGAATCCCTTTCCCGACGTGAACCCCCGCACCGATTTCCCCGAATCGGTGACGTCATGATGGTCATAAGCGCCTTTGCCGTGGGGGCGGCCCCCATGTTGCGGTGCGACAATCGAGCCTTGTCCCATGGTGGAACGACGGCCCGCGGCGGGAGCGGCGAGCAAGAGGGATGAGGGAAAGGGCCGATCCCTGCGTATAGTGGGGACATGACCGATCCGCTCGACCACGACCTTGCCCTGCTGGCGCAGCCCGCGCCGCCGACCGCGCTGGATGATCTGGAGCACCGGGTGGCCGCCGCCATCGCCGCCAGTCCCGGTACGGGCGGCGTGTCGGGGCGCGGGATGGCGATGGCGGGTATCGGCGCCTTGCTGCTGGGTTTGGCCGGCGGTGGGGTGATGAGCGCGCGCGGTGAAGCGCGCGAGCGACCCGAGCGGATCGCGATGGTGCTCGACGCCGGGCTCGCGCCTTCCACGCTGTTGCTCGGCCGATGAGCGGGGCGGTGCGGCGCTATGCGCTGACGCTGGTGATCGCATTCGTCGCGGCGCTGGCTGGGGTCGCGATCGGATGCCGGTTGCTGATGCCCGCCGCGCCGGCGGCGAGCGATATCCATATGCTGATCCACCGGGATATCCGGCTCGACCCCGCCCAGACGGTCGCGCTCGATCGGCTGGAGGCGCAGTTCGCAGCGACCCGTGCCGTGCTGGACGCCCGGCTGCGCGGCGACAATGCCCGGCTGGCGGCGGCGATCGAGGCGGAGCATCGCGACGGCCCGCGCGTCACCCAGGCAATTGATGCTGTCCACCACAGTATGGGCGATCTGCAAAAAGCGACGCTGACGCATGTCTTTGCGATGCGCCGCGTGTTGCGCCCCGATCAGGCGGCGACCTTCGACCGGCTGGTGGTCGCCAAGCTGACCGATACGGGCCGGTGAGCAAGGGCTGGTGAGCCGTGACTATGCGGGGTTGCCCGATGGCGATCTGGTCGCCCTGGCGCGGGATGGCGATGCGAGCGCGCAGGCGCTGGCCTATGCTGCGATCGTCACGCGGCACAAGGGCGCGTTGTACCGGTTGATCCTGACGCATGTCCGCGATGCCGACGAGGCGCTGGACTTGGTGCAGGACAGCTTCGTCGCCGCACATGCCGCGCTGGGACGCTTCGACACCTCTCGCTCGCTGCGCGCCTGGCTCAGCCGGATCGCGCTCAACAAATGCCGGGACTGGGCGCGGCGGCGGCGGGTGCGCGCGATGCTGGCGCGGGTGCTGCCCATCGAGACGGCGGCGGAGGTCGCCGACGACCGGGTCGGCAGCGAGGCGGCGGCGATCGACCGGCAATCGTTGAGCCGCACGCTGGCCGCGCTTGATGCGCTGCCGGAGGCGTTGCGCGCGCCGCTGATCCTGTGCGCGATCGAGGGGCTCAGTCAAAGCGAGGCCGCCGAGGCCTTGGGGCTGAGTGCCAAGGCGATCGAACTGCGCGTCCGCCGAGCCCGCGCCGCCTTGCGCGATGCGATGGAGTGAGGGGGCGGGCGCTTCCGCGCGTATAAGAGGGCATGACCGATCTTCCGACCGTGATGCGCCGTCGTGATCTGCTCGCCGGTGGTGTCGGCCTTGGCACGCTGGCCGCCTTCCCCGCCTGGGCGCAGAATCATGGCCATGGCCTGTCGCCGCGCGTCGAGCTTCAAGGGCCCGAGATCACGCTGACCGTCGGGCGTCAGCATATGATGATCGATGGCAAGCCCTATCACGCGATCGGTATCAACGGTTCGGCGCCTGCTCCCCTGATCCGTTTGCGCGAGGGGCAGCGGGCGCGGATCACCGTCGTCAACACGCTGGACGAGGAGACGTCGATCCACTGGCACGGGCTGTTGCTGCCCTTTCAGATGGACGGGGTGCCGGGGATCAGCTTTCCGGGCATCCCGGCGGGCGGCCGCTTCACCTATGAGTTTCCGGTCGTCCAGGCGGGGACCTATTGGTATCACAGCCATTCGGGCCTGCAGGAGCAGGAGGGTCTGTACGGCCCGATCGTGATCGACCCGGCCGGCGCCGATCCGGTCGCGGCGGATATCGAGCATGTTGTCATGCTGTCCGACCACAGCGCCTTGCACCCCCACGCCATTTTTCGCCGGCTGAAACTCCAGGGCGGCTATTTCAACTATCAGAAGCAGACCATCGGCGGACTGCTGGCCGGGCGCGACCAGCCGTTGAAGGAGCGCTTACGCTGGGGGGCGATGCGGATGGACCCGAGCGACGTGTCCGACGTGACCGGCTCGACTTATCGTTATCTCGTCAATGGGCGGGGGCCGGGGGACAATTGGACCGGGCTGTTCGTGGCGGGACAGCGGGTGCGGCTGCGCATCGTCAATGCTTCGGCGATGACCATCTTCAATCTGCGTATCCCCGGCCTGGCGATGACGGTGGTGCAGGCGGATGGCCAGAATGTGCGCCCCGTCACCGTCGACGAACTCCAGATCGCGGTGGCCGAGACCTATGACGTGATCGTCACCCCGCCTGAGCCCCGCGCCTATACGCTGGTCGCCGAGAGCTGGGATCGGTCGGGCATGGCGCGCGCTACGCTGGCGCCGGCCATGGGGATGGTGGCGGCGGTCCCCGCGCTACGCCCCCGGCCGCTGGCGACGATGAAGGATATGGGCATGGGGGGCATGGACCATGGCGGCGGCGGCGGCGGCGCCTGCCCGCCCGAGCATGCCGCGATGGGGCATTGCCAGCCGATGGGTGGCGCCATGCCGATGGATCATGGCGGCATGAGCCATAAGATGCGCGACTTCGCCAACGCCCCCGGCCTGCCGCGCACGCCGGTCGTGCAGACGGTCGCGCCGATGCCGGTCGATCGGACGGGGGAGCCGCCCCAGGGGCGGGGCGATGTCGGGCACCGGGTGCTGACCTATCGCGATCTCGTCAGCCTGGCCCCCAATCCGGACCGGCGCACCCCGTCGCGCGCGCTGACCATTCACCTGACCGGCAATATGGAACGCTATATGTGGGCGTTCGACGGCGTGAAGCTGAACGCCGTCACCGCGCCCATTCCCTTCCGCCTGAACGAGCGGGTGCGCGTGACCCTGGTCAACGACACGATGATGGCCCATCCCATCCATCTGCACGGCCATTTCTTTGAGCTGGTGACGGGGCATGGCGATCATGCGCCCCGCAAGCACACGGTCAATGTCGCGCCGGGGGGCAAGGTGAGTTTCGACCTGACTGCGGATGCCGAGGGCGACTGGGCGTTCCACTGCCATCTCCTCTATCATATGCATGCCGGGATGATGCAGGTGGTGACGGTGCGCCCCGATGCGGCGAAGGGGGACGCGGCATGATCCTCTTCGCGTTGCTGCTCGCCGAGCCCCAGCATCACGGCATGATGCCCGGCATGGCGATGCCCATGCCCGCCAAACCCAAGGTCGCGGCACGGCCCAAGCCGGCAAAGGGCAAGGCCAAGGACGTGGTGGCCAAGCCGCGTGCCGCGCGTGCCGCGCCCGCAATGCACGAACATCCTGCGATGCCGTCCGCCAGCATGGCCTGCTCAGCCGAACATGCCGCAATGGGGCATTGCCAGCCCGCCGCGCCGCAGCCCGATCCGATGCCCGGCATGACGGCACCCGCTTGTTCGCCGGAGCATGAAGCCATGGGCCATTGCCGAAGCGAGCAGGGGGCGGAGGGCGATACCGGAATGGATCACGCCGCCATGGGGCATGGAGGGATGAATCACGCCGGCATGGATCACGGCGCGATGCCCGGCATGGCGATGGACGAGGGCCCCGTCGGCACCGCACCGCCACCGCCCGCCCCCACGACCCGCGCGGCCGATCGCTTTTACGACCCCGCCGCCATGGCCGCCGCCGATACGCGTATGCGGCAGGAACATGGCGGCATGCGTTTCTCGCAGATTCTGTTCAACCTGGCCGAGATCCAAGTCCGCGACGGACGCGACAATTATCGCTGGGATGGGGAGGGCTGGTTTGGCGGCGACATCCACCGGCTGGTGGTCAAGACCGAGGGCGAGGGGATGCTGGGTGGTCGGATCGGTGCGGCCGAGGTGCAAGCGCTCTATGCCCGCGCGATCGATCCCTATTGGAATCTCCAGGCGGGCCTGCGTCAGGATGTCGGGGCGGGCGCGCGCCGCACCTATGCCGTGATCGGGGTCGAGGGGCTCGCCCCCTATTGGTTCGATGTCGAGGGCGCGCTGTTCCTGTCGGACCAGGGCGAACTGACCGGCCGGGCCGAGGCCTGGGTCGATCAGCGGCTGACCCAGCGGGCGATCCTGCAACCCCGGGTCGAGATCAATCTGGCGGCGCAGGACGTGCCCGAGCAGCGGATCGTGGCAGGCGTGTCGAGCCTCGAACTGGGGCTCCGGCTCCGGTACGAGATCGCCCGTGAGTTCGCGCCCTATGTCGGGGTGAATTGGGAACGCCGCTATGGCCCGGCGCGCGGTGGCGGTGCGGCGCTGGCGCTCGGCATCCGAACCTGGTTCTGAGGCGGGATCAGTCTGCCTGTTCCCATTCGGTGTCGATGACGAGGAGCAAGCGGTCGCCGCCGCTCTCCGCGATCGGCGGCGACCGATGGATGATCGCCCGGTCGTCGGCCAGTGCCCGCCCCTTGAACATGCCGACATCGCCGGCCGCCAGCGCGCGGGGCGGGGTATCGGCACCCGCACCTTGCGGCAGCCACTGCGTGGCCTCGCCCCAATAGGTCGAGATCAGGCGCAGCGCGACATAATCGGCATGGAATTTCCAGCAGCCATTGCCCGTGATCCGCTCCAGCCGCACCTCGACGCGCGGCTCGGCGGCGAGCCTGGCATAGAGCGCGGCCAGTTGCGCGACATCCTCGGTCAGGGCTGCATGCCAAGGCTCTGGCGCGAGCGCCGCCCAATATTCCTCCAGCCGCTGCGCCACCTGTCCGGCCGGTGCGGCGAAGCGGATCGCGGGCAGCGAGGACAGGTCGGGGGCAGGCATTCTCTGCGGGCGCTGCCACACGGCCAGCGTCACCGCCGGATCGTGGATCGCCGCCAGCGCTTCGGCATCGGTGCCGATCCGGACATGGTCGAAGATGGTGGTGGCTGGCGGGGCAGAAAGCGTATCGAGACTGGAGGACACGAAGCAACTCATCACTATTTGATATGGTGTAACGTACCATATCAATGGGTGTGGCGAAAGGCGATGCCCCGCATGCAGGAAGGGGCGACGTCTCGCGACGCCGCCCCTTTCCGTGTCTCACCGATAAAGGCGGGTATCAGTTCGCGTCTTCATCCGGGAAGGCGTTGGTCGGCTTCGATCCCCAGACCGCGTAGAACAGGATGTAGAGCTCGCACACGGCGGTCAGCAGGAACGACTGCTGCAGGCCATAATGGTCGGCCAGCCAGCCATGCACCGCGACCAGCGCGCCGCCGGCGATCGCCATGATCAACAGGCCCGAGCCTTCCTCGGTCAGCGGGCCGAGGCCGCGAATGCCCAGCGTGAAGATGGTCGGGAACATGATCGAGTGGAACAGGCCGACCAGGATCAGCGACCACATGGCGACGGGGCCGGTGGTGAAGACGGTCGCCAGCATCACGATGAACGCACCGATCGAGAAGACCGCCAGCACGGTGCCGGCCGGCACCTTCTGCATGATCGCCGAGCCGACGAAGCGGCCGACCATCATCCCGCCCCAGAGCAGGGTCAGGTAACGGCCCGCGGCCTCGGTCGTCATGTTGCCGATGTCGGGCCGGCTGACGAAGTTGACGAAGAGGTTGCCGACGCCGATCTCGGCGATCAGATAGATGAAGATCGCGCCGATGCCGAACACCAGGTTGCGATGCTTCCACAGCGAGTGATTCTTGCGCTCCTCCTTGGCGACTCGGCTGGTCGACGACCCCATGGCGGGCAGCGGGAAGCGCGCGATGACGAAGGCGAGCACCACCAGCACCACCGCGACCAGGCCATAGGGCAGGACCACCGCATGAGCGTCCGCCAGCCGCTCGGCCTGGGTCAGCGCGACGCTGCCGGCCTCCGCCGTGCCGCCCTTGGAACGGCCGAGGATCAGATAGGCGCCGAACAGCGGCGCCAGCATCGTGCCCATCGAGTTCATCGCCTGCACCAGGTTCAGGCGCGACGATGCGGTGTCCGCCGGGCCCAGCACCGCGACATAAGGATTGGCCGCGACCTGCAGCAGCGTGATCCCGCTGGCGATCACGAACAGCATCAGCAGGGTGACGCCATAGGAGGGCAAAGTCGCCGCCAGCATCATGCCGACCGCGCCCGCCGCCATGATCAGCAGCCCGGTCACCAGCGACTTCTGGTATCCGATCCGCTCGATCAGCTTGGCCGAGGGGATGGAGGCGAAGAAATAGGCGATGAACCAGACGCTCTCGATCAGCGAAGCCTGGAAATAGCTGAGGTCGAACACGCTCCGCAGATGGGGCAGCAGCGTCCCGTTGATGACGGTGATGAACCCCCACATGAAGAACAGGCTGGCCAGCAGCGTCAGCGCGGACCGGTAATTGGTCGCCCCTCCCGCAGCGGCTGGCGCGCCGGCGGCGCGGGAAACAACGGGTGCGGCCATGGCAATCCTCTCCTTAAGAGCGGGCGGCGTCACGAAAACTTCTGTGCGCCCCGCTTGCTCCTGGTATTTTGTCTGACTATAGTGACGCAAAAGGCGCGTCAATGGCGTCTGGCGACGGAGGGATGAGGCATGTCGAGGGCGTCAATCAAGAGCTTTTTAACCCTGGTAGCGGTAACGACCGTAATGACTTCGACAGCGGCGCTGGCCAGCGAGGCCAAGCGGTCGCCCGCCGGGCAACTGGCCGACGGTGCCGCGATCGAGGCGGTGACCCTGACCAACAAGGCGGGGCTGTCGGCACGCGTGTTGACCTATGGCGCGACTCTTCAATCGGTTATGGCCCCCGACCGCAACGGCAAGACGGCCGATGTGCTGCTCGGCTATGACAAGGCCGACGATTATGTGAACCATCCGAACTTCTTCGGCGTGACGGTCGGCCGCTATGCCAACCGGATCGCCGGCGGCCGCTTCACGCTCGACGGGCGCAGCTACCAGCTCACCCAGAACGACAAGACCAATTCGCTCCATGGCGGGACGAAGGGCTTCGACAAGCATCTGTGGCGAATCGTCTCGATGAAGGACGGCCCGACCGCCAGCGTGGTGATGGCGCTGACCAGCCCCGATGGCGATCAGGGTTATCCGGGCAAGGTCGACGCCACCGTCACCTATTCGCTGGACGAGGCGGGCGCGCTGACCATCGCCTTTGTCGCGAACACCGACAAGCCGACGGTCATCAACATGACCAACCACGCGATCTTCAACCTGAACGGCGAAGGCTCGCCGCTGGGCGCGACCTTCCACAAGCTGACCATCCCGGCGAGCGCCTATACCCCGGTCGATGCCAAGCTGATCCCGACCGGCGAACGGACACCCGTCGCCGGCACGGTCTTCGACTTCCGTCAGCCGCGCGTGGTCGCCGACGGTATCCGCGACGGCAATGACCAGCAGATCCGCTATGGCCAAGGCTATGACCACAACTTCGCGCTCGACAAGGGGCTGACCGCCACGCCGCAGCTTGCCGCACGGCTGGAGGACCCCGCCTCGGGCCGCGTGCTCGAAGTGCTGTCGACTGAGCCGGGCGTGCAATTCTATACGGGCAATTTCCTCGACGGCACCTATGTCGGCAAGAAGGGGCATCTGTACCGCATGGGCGACGGCATCGCGCTCGAGCCGCAGAAATTCCCCGACTCGCCCAACAAACCCGATTTCGTTTCTGCCCGCGTCGATCCCGGTAAGCCCTATCGGCACACCATGATCTACCGTTTCTCCACCGTTCGCTGATTGAAAGCCTGATATGACCGACACGCCCACGAAGCTGCGCAGTCGCGCCTGGTTCGATAATCCCGAGAATATCGACATGACCGCGCTCTATCTGGAGCGCTATCTGAACTTCGGCCTCAGCCTGGAGGAGCTTCAGTCGGGCAAGCCGATCATCGGCATCGCGCAGACGGGTTCCGACCTGTCGCCCTGCAACCGCCACCATCTGGTGCTGGCCGAGCGGGTGCGCGAGGGCGTGCGCGAGATGGGCGGCATCGTGCTGGAATTCCCGGTCCATCCGATTCAGGAAACCGGCAAGCGCCCGACCGCCGGGCTCGATCGCAACCTGGCTTATCTCGGCCTGGTCGAGGTGCTGTACGGCTATCCGCTCGATGCGGTCGTGCTGACCATCGGTTGCGACAAGACCACCCCGGCGGCGCTGATGGCGGCTGCCACCGTCAATATCCCCGCGATCGCGCTGTCGGTCGGGCCGATGCTCAATGGCTGGCACAAGGGCGAGCGGACCGGCTCGGGCACCATCGTGTGGAAGGCGCGCCAGATGCTGGCGGCGGGTGAGATCGACGATGCGGAGTTCATCCGCCTGGTCGCCTCCTCGGCGCCGTCGACCGGCTATTGCAACACCATGGGCACGGCGACGACGATGAATTCGCTGACCGAGGCGCTGGGCATGTCGCTGCCCGGCTCAGCCGCGATTCCCGCGCCGTACCGCGATCGCCAGGAAGTCGCCTATCTGACCGGCAAGCGCATTGTCGAGATGGTGCAGGAGGATCTGAAGCCCTCCGACATCCTGACCAAGGAAGCCTTCCACAACGCGATCAAGGTCAATTCGGCGATCGGCGGCTCCACCAACGCGCCGATCCACCTTGCCGCCATCGCGCGCCACATCGGTGTCGACCTGCCGGTCAAGGATTGGGAGACCGAGGGGCACAAGATCCCGCTGCTCGTGAACCTGCAACCCGCCGGCGAATATCTGGGCGAGGATTATTACCGCGCCGGCGGTGTCCCCGCCGTGGTCAACCAGCTGATGGAGCAGGGACTGATCCACGAGGACGCGATCACCGTCAACGGCCGCACCATGGGCGACAATTGCCGTGGCAAGGCGATCGAGGACGAGAAGGTGATCCGTCCCTTCGCGCAGCCGCTGAAGGAAGAGGCGGGCTTCATCGTGCTGTCGGGCAATTTGTTCGACGCGGCGATCATGAAGACCAGCGTGATCTCGCCCGAGTTCCGCGATCGTTATCTGTCCAACCCGGACGATCCCGATGCCTTTGAAGGCCCTGCGGTCGTGTTCGACGGGCCGGAGGATTATCACCACCGGATCGACGATCCCGCGACCGGTATCACGCCCGAAACGCTGCTGTTCATGCGCGGCGCGGGGCCGATCGGCTATCCGGGGGCGGCGGAAGTCGTCAACATGCGCCCGCCGGCATACCTCATCACCGAGGGCGTGCACTCGCTGCCCTGCATCGGTGACGGGCGCCAGTCGGGCACGAGCGGTTCGCCCTCGATCCTGAACGCCAGCCCCGAGGCGGCAGCGATGGGTGGCCTGGCGCTGCTCGAAACCGGCGACCGGGTGCGGATCGACCTGAACAAGGGCACCGCCAATATCCTGATCTCCGAAGAGGAACTGGCGGAGCGTCGCAAGGTGCTGGCGGCGGTGGGCGGGTATAAATACCCCGCTTCGCAGACCCCGTGGCAGGAAATCCAGCGTTCGGTCGTCGGCCAGATGGCCAGCGGCGCGATTCTGGAGGGCGCGGAGAAGTATCAGCGCATCGCCCAGACCCAGGGCCTGCCGCGCGACAATCACTGATGGTGATGGGCCGGCCGGCGGACGAACCCGCCGGCCGGTCAGTTATTCTCCAGCCAGGCCAGGGCGGCATCGCGCGAGAGAAAGGCTTCCCGATGCTTCAGCGCATATTGCTGGCGTATCTGGGCTTTCAATGGCGTGGAGTCGACGACGATCGCCAGCCGGTCGTCGGGGGCATAATGGATCGCCATGCCGGCGCGGACCATCGCCACGGTGTCGGGAGTCGGGGTCGGCGCGCCGCGACGATCGACCATCACCTTGCCATGGCCCCGCCCGCGGCGCGACTCGGCGATGGCGGGCGCGAATGCGGGCCAGAAGCGGGCCATGATCGCGGGCGACAGGCCGCCATGCACGCGGACGCGCACGATGTGACGATGATCGATCGTCAACGAAAAGGACGGGTCTTCAACGGCAAAGGCGGTCAGCATCGGTCCCGCGATAGCATGACCGAGCAAGCATAATGGTTAATACCAATCCATGTATTTTCCAGGCCAAAGGCCGGGCATTTGATGTAGGATGCGGGTTCTGTGCGGGCGGATCATCCCTGGCCTCTTGACCTGGATCGGACGGCAATCGATACCGCTAACAAAATTTGCGGAGAGGATAGATGGCAAGCAATTCCACCAAGCTGATCGCGGCGTTGCCGGACGATTGGCGCGCGGGCCGCTTTGTCGGCCGTATCGATCGGGGGGAGGGACCTTGCCCGATTCTGGTCGAAAATGGCCAGGTCTTCGACATGAGCCGCGTGGCACCCACCGTCTCGGCGCTGCTGGCCGGCGGGGTGGTCGAGGCCGCACAGGGCGAGATGCTGGGCGAACTCGCCGATCTCGACCTGTCGCCGGAGCAAGGGGCGACCAACCGCCTGCTCTCGCCGATCGATCTGCAATGCGTGAAGGCGGCGGGCGTGACCTTTGCCGTGTCCGCGTTGGAGCGGGTGATCGAGGAGCGCGCGCGCGGCGACCATGCTAAGGCGGCTGGCCTGCGCGCCACGCTGGAAGAGGCGCTGGGCGGCAATATCCGTTCGGTCGTGCCGGGCACGGCCGAGGCGGCGCAGCTCAAGGATGCGCTGATCGCCGAGGGGCTGTGGTCGCAATATCTGGAGGTCGCGATCGGCCCGGACGCGGAAATCTTCACCAAGTCGCCGGTGCTCTCGACCGTGGGCTGGGGGATGCCGGTTGGTGTCCGTTCCGACTCGACCTGGAACAATCCGGAGCCCGAGGTGGTGCTGGTCGCCGATGCGCATGGGCGTGCGGTCGGCGCGACGCTGGGCAACGACGTCAACCTGCGCGATTTCGAGGGGCGCTCGGCGCTGTTGCTCGGCAAGGCGAAGGACAATAACGCCTCCTGCTCGCTGGGACCGCTCGTCCGCCTGTTCGACGACGGCTTCACCATGGACGATGTCCGGTCGAGCGAGGTCAAGCTGACCATCACTGGCACCGACGGCTATGTGCTGGAGGGTGCGAGCTCGATGGACCAGATCAGCCGCGATCCGGAGGATCTGCTCGGCCAGGCGCTGAGCGAGCATCATTATCCCGACGGCCTGGTCCTGTTCCTCGGTACGCTGTTCGCGCCGACCCAGGACCGCGACGAGCCCGGTCGCGGCTTTACCCACAAGGTCGGCGATACCGTCGTCATCTCCAACCCGCGTCTCGGCACGCTGGTCAATCCGGTGATGACGAGCGCCGATGCCCCGGCCTGGACCTTCGGTCTGGGCGATCTGATGCGCAATCTGGCCAAGCGCGGCCTGTTGTGACGGAGTCCGATGAGATGTTGCAGACGACCAGCGCGGCGGACCTGACCGCCCGCTATCCCAGCCTGATCGACAAGCGCGTCATCGTAACGGGCGGCGGTTCGGGCATCGGCGAGGGGCTGGTCGAGGCGTTCGTCGCGCAGGGCGCCCGCGTCGCCTTTGTCGACATCGCCGAGGATGCGAGTCAGGCACTGGTCGATCGGTTGTCGGGCGACGCCCGGCACGCGCCGGTCCATCGCCGCTGCGACCTGACCAATCTCGACAGCCTGAAGACGATCTTCGCCGATCTGGAAGCGGCGCTGGGCGGCGTCGACATCCTCGTCAACAATGCGGGCAATGACGATCGCCACAGCATCGAAGACGTGACCCCGGCCTATTGGGACGAGCGGCTGAACGTCAATCTGCGTCACCAGTTCTTTGCCGCGCAAGCGGTGATCCCCGCGATGAAGCGGGCCGGCGGCGGCGCGATCCTGAATTTCGGATCGATTAGCTGGCATCTGGGTCTGAACGACTTGGTCCTCTACCAGACCTGCAAGGCGGCGATCGAGGGACTGACTCGCAGCCTCGCCCGCGATCTGGGGCGCGAGAATATCCGTGTGAACACCATCGTGCCGGGCAACGTCCAGACCCCGCGCCAGGAAAAATGGTACACACCCGAAGGCGAGGCGGAGATCGTCGCGGCCCAGTGCCTCGACGGGCGCATCCAGCCGTCGGACGTGGCGGCGCTGGTGCTGTTCCTCGCTTCGGACGATGCGAAGATGTGCACGGGCCACGATTATTTCATCGACGCCGGTTGGCGCTGATCTGCCGGGCGAGACCAAGGAGAGAGTGATGCAGCAGGCCGAACATTGCCTGACCGTGGGTGCGACGCTGGGCGAAGGCCCGATCTGGGTCGATGACGCTTTGTGGTTCGTCGACATCAAGCAGCAGCGCATCTACCGTCACGATCCGGTGGCGGGCACGCTCGATCACTGGGCCTCGCCCGAAATGGTCGGCTGGGTCGTGCCGGCGCAGCGCGGCGGTTTCGTCGCCGGGCTGAAGTCCGGCCCGCATCATTTCGATCCCGCGACCGGCGGCTTCGAGCGGCTCGCCGAGGTCGACGCGCATCTGCCCGCCAATCGCCTGAACGATGCCTGTGTCGACGGGCAAGGCCGAATCTGGTTCGGCACCATGGACAATGACGAGACGTCGCTGTCGGGGCGCCTGTTCCAATGGGCGGCCGGTCTGGTCACGCTGACCAATGCCGATGCGGTGTGCATCACCAACGGCCCGGCCATCTCTCCCGACGATTCGACGCTCTATCATGTCGATACGCTGGGCAAGGTGATCCTGGCGCATCCGATCCTGGCCGACGGCACGCTGGGCCCCGCGACCGAGTTCGCGCGCTTCGGTGATGCGGACGGCCATCCCGATGGCGCGATCTGCGATGCCGAGGGCGGCGTGTGGGTCGGCTTTTTCGGCGGATCGGCCGCGCGGCGTTATGGCCCGGACGGTGTCATGACCGACGAGGTGCGCTTCCCCGTGTCGAACATCACCAAGGTCGCGCTGGGCGGTCCCGATGGCCGCACCGCCTATGCCACCACCGCGCGGCAGGGCCTGTCGGACGAGCAGCTCGCCGAGCAGGTCCAGGCGGGCGACATCTTCACCTTCCGCGTGACCGTTCCCGCCAAGCCGGTGCACCGCGCCGCGATCTGAGTTTGCCGAACCCGGCGTCTCGGGTGGCCCGCTCCCGCCGGGGGCGGGCCTTCTTATCCCTCCATGGCGCTGCGGGTATCCTCCAGCGCCAGATCGACGAGCAGCCGCATGGCCTCTCCCGCCCCCTCAACATCGCCTGCCGCGATCGCGTCATAGACCTTCACATGGTCGGGCACCGGATTGCGGGGCAGCGCGCGCGACCGCTGCTTGAACTGGGTGGTCCAGGCGACCGCAGCGCCGATGCTGGCGGTCAGCACAACCAGCGCGTCGTTGCGCGTTGCCGCCAGCACCGCATTATGGAACTCGCGGTCCGCCGTCCGCCCCGCCTCGGTCGCCAGCGTATGGCGGCGCATGGCGGCCAGCGCGTCGCGCATCTCCTTCAGGTCCGCCTTGTCGCGCCGCTCGGCCGCCAGCCGCGCGGCGGCCGGCTCGACGATCGCGCGCAGTTCGAACAGGCTGCGCACGAAGTGGATGTCCGGCTCGCCCGAAAAGGCCCAGGCCAGCACATCGGGGTCGAGCAAGTTCCAGCGATTGCGCGGCAGGACGCGGGTGCCCGTCTTGGGGCGGCTTTCGACCAGCCCCTTGGCACTCAGCACCTGCACCGCCTCGCGATACGCGCTGCGCGACACGTCGAGCGCCTCGGAAAAGGCGACCTCCCCCGACAGTGTGTCGCCAGGGCGATATTCGCCCGAGACGATCGCGGCGCCCAGCTTGTGCGCGATCGCGCCGTGCAGGCGGCGGCCGGTGCCGCGCCTGGCCTTGGGGGCGGACTCCTCCGACCTTATATCAGCCATCCTATCCGCCGCAGCTTCAGGCGGTGCGTCCCCGTTCGTCATGCTGTCACTCATCGCTTGTACCTCTCCGCCCCCATCTTTGCGCACAACCTTTAACATTGCCATCGCTCCGTCAAACTAATATGTCGGAGTAATATAAAGGAGCTTCCCCTATGACCGATTTCCGTTCGATCGACGCCGCCACCGGTCAGCCGGTGGGCGACGCTTTCGCAGTCCACGGACCGGCCGATGTCGACGCGGCCTGCGCGGCCGCAGAGGAGGCGTTCGACGTCTACCGCGCCACCAGCCGTGAAGAGCGTGCCGTCTTCCTCGACAAGATCGGTGCCGAGATCATGGCGATCGGTGACGAACTGATCGAAGCCGCGATGCGCGAGAGCGGCCTGCCGCGCGCGCGTCTGGAGGGCGAGCGTGGCCGCACGGTCGGCCAGCTGGGTCTGTTCGCCAAGGTGCTGCGCGCCGGGGCCTATCTTCAGGTCCGTATTGATCCGGCCATGCCCGACCGCCAGCCGCTGCCGCGCCCCGACCTGCGCCTGCGCATGGTGCCGCTCGGCCCCGTCGCGGTGTTCGGTGCCTCGAACTTCCCGCTCGCCTTCTCGACCGCGGGTGGTGATACCGCCTCGGCGCTGGCCGCCGGTTGCCCGGTGATCGTCAAGGGCCACCCCGCCCATCCGCAGACCGGCGCGCTGGTCGCCGCTGCGATCGAGCGGGCGGTCGAAGCCTGCGGCCTGCCCAAGGGCGTGTTCGGCCATCTAACCGGCCCGAGCAATGAGCTGGGCGGTGCGCTGGTCCGCGATCCGCGCATCACGGCGGTAGGCTTTACCGGCTCGCGCGCCGGTGGCCTGGCGCTGGTCAAGATCGCGCAGGAGCGGCCGGTGCCGATCCCCGTCTATGCCGAAATGTCGAGCATCAACCCGGTCGTCCTGATGCCCGAGGCGCTGAAGGCCCGTGGTTCGGCGCTGGGCACCGCGTTTGTCGGCTCGCTGACCATGGGTGCCGGTCAGTTCTGCACCAATCCTGGCCTGCTGCTCGCCATCGAGGGCGAAGGGCTGGACGCGTTCGTCGAGGCCGCACGCACCGCGCTAACCGACGCAGCGGCGCAGACCATGCTGACGCCGGGCATCCACGCCGCCTATACCAAGGCGTCGGAGTCGCTGGCGAGCCACGCCAAGGTTGAAACGGTCGCGCAGGGCAAGGTGGGCGAGGGCGTCACCGCCGGTCGCGCCGCCTTCTTCCAGACCACGGCCGAAGCGTTCCTCGCCGACGAGGCGCTGGGCCATGAAGTGTTCGGCGCGTCGTCGATCTTGGTCCGTTGCCGTGACGAGGCGGAACTGATCGCGGTGCTCAAGGCGGCCGAGGGCCAGCTGACCGCGACGATCCAGATGGACGAGGGCGATACCGACATGGCCGCACGGCTGGTGCCGGTACTCGAGCGCAAGGCGGGGCGTATCCTCGCCAATGGCTGGCCGACCGGTGTCGAGGTGGCGCATGCGATGGTCCATGGCGGCCCGTTCCCCTCGACTTCGGACGCGCGCACGACCTCGGTCGGCAGCCTGGCGATCGACCGCTATCTGCGGCCGGTGTCCTATCAGAACCTCAGCGCGGCGCTCCTGCCCGAGGATCTGAAGGACGAAGCGGCGGGTAAGCTGCCCCGTCTGGTCGACGGCCAGCCGGGCTGAGGAATGACGGGGCGCGTTCCGGACCGGGAACGCGCCCCTTTTTGTTGAAGAGACGATAAGGGGAGAGGAATTCATGGCGGATCGCCTGTTGCAGCATCGCGCACCCGACGGCACCCGTTCGGTCATTCTGGCACGGGGAGAGCAAGCGGCCTTTGTGCCGGGCGTGGAAACCGTCATCGCGCTGGCCGAGCGCGCTATTGCGGGCGGCCAGTCGCTGCTCGACACCGCGCTGGCCTGCGGGGAGGGCGGGAGTGTCGACCTCACGGCCGAGTTGGCGGCGGGCCATCTGATTGCGCCGATCGACCATGAAGACCCGGCGCACTGCGTCATGACCGGCACCGGCCTCACGCATCTCGGCTCGGCCGAGGGCCGTGACAAGATGCACCGCGATGCGGCGGCCGCCGCGCACCAGACCGATTCGATGCGTATGTTCCTGGAAGGCGTCGAGGGCGGTAAGCCGGGCGAAGGCCAGGTCGGCCAGCAGCCGGAATGGTTCTACAAGGGCGACGGCTCGCAGTTGGTTGGCCCCGGCGACGCGCTGGAAATGCCCGCTTTCGCACAGGATGGTGGTGAGGAGCCCGAACTGGCGGGCATCTATCTGATCGGACCCGACGGCACGCCGCATCGGCTGGGTCTGTGCCTCGCTAACGAGTTTTCGGACCATGTGACCGAGCGGCACAATTATCTATGGCTTGCCCATAGCAAGCTGCGCCCCGCCGCGCTGGGTGCGGAGCTGCTGCTGGGCGAGGTGCCCGATCACATCGAGGGGACCAGCAAGATCGTCCGGGGCGGCGAGACGCTGTGGGAAAAGCCCTTCCTGTCGGGCGAGGCGAACATGTCGCACAGCCTCGCCAATCTCGAGCATCATCACTTCAAATATGCGCTGTTCCGCCGTCCGGGTGACGTGCATGTGCATTTCTTCGGTACCGCGACCCTGTCTTTTGCGGATGGCGTCCGGACGCAGGAAGGCGATGTGTTCGAAATCGCGGCGGCGCCCTTCACCTTGCCGCTCGCCAATCCGCTGGCCCGGACCCAGGACAAGCCGGTGACGGTCGGGCGTCTCTGATCGCCCGATTCTGAAACGGAATGCCACCAAGGGCGTCCTTCCCAAGTGGGGAGGGCGCCCTTGGTGTATCCGGCGGTCCGATTCTCCGATGATTCTGCGATTCCAGGCCGGTTGATTCGGCTCGCTACGCCGCGCAGCCGATAAGGTTCCAGTCGTAACGCGCCGCAATCATGCGGGCAAACATATGATTTTATGAGGATTTCTTAGTTTTTTACGGAAAAATGAAAATCACTTGTTGACCGGCCGTGGGGACCCGCCTAGAGGGGTTTCACCGCAGCGGTGGCCCACGGGGTTGACCGAGGCAGTCACGACAGATCGGCGCACTTGGGGCCCTGGGAACGGGGTTGAAGAGGTGTTGCCGGTATTTGTTGTCGGCTCTTTGACATTGTAGGTTAGATGAAGGGACATGCGGGCGGCGGCTTGGCGGTTGTCCTGGGCATTCAAGGTGCTCGGGGATCGTTAACAAGCATTTAAGCCAGTTCG
>Ga0302136_1000014_pt1 | contig 143408 bp, 144 predicted proteins | sample CBN3_20m_MG_FD_203116 | JGI IMG/M metagenome (GOLD analysis project Ga0302136, IMG submission 203116) | Marine microbial communities from Western Arctic Ocean, Canada - CBN3_20m | ecosystem: Environmental > Aquatic > Marine > Oceanic | place: Canada: Western Arctic Ocean | collected 2017-09-15
ACCGGCACCCCTTCCGCCCCTAAACCTTCCGGTCTAGAAACCTCAGTGCGCCAGCATCTCAATGCCAGTACCGCCTCCGAAGCGCCGCCTCAGCGACCCGCTCCGTCGCGGTGAAACCCCTCTAGGCCCCACCCCGATTCGGGTCAACACAAAAATTGCCATGAAATCGTAAAAAACTGCATTCCCACTATTTTTCAGTTGCTTAGCGGACCGGATAGCCTTTCGCCTGCGCGGAACCTTTGAGCCATTCGGGATTAGGCGCTTTGTCGCACAGCCTTTAAGAGCCTGTTTAGCCCATCGCTTTTAGGAGTCCGGTGATACGAGCATGACGTCGCCCCGCATCACCGTCGCCTTGAGCGTTTATAACAATGGCCCCTATCTGGCGGCCGCGTTGGACAGCATGCTGGCGCAGAGCTTCGGCGATTTCGAGCTCCTGATCGTCAATGATGGGTCGACCGATGATTCCCGCGCGATCATCGATTCCTTTGCCGAGCGCGATCCGCGCATTCGGGCGGTCCATCAGCCCAATCGCGGTCTGATCCCCAGCCTCAATCTGATGATCGCTGAGGCGCGTGGCGAGTATATCGCGCGTATGGATGGGGATGACATTGCGCTGGCCGAGCGCTTTGCCCGGCAGGTGGCGTTTCTCGACGCACATCCCGATCATGGGGTGGTGGGGACGCGGGTGATCGGGATCACCGAAACCGGTGAGCCACGCCCCGACTGGACGATCGATCATCCCGTCGAGGCGGATGCCGTCCAGGCCGCACTCGAAGCCGGACCTTTGTTATGCCACCCCTCGGTCATGATGCGCCGTTCGCTGGTCACGATGGTGGGCGGCTATCGCGCCGCCTATCGCCATTGCGAGGATTATGACCTTTGGCTGCGGCTGGATGAGCGGACGCGCATGGCCAATCTGCCCGAACGGCTGATGCTCTATCGCTATTCGACCACCCAGGTGTCGCATCGCCATGTCCTGGCGCAGCATTATGGCGCGGCGGTCGCCCGTCTGGCGCGCGCCGAGCGGGTCGCGGGACGCCCCGATCCGTCCGAGCATTGGACGCAACTGCCCCCGGTCGATGAACTGGACGCGGCCTTTGGTCGTACCGGCGTCGCCAAAGCGGTGCGCGCCGAGGTGACGCGCGGCATTCTCTACCATCCCGAATCGCTGGCGGGCGATGGCCTGCCGTTGATCGCCCAGCATGTCCGCGACACGAAGCAGGATCGCCGTGCGCGCGTGCCGGGCCTGTGGCGCGCGGTCGCGCGTCTGGCGCGCAGCGGCAAGCCGGTCGCAGCAATGCGCCTGGCCAAAGCCCTGGCCCAGGGATGAGCGGATCGTCGATCCGCGGCGCGGCGCTCTGGTCGATCGGGTCGCAATATATCGCCTTTTCGATCCAGTTCGTGGTCAGCGTGCTGATCTCGCGCTTCTTCCTGACGCCGCCCGAAATGGGGCTTTATTCGATCGCGCTGTCGGCGGCGATGCTGGTGTCGGTGCTTCAGGATTTCGGCATCAGCCGGTTCGTGGCGGGCGAGCGCAACCTGACCGAGGCGCAGGTCGAGACCTGTTTCTCGGTCTCGCTGATCTTTGCCCTCGGGATCGGGTTGCTGATCTTCGTGCTCGCCTGGCCGGTGGCGTGGTTCTACGACAATGTCCGGCTGACGCCGTTGCTGCTCATCATCGCCGGCTCCTATCTGGTCGTGCCGTTCGGGATTGTGCCGAGCGCGATGCTCCAGCGGCGGATGGACTATTATTCGCTGTTTCTGGTCAATGTAGGTGCGGCGATCGTCAATGCCGCCTTCTCGCTGGGGTTGGCCTGGGCCGGCTATTCGGCCTTTGCCCTCGCCTGGGCGTCCGTCGCGCAGCAGGTCGCGCGCGCGCTGATCGGCCAGTGGCGTTCGGGCATCCGACCGCCCTTCCCCCCGCGCCTCAAAGGCGTAGGGCCGATCCTCCGCTTCGGATCGAACAGCTCGCTCCTCCATATCAGCGGCGCGATCGGCACGCGCAGCCCCGATCTGGTCATCGGTCGCGTGCTGACGCTGACCGCCGTTGGCCTGTTCAGCCGCGCCTCCAGCCTGGCGGCGCAGTTGCAGATGCTGGTCAGCGGCGCGGTCGACGGCGTCTTCTACCCCGCCTTTGCCCGGCTGCGCGATACCGGCGCCGATCTGGCCGCCCCCTATCAGCGGGTGGTCGCGGCCTATAGCGCGGCGACCTGGCCCGCTATGGCGTTCCTGGCCGCCGCCGCGACGCCGATCGTGCTGATGCTCTATGGTCCGCGCTGGGCCGGGGTCGCCCCGCTGCTTGCCTGGATTGCGATCGGGCAGATATTCTTCGCCGCGCTGCCGCTGCATGTCGAACTGCCCATCCTGCTCGGCAGGATCCGACGGCTGGTCGTGCTCAACATGCTCGATACCACCGCCTCGATCGGCCTGTTGCTGTTGGGCGCGATGGCGGGGCTGGAGACGGCGGCCGCGTCGCGCATCGCTTATGGGGCGATCTGGTTCCTGCTCTATGTCGGCCTGATTCGGCGGCTGACCGGCTTTGCCTGGCGGGGTATGGTGATCGTCTATGCGCAGAGCCTGATCGCGACGCTGGCGACCGTGGCGCCGCTGCTCGCCATCTATCGCTGGGTCGCCGCGCCCGAGGCGGTGGGGCTGGTGCTGCTCAGCGGCGCGGCGGTGATGGGCGTGCTGGCCTGGCTGGCAGTGGTCTATGTGCTGCGCCACCCGATCCGATTGGAGATCAATGCGATCGTCGCCGGGGTCTGGACGCGGCTGAGCCGTCGCCCCGGTCGCGCGAACGCCTGACGCCCAGGGTTGCCGCACCGCGTGGCGGCACCCATAGTCGGGCCATGCAACCGCCGCCCTCCGGCCTCGACGATCCCGAACAAGCGGCCTTTGCCTGGGCGCGGTTCCGCACCATCATGGCCTGGATGACGCTGGCCGCCGCCATTGCCGTGGCGGGGGCGATGATCGCGCTGGCCGAAATTTACGGTCCGCTCAACGGCGTGACGATGCTGGGGGTGATCGGCGGCATTGGCGGCACGGTGATGCTGACCGGCGCACTGATGGGGCTTGTGTTTCTGAGCTCGGGGACCGGGCATGACGAGGATGTCGACCGGCGTCCCTAAAAAACCGGCCCCCGCATCATGGCGGAGGCCGGTCCCTTATCGATCCGAAGCGTCGGGGGCGATCAGCCCGCCGCCGCCTCCGGCTCCACCGGGGCGGCCGCGCGAACACGACGACGGCGGGGCTTTTCCTCCGGAGCCGCATCCGCCTCGGGCGCGACGCCGAGCGAGGGCGGCAGGCGGTCGGCGTCGAAGCCGGTCGTCTCGCCCGCATCCTGCGCCTCGGCGGGGCGCTCGCGGCGCGGACGACCGCGACGGCGGGGCGCTTCCTGCTCGGCCTGGGGGGCGGGAGCGGCCTCGGCGGTCACCGGAGCCTGCACCTCTTCGGCCGCTTCGGCCACGACCGGCTGTTCGGCACGGACGGGGCGGCGATCCTCGCGGGGTTCCCGACGCGGACGATCGTCGCGGTCGCGACGCGGGCGCTCGTCGCGCGGCTGATTGTCGCGCTGATACGTCTCACGCGGCTGGCGCTCGCGACGCGGTTCCGCCTCGCCCTGCTGTTCGCCGGGGCGGATGGGATCGCCCTCGTCGCCATAATCCTCGGCGTCGTTGTCGAAGCCGTCGTCATATTGATCGTCGCGCGATTCCTCGCGCTGGCGACGCTGATTCTGTTCCTCGAAGCGCGAGCGGCTTTCGCTCAACACTCGGAAATAGTGATCGGCGAACTGCCAATAATATTCGGTGTTGACGCGGTCGCCCTGGCGCTGCGCCTCGGCCGCCAGATTCTTGTACTTTTCGTACAGCTGGTTGGCGTTGCCGCGCGCGCGGTTGTCGATGCGATTGCCATTGTCGGGGCGACCAGGGTTCCCACCCGGACGCTGCCCACCATTATTGCCGCCACCACGACCGCGACGGCGGCCGGCCTGCCGATTATTGATCAAGCTGTTCGTCCTTAGTCGTCAAACCAACAAGGTCCACTTTTCCCGGCACCGCGCGCGTGTCGCGCGATGCGAAGCTCTCGCGCCCCGTGAGGCGCTTGCCACGGCCGCCGGACAGCAGCGACTGCATGACGAAGGGTACGGGCATCGGCCCGACATCAACCACCCCTGAAACCCAGGTGTAAGGTGTCGATGTTCGCGAGCCCCTGTACGCGCTGTAGCGGGTCGGGGCCGGGTCCTACAAGCGAAATATGGGGGGTCACCGCAATTGTTCAATGCGCCAGCAGGGCACGCGGCCGCCCGCCGAGATCGCGGTGAAGCGCGACACGAAGACCCTGCGCTTCCAGCAGGCCGGTGACGGCGGGGGCCTGTTCATGCCCGATCTCGACGACGCAGGCGCCGCCGGGCGCTACCAAGCGCCGCAGTTCGGGGGCGAGCTTGCGATAATCGTCGAGGCCGTCTTCGCCGGCGAACAGCGCAGAGGCCGGCTCGAACCCGTGCACCTCGTGCGACAGGCTTTCGCCGGTGCCGATATAGGGCGGATTGGTGACGATGCAGTCGAACGGGCCGGTCAGCGCCGCCGCCCAGTCGCCGAGTACGAACCGTGCCCGGTCGGCCAGGCCGCACGCCGCCGCATTGGCGCGCGCATAGCCCAGTGCCTCGGCCGAGCGATCGACGCCGAGCCCTTTCGTTTCCCGCCACTCGTCGAGCAGGGCGAGCAGCAACGTGCCGGGCCCCGTGCCGAGGTCGAGCAAGGTGGCGGGCCGGCGGCCACCGAAATGCTGAAGCGCGGCGGCAATCAGCGTTTCACTATCCACGCGTGGCACCAGCGCGCCGGGGCCGACCATCAGGTCCAACGTCCAGAAACCGCGTGTGCCGGTGATATAGGCGACGGGCTCCTGTGCCTCGCGGCGTTCGACCAGCGGCCAGAAGCCATCGGGCACGGTGCGGGTGAGGTCGAGCAGCAGCGCATTACGCTCGATCCCCAAGGCGTGGGCGAACAGCAGCTCGGCATCGAGCCGCGCGGTGGGCGAGAAGGCGAAACGCGAAGCGGCTTGCGCCAGTGCGGTGCGGGCATCCACTATGTCATTCCTACCGCCCCGGCGAAGGCCGGGGTGGCGCGTGTCAGAGTTGAGGGGGAGCCCCCCTCACCCATCGAGCGCGGCGAGCCGTTCGGCCTCATCCTCCGCCAGCAGCGCGCCGATCAGTTCATCCAGCTCGCCTTCCAGGATTTCGGGCAGGCGGTGGAGGGTCAGGTTGATCCGGTGGTCGGTCACCCGGCCTTGCGGGAAGTTGTACGTCCGAATCCGCTCCGACCGGTCACCCGAGCCGACCATCGAGCGGCGCGTCCCCGCCCGCTCCGCCGCCAGTCGCTCGCGTTCGGCCTCGTACAACCGGGTCCGGAGCACCTTCATCGCCTTGGCGCGGTTCTTGTGCTGCGAGCGCTCGTCCTGCTGGATCACGACGAGGCCAGTCGGGATGTGCGTGATGCGGATCGCCGAGTCGGTCGTGTTGACGTGCTGCCCGCCCGCGCCCGACGAGCGATAGATGTCGATGCGCAGATCCTTGTCGTCGATCTGGAGGTCGACCTCCTCCGCTTCGGGCAGTACCGCGACAGTCGCCGCCGAGGTGTGGATGCGCCCGCCCGATTCGGTGACGGGTACGCGCTGCACCCGGTGGACGCCGGATTCGAACTTCAGTTTGGCGAACACGCCCGCGCCCGCGACCGAGGCGACGACTTCCTTGTAGCCGCCGGTGTCGGGGATGGAGGCCGAGATCACCTCGACCCGCCAGCCCTGCCGTTCGGCATAGCGCTGATACATGCGGAACAGGTCGCCCGCGAACAAGGCGGCCTCGTCGCCGCCGGTGCCGGCGCGGATTTCGAGCATGGCGGCACGCTCGTCGGCAGCGTCGCGGGGAAGCAGCGCCAGCGCCAGATGCCGGTCCGCCGCCGCCAGCGCGGTGCGGTTGGCGTGGAGTTCCTCCGCCGCCAATTCGCGCAGCTCATCATCGCCGTCCTGCGTCATGAAGGTCAGGCTATCGGCCTCCTGCCGCAACCGGCGCACTTCGGCGGCGGCGTTGGCGACCGGCTCCAGCTCGGCATATTCCTTCGACACCGCGACGAAGCGGTCCGACGGCAGGTCGCCAGTCGCCATCATCGCCTGCAATTCGTCGCGTCGCGCCTCGATCTGCGCGATGCGTTCGGCGGAGATGGTCTTCATGCGGTGGTCAGGCGCTGCGCCAACGAGGGAAGCTGGGCGCCATGCTCAGTCGCGACCGCATCCCCGAAAAGGAGGTCGAAGATGCTCTGCGATACCGATTCCAGCGGCACCGTGGCCTGCTCGCCGGTCGCCAGCGCCTTCACCTGCACCTGGCCGTTCGCAAGTTCATCGTCGCCGAGGATCAGCGCGTAGCTTGCCCCCTGGTCGTTCGCCTTGGCCATGCGGCGCTTCATATTGCCCCGGAACGCCATGTCCGTGGCGACGCCCGCCCGGCGCAGCTCGGCGACGAGGCCGGTCGCGCGCAGTTCCGCCGCCGCGCCCATCGGCACGACGACCGCGTCGATGACCGGCTTGGCCGGCTCGTCCAGCAGCATTGCCAGCCGCTCGACCCCCGCCGCCCAGCCCACGCCCGGCGTGGCGGGACCGCCCAGCGACTCGATCAGCCCGTCATAGCGGCCGCCGGCCAGCACGGTCCCTTGCGCACCCAGCCGGTCGGTCACGAACTCGAAGGCGGTGTGGCGATAATAATCGAGCCCGCGCACCAGCCGCGCATTGCGCGTCCAGGCCACGCCCGCCGCGTCCAGCCCCGCCGTCACCGCCTCGAAGAAGGCGCGCGCCTCGGGCGTCAGATAGGCGTCGATATCGGGCGCGGCATCGGCGATCGGCCGGTCGCGCGGGTCCTTGGAATCGAGGATGCGCAGCGGATTCTTCTCCAGCCGCACCAGGCTGTCCTCGGACAGCTGGTCGCGGTGCGCCTCGAAATGCGCGACCAGCGCGTCGCGCCAGGCATCGCGGGTCTCGGCATCGCCCAACGTGTTGAGCTGCAGCGTCACGCCCTCGGCGATGCCCAGTTCGTGCAGCAGCTGGTCGGCCATGACCAGCAGCTCGACATCCGCCGCCGGTTCGGCCGCGCCCAGGATTTCGGCGTCGATCTGGTGGAACTGGCGATAGCGGCCCTTTTGCGGGCGCTCGTAGCGGAACACCGGGCCCGAGGTGACGAGCTTAAGCGGCGCATATTGCTGCCACCCTTCGGTCAGGTACGCGCGGGCGATCCCCGCCGTGAACTCCGGCCGCAGGGTCAGCATGTCGCCGCCGCGATCGGGGAAGGTGTACATCTCCTTCGACACGACATCGGTCGTCTCGCCGATCGAGCGGGCGAAGACCTGCGTATCCTCGAATACCGGCAGGTCGAGCCGCTGGAAGGCGTAAAGTTCGTGGACCTGCTCGAACGTCCGCAGCACCTCCGCAAAGCGGCGCTGCTCGTCGCCGAAGATGTCCTGCGTGCCGCGCACGCGCTTGGGGGTTTCGATCCGTGCCATAGAGGTGGCGGTATCTAGGGAAGCGAAGCCCTGCGCGCTAGAGTGCGATCAATGCTCGGCCGACAGCCAATCCTCCAGTGCCAGTTCCGGGGTGGGACGGGTTTCCGCGCACATGCTGTGCCGCATGATCTCCAATGCCCATTGCCGGTGGTCGTCGCTCTCGCTCGCCACCGTATCGCCCGGCACCCACAGGTCGTACTCGCGCATATGCGCATCGGCGGCCGTAAACAGCACGCAGATATCGGCGGCCACCCCAGTCAGGATCACCCGGCTGACACCCAGTTGCGGCAGCAGCACCGGCAGATTGGTCGCGTAGAAGCCCGAAAATTGCGGCTTCACCACGAAATAGTCGCGGTCGCGCGGTCGCAGCGCGGCGATCAACGCGCGACCGGGGCTGTCCTCGCGATCGCAATGCTCCACGATCGAGGCGCGTTCGGAATGCCAATGGCCGAAATTGTCGTTGACGTAGATGACGGGCACTTCGGCCGCATCGGCGCGGTCCCGCAGAGCGACGATCCGCCGCGCCGCCGCCTCGGCCGGCGCGCGGAGCTGCTCGCCGCCTTCGAAATCGAGGTCGTTGATCATGTCGATGATGATCAGTGCGGCGGAATGGGGGGCGTCGCTCATGCCACCTGCTCCCGACCATAGCCGAAGGTCTTCCATGTCATGGCGGTCATCCTGCCATGTCCGGTACAGCCGGGCCTTGATATAGCCCAACAACATTCGTGATAGAGCATGAAGACTCCATTGGACGGTCGGGGCTAAGCGCCTAGCATTCGGTCATGTTCATGCTGTCGCTCGTCCTGATGGCCGCTCCTGTCCTGCCCAGCCCGGCGCAAGACGCCCCGGCGGCGGTGGTGCCGCCGGATCATGCCGATGTGGAACAGCAACGCCGCGCGGTTCAGGTCGAACGGGATCAACGCGCAAGATATGATGCGCCGCCGGTCGAGGACTATGCCCGGCAGAAGACGGAAATGATGCGCGCCTTCTTCATCGACGGCTATGGCCATGATGTCGGTCTCGTCACCGTGACGCGAGCCCCCGCCCAAGAGCCTCGTATCGAATGGCGCGCACCCAAGCCACGCGAAGGCGAGGGTGCCGTGTCGGTGATGAACGCGATCGTGCCGCTTTCGCTATGGCGTGACCTGCAAGGCGCGAGCGGCTATTTCGACCGGGCGCTGGTGCAACGCCCCACCAAACAACATGTGATATGCCTGCACGGCTGGGGCACGCGGGTCGAAATGGTGGACGATAACGGTAAGATCCGGCACGCGACGGCGGACGGATGCGGCGATGATTCCCTGGCATGGCCCTTTGCCAAGCGGATGGCGGCCACGGCGCTAGCCACGATGCCCACATGCGCGTTGCTGAACGCAGAACGTGCCGGGAACGACATCATGCAGCTCGGCAAATGCACGGTGCTGGCGGGCGATCGCGCCGCAGCGGCGGAGGCCTATAACGCTTATGACACGCCTTGGTTCGCCAATCCGCGCGGCGAGGATTTCGCCCGCTCGCTCACTTATCTCTTCCTCGAAAAACTCGACTTTTCCTGGCCAGGGGAAACACCGGCTACGCAAGGCGCGGCGGCTGCGCGGTTGTGGAGCATCCATGCGGGGGAAAATTTCTTCTCGCCGCAGCGCGTCTTCGGTGAAACCGCCGACCGGGTGCGGATGGAGGGCGTGATCTGGGTGCGTGGCGCCACGCCCGAGGCGAACCCCAAAGCCACAGCGGCGACCATGATCTGGGAACGCTGCAACGGCTTCGGATTTCGTGTCGCCCGCTTTTGGGTAGGTCGGGCGGGGTCCCACCCCATGACGAAGACCACGTCCTGCAGCCGCATGCCTTGATCCCATCGGCAGGATGGTCAGATCCACCTGTTACGGCATAATCCTCCCGATATGACCCTATCCCGCTGGCAACGCCTGCAGACCCGTATCGGCGAACGAATCGCACCGCCGCGATTCATAGCCTTCGCCCTGATCCTGGTCGGCGCGGGCGTCGTGCTCGTCCCGCCGCTGGGATTGACACGCGGGATATTGGCAGGGTTCGATCTGGCCGCCTTTCTCTTCCTCATCTCGCTGGTGCCCCTGCTGCGTCAGGGACAGGCCGCGCGGATGCGCGCTCGCGCCGCGCGCAACGATGCCAATCGCGCCGTGCTGCTCGTCTTTTGCGGGGTGGTGCTGTTCGTCATCCTCGTCGCGGTCGGCGGCGAGTTGCGCGGGCGGAGCAGCACCGTCACCATCGCGCTGGTCGTCACCACGCTGATCCTCGCCTGGCTGTTCTCCAATATCGTCTATGCGCTGCACTATGCGCATCTCTTCTACAGTGCCGGCGAGAAGGGCGACGCCGGCGGCCTGCAATTCCCCGACACCGCCGAGCCCGATTACTGGGATTTCCTCTATTTCTCGGTGACGCTGGGCATGACCTTCCAAACGTCCGATGTCGCCATCGCCGCGCGCCGGATGCGGCGGGTGGTGACGGGGCAGTGCCTGGCGGCCTTTCTGTTCAACCTGGGCGTCATCGCCTTTACGGTCAATGTGTTGGGCAATAGCTGAAGCCTGCGCGGCCGGCCGGGCAAAAGGGTCTGGACGACTGGCCTATCGGGTGCCTAACCTGCCGCCATCTCCTCCCGCCGCAAAAGGCTTTTCATGATCCGCCTGCCCTATCGTTCCCTGCTCGTCGCGTCGCTGCTCGCCACCACCGCCTTCCCCGCCATGGCCCAGGTTCCCGCCGGCAATTCGGCACCGGTGGCGCAGGCGCCGTTCGTCAACACCATCCCCGATGCGGTCGACACCCCCTATCCGGGTACGATCAAGCTGGTGGTCGACGCGACCGACACCGATCGCGGCATCTTCCGCGTGAAGGAGACGATCCCCGTCGCCAAGGCGGGACCGATGGCGCTGCTATTCCCGAAATGGCTGCCTGGCGCGCATAGCCCCCGCGGCGAGATCGAGAAGCTCGCCGGCCTCGTCATCAAGGCGAACGGCCAGGTCCTGCCCTGGACGCGCGATCCAGTCGATGTCTTCGCCTTCCATATCGACGTGCCGGCCGGCGCACAGGCGCTGGACGTCGAGTTCCAGTTCCTGTCGGCGACCAAGCCCGATCAGGGCCGCATCGCCGTCACCCCGACCATGATCTCGCTGCAGCCCAATTCGGTCAGCCTGTATCCGGCGGGCTATTATACCCGCCAGATCCCGATCCAGATGACCGCGACCTTCCCCACCGGCTGGACCGCGGCGGGGGCGGTGCCGGCGCAGGTGTCGGGTTCGACCTACACCTATGACACGACCAATTACGAGATCCTGGTCGACTCGCCGATCCTGGCGGGCAAGTACGGCAAGGTCTTCCCCCTGACCCCCAATGTGAAGCTGAACGTCTTCGCCGACAATCCCGGCGAACTGGCGGCCAAGCCGGAACAGATCGCGGCGCATACCCGTCTGGTCGAACAGGCCGAAAAGGCCTTCGGCTCGCATCATTTCGACCATTATGAGTTCCTGCTGTCGATCACCGACCAACTGGGCGGTATCGGGCTGGAGCATCATCGCTCGTCCGAAAATGGCGTGACGCCGGGCTATTTCACCGAATGGGATTCGGGGCCGGGTCGCCGCAACCTGCTGCCGCACGAATTCACCCATAGCTGGGACGGCAAGTTCCGGCGCGGGGCCGACCTGTGGACTCCCGATTTCCGCTCGCCGATGCGCGACTCGCTGCTGTGGGTCTATGAAGGCCAGACGCAGTTCTGGGGCTATGTGCTCCAGGCGCGTTCGGGCATGGTGTCCAAGCAGGACACGCTGGACCAGTATGCCTCGATCCTGGCGATCTACGACACCGCGCCCGCGCGCCAGTGGCGCAACCTGGTCGACACGACCAACGATCCCATCATCTCGTCGCGCAAGCCCAAGGGCTGGACGAGCTGGCAGCGGTCGGAGGACTATTACAACGAAGGCCTGATGGTCTGGATGGAGGTCGACGCGATGCTCCGCCAGAAGTCGGGCGGGACCAAGTCGATCGACGATTTCGCCAAGGCGTTTTTCGGCATCCGCAACGGCGACTGGGGTGAGGTGACCTATACGTTCGACGATGTCGCCGCCACGCTGAACAAGATCGTCCCCTATGACTGGGCCGATTTCCTGCACCGCCGCATCACCGAGACGGGCCAGCCCGCCCCGATCCAGGGCTTCGCTATGAACGGCTACAAGCTGGTCTATACCGACCAGCCGACCCCGACCTTCAAGCAGGGCGAAAAGAACAGCACGAATGTCAGCTATTCGCTGGGCATGATCGTGTCGAACAGCGGCGAGGTGACCAGCTCGATTTGGGACAGTCCGGCGTTCAAGGCAGGCATCGATGTCGGCACCCAGATCCAGGCGGTCAATGGCGAGGCCTATTCGGGCGACCGGCTGAAGGCGGCGATCATCGCCGCCAAGGATTCGGCGCATCCGGTCAAGTTGGTGATAAAGAACCAGGATCGCTTCCGCGACGTGACCCTGGCCTATACCGGCGGGCCGCGTTATCCACGTCTGGAAAAGGTCGGCACCGGCGAAACCGGGCTGGATCGTCTGCTGAAGGCGCGCTGAGCGCGTCTTCACCGACATCTATCGACAGGCCATGGCGGGTTGCGCTATCGCGCCCGCCATTGTTTTTCCACCGGAAGGAATCTTCCGGTCATTGGCAAAGAAAGACTGACCGATGCGTATCGATCTCATTCCCGTCGGCAAGAGCCCGCCCGACGACATCAACGTCGTGATCGAGGTGCCGACCGGTGGCGAGCCGGTGAAGTATGAGTTCGACAAGGCGTCGGGCGCCTTGTTCGTCGACCGCATTCTCCACACGCCGATGCGTTACCCCGCGAATTACGGCTTCGTGCCGCACACGCTGAGCCCCGATGGCGATCCGCTCGACGCGCTGGTCGTGTCGCGCACGCCGTTCATCCCGGGCTGCGTCGTGCGCGCGCGTCCGATCGCCGTGCTGAACCTGGAAGACGAAGCCGGCGGCGACGAGAAGCTGGTCTGCGTGCCGGTCGACTCGACCTTCCCGTACTACTCGAACGTCGGCGGCCGCGACGATCTGCCCGAGATCGTGTTCCAGCAGATCGAGCACTTCTTCACCCATTATAAGGACCTGGAGAAGAAGAAGTGGGTGCGCATCGGCACCTGGGGCGACCGGGACGAAGCGCGTCGCATCGTCGTCGAGGCGATCGAGCGCTACGAGGACGCCAAGGCCAAGGGTGAAGAGCCGCACGACCACGACGTGCCCGGCCGCGAATAAGCTTTTAGCTTTCGATTTCAGGAAAACGCCCCGGTGCCCCCATGCACCGGGGCGTTTTTCTATGGCGGGAAGGATTCTGAAAGCGGAAGGGGGACGGCAATCCCGGCACGTGAGGAACGGTCTCTCCGTGGCTTTCGACTTCGCTCCGTTTGAACGGAGCGAAGGGAAACCTACCGCCCCGCTAGCTTCTCCAATGCCGCACCGGACACCCGCTGCACGGTCCACTCGTCCATCGCCTGCGCCCCCATCGCACGGTAGAATTCGACGGCGGGCGTGTTCCAGTCGAGCACCGACCATTCGAACCGCGCCCAACCCCGGTCCCGCGCGATGCCCGCCAGATGGATCAGCAGCGCCTTGCCCACCCCGCCGCCGCGCGCCGCCGGCGTGACGTACAGATCCTCCAGATACAGGCCCGGCCGCCCCGTCCAGGTCGAGAAGTTGCGGAAGAACAGCGCAAAGCCAACCGCCACGCCGTCCCGCTCGGCGATCACCGCCTCGGCCGCCCGATGGGCGCCGAACAGCGCCTCGGCCAGCATCGGCTCGGTCGCCGCGACCGCATCGGGCTCGCGCTCGAAGGCGGCTAACTCGCGGACGAAGCCCAAAATGGTCGCGACATCGCCGGGTGTAGCGGGTCGGATGGCGGTCGTCATAATCCTGCCTCACTCTGGGGACCCGGCCCCGGCCGCCGCACCGCGACGATACAGCCGGCGATGATCAGCGCGGCCCCGACCAGGGTGAACAGCGAGACATGCTCGCCGAACACCACATAGCCCAGACAGGCCGCCCACACGAACGCGGTATATTCGACCGGCGCCAGCACCTGTGCCTCCGCCCGCGCATAGGCCCAGGCGAGCAGCAGCGCGGACACGCTCCCCAAAGCAGCGGCGATCACGATCGCGGGCCATTGCCCCGCCGCCGGCCAGTTCGCGACAAAGGGGGCCGCGGGCGTCATCAGCACGGCAATGACCAACATGGTGAACAGCGCGACCTCGGTCGGCCCCGCCGCCTGCGCCTGCCGCCGCAGCAGGACGAGGCTGACCGCATAGAGGACCGAGGCCACGATGATCGCCAGCGACCCCAGCACGACCTGGGTCGAAGCCTGCGCCTGCACCTCGCCCGCCGCGATCACCAGCACGCCACCGCCCGCGATCAGCGAGCCGAGGATCGCCGCGCGCCGGATGCGCTCGCCCAGCGTCAGCGCGGCGAGGAACAGCGCCATCAGCGGCGACAGGAAGGTCAGCGCCACGCTCTGCGCCATCGGCACCCGCGCCAGTCCCCAGAAGAACAGCACGACCGAAATCCCGCCGGTCGCCCCGCGCGCGATGTGGAGCGTCAGCGCATGCCGCCCCGGCCAACGACCGCCCTTGGCCAGGAAGAGCAGTGCCATGATCGCCACTCCGACCCAGGACCGCCACAGCACCGCGCTATAGGCGCCGCTGTCGATCGACAGCCGCTTCATCAGCGTATCCATCACCGAGTAGATGGCGATCCCCGCCGCCGCGACGGCAAAGGCGATGACGGGAGAGGTGCGCGCGCTCATGCCCCCGCCGTTACCGGGGCCACGCGCCAAAGGCGAGGGGCGCGGTGGATAGCACGCCCGCCTTGCCCCACGGCCGGTGGCGACAGGCGACAAAAAGAACTTCGCCCGAACAACATCTTGCCCAGCGTCCCGGACTTCCCCGCAGGCCGGCAGGGATGAAAGCCGAACCCGCATCCGTTTGCCATCCAGACACTATCAAGGGGCAAAGGGTATGAAGACGGTCCTGGTCGCGACGGGTTTGACGATGGCGCTGATGGCGGCGCATCCCGCCCACGCGCAAGTCACCGCCTCGGTCGGCGCGGACTATAGCAGCGGTCGCTATGGCACCGGACAGAAGATCAGCACCGCCAGTTCCACCGCCTCGCTGCGCGCCAAGCACAAGCGGGTCAGCGTCTTCGCCGCGCTGCCGGTGGTACAGGTCGATGCGCCGGGCAATGTCGTCGCGCCCCCCGGCGGTCCGCTGGGCCTGCCGATCTTCGTCGATCCCACCCGCCCCGCGACGCGGGTGCGGCGCAGCGGGCTGGGCGACGCGGTGGTCGGCGCCTCGGTCCAGCTGACCGAACCGCGTCCGCACCATCTGGCGCTGGCGGTGACGGGCAGCGCCAAGCTGCCCACCGCCTCGGCCGCGCGGGGCCTTGGGACGGGCAAGACGGACTATACGGTCCTGGGCGAAGCCGCCGTCCCGGGCAAGGTCACGCCCTTCGTGTCGGTCGGCCACAGTTTTGTCGGGCAGCCCGATGCCTATCGTCTGCGCGACGTCACCAGCGCACGGGGCGGCGTGGCGCTGCGTGTCGGCAAGGCGAGCGAGGTCAACGTCTCGTACAACTACGCCTCCCGCGCCAGCGACCAAGCCGCCGATCGGCAGGAAATCGGTGCCGGCCTCGACACCGCACTGTCCCAGCGTCTGTCACTGGGGGTGCAGGGCAGTGCCGGGGTCAGCCGCGGCGCCCCCGATGCGGGAGCGGGCGTCCGGCTCGGCTTGCGACTGTGATCATTCGGGACTTGGCGGGTCGGCGTCCGGGCCGAAATATTCGTAGCGATAGGATGTGAGCGCCGCGCCGACGCATTCGACGCTGGGTGCGGCCCTGACATCGCTTTCCTGTGCTACATCCCGGTAAAGGAACCGGACATAGGGCAGGCCGCTATGCGCGACCTTGAATTCCGTCATGGTGACGCCGCATGTCCTGGCGATCTGCCGGAAAGTCCGCTTGGTCAGTAAGGGCTTGCCTGTCGAGGGCGTCGTGCAACCAGAAGCCGTCAGCGCGATGCTCAGAAGGACAGCCCGTATGGACATCACGCCCGCTCTCCCATCCCATCCAGCCATAGGGGAAGGATATAGTCGCGGGTCAGGGGAGCAAGCGGGAGCGCATGGGCCTGCGCCGGATCGACCCACAACGCCTCGGCGATTTCGGCGGCGGGCGCGAGCTGGTGGTCGGTGCGAAGGTGAAAGACATGCGCATCGACGCGGGCACCCGCTTCGTTCGCGGCGGGCGCGGCGAATCGTCCCAGCGGTTGCAAATCCGCCTCGGCGACGATCAGCCCGATCTCTTCGTGCAGTTCGCGAACCAGCGCGGCGGCGGGCTCCTCGCCGGGCTCGATCTTGCCGCCCGCTTGCATGAAGAACCGGGTGTCCGCCTTGCGGACGAGCAGCACATGGCCCGCCCCGTCTTCGATCAGCGCAGCGGCAATAGGGATGACGGTCATACCATCATCGTAACGACCCATTCCGCCCCCGCAAGCGGGGGTGGCCAGGGAGGACGGGTTACTCCGCCGCGATCGCCGCCTTCGCCACGTCGGCGGCTTCCAGCTCGGCGGCCTTGGCCTCGACCAGCTTGACGATATGGTCGACCATGTCGGCATCCTCGACCGTGTGGTCGGTCAGGCCCGACAGATAGACCATGTGCTTGCCATTGCCGCCGCCGGTCACGCCGATATCGGTCTCGCGCGCCTCGCCGGGGCCGTTGACGACGCAGCCCAGCACCGACAACGACATGGGCGTGCGGATGTGCTGGAGCCGCTCCTCCAGTACCTGGACGGTGCGGATCACGTCGAAACCCTGCCGCGCGCAGGACGGGCAGGACACGACGCGCACGCCGCGATTGCGGATGCCCAGCGCCTTCAGGATCTCGAAGCCGACGCGCACCTCCTCTTCAGGCTCGGCCGACAGGGAAACGCGGATCGTGTCACCGATCCCGAACCATAGCAGCGAGCCGATGCCGATCGAGGACTTGACCGTCCCGCCGATCAGCCCACCCGCCTCGGTAATGCCCAGATGCAGCGGGCAATCGGTCGCCTCGGCCAGCCCCTGATAGGCAGCGACCGCCAGGAACACGTCGGACGCCTTCACCGCGACCTTATACTCGTGGAAGTCATGGTCCTGGAGCAGCTTGATATGGTCGAGCGCGCTTTCCACCAGCGCCTCGGGACAGGGCTCGCCATATTTTTCGAGCAGGTCCTTCTCGAGGCTACCGGCATTCACGCCGATGCGGATGGCGCAACCATTGGCCTTGGCGGCGCGGACCACTTCGGCGACGCGCTCGGACGAACCGATATTGCCCGGATTGATGCGCAGACAGGCCGCGCCCGCATCGGCCGCCTCCAGCGCACGCTTATAGTGGAAATGGATGTCCGCGACGATCGGCACGCGTGCCGCCTTGGTGATCTTGGCCAGCGCCGCCGTCGAATCGGTGTCGGGGCAGGAGACGCGGATGATGTCCGCGCCCGCCTCTTCGCACCGGCGAATCTGGTCGATCGTAGCGACCGGATCGCTGGTCGGCGTGTTGGTCATGGTCTGCACGGTGACGGGGGCGTCGCCGCCCACGGGCACGTTGCCCACCATGATCTGACGGCTTTGGCGGCGGACGATATCTCGCCAGGGACGAATGGACATGGACCCCTATATACGCGCGCGGCGTTGCGGTTCAAAGTCAGTGCTGTACCAGACCCCCAGAATGACCGCCGCCGCCCCCATCCCCCGCCATTATGGTCTCGACTGGCTGCGCATCGGCGCCTTCGCCATCCTGATCCTGTACCATATCGGCATGGTGTTCGTGCCCTGGGGCTTCCACGTGCAGTTGGCCAGCCTGCCCTGGGTCGCGATCCCGATGCTGGCGAGCAATCCGTGGCGGCTGATGCTGCTGTTCGTCGTGTCGGGCTATGCCACCCGCGCGCTGGCGGTGCGGCACCCGTCGATCCTCAGTTTCGTGCGCGGGCGCAGCATCCGACTGCTCGTGCCGCTGGCGTTCGGGATCGCCGTGCTGGTGCCGCCACAGATCTGGGCCGAGCTGGTCAGCAAATATGGCTATCCGGGGTCCTATTGGACCTTCTGGACGCGCGATTGGCTGAGCTTCCGGCGAATCGGCGGCGTGGTGCCGACGCCGGCCTGGAATCACCTGTGGTTCGTCGGTTACCTCTGGGCCTATACCATGGCGATCGCGCTGATGCTGGCGGTCGGCCACCCCTGGGCGCGCGCGGCGCAAAGGCTGTTCGACCGGATCTTCGGCGGTTGGGGGGGCGTGATCCTGCCCGTCGGCTGGCTGATGCTGGTCGATATCCATTGGTTTCCCGGCGAGAGCGAAACCCATGGCCTGATCGACGACGGGCTGGCGCATCTCCTCTATTTCCCGGCGCTGCTGTTCGGCTTCGGCATGGCGGGGTCGGAGCGGGTGCTGGACAGTTTCCGCCGGGGCTGGATCGTCGCCGGGATTATTGCACTCCTCAGCTATGGCGTCGCGGCGGGGCTGGAGCTGCGCTGGCCCGGGCTGGCGGGTGCGCCAGCGGGATTGGGTAACATCTTCGCCGGCGCGCGCGCGGTGCAGGGATGGATGGCGGTCGTCGCACTGATCGGGATCGCCGAGCGTTTCTGGAACCGCGACCATGTCTGGCGCCGGACGCTGACGGAGGCGGTGTTCCCCTTCTATCTGATCCACCAGACCATCATCATCCTGGTCGCGCTCGCCTTGCAGGGCGCGGGATGGCCGCTGGCGTTCGATGCGCTGATCCTGATAATCGCGACGGTGGCGGGATGCTGGCTCTTCTATCTGGTCGGCCGCCGGGTGCGTTGGCTGCGCCCCCTGATCGGGTTGCGGCCGGGGGATGGCAGCAAGCGGGCGATCTGATAGGGGGCGCGGGACTTTCCTTGTCTTTCCTGGAGTACACCCATGTCCGCATCCTGGTCGCTGGTCATCCATGGCGGCGCGGGCCGGATTACGCGCGACGTCCTGACCACTGAGCAGGACGCCGGCGCACGCGCCGGGCTGGACGCGGCGCTAAAGGCCGGGGCGGCGGTGCTGGCCGGTGGCGGCGAGGCGCTCGACGCGGTCGAGGCCGCGGTCCGCGTGCTGGAGGACGATCCGCATTTCAATGCCGGGCGCGGCGCCTGCTTCACGCGGGAAGGAACCAACGAACTCGATGCCGCGATCATGGACGGTCGCGACCGCCGCGCCGGTTCGGTCGCGGGTGTAACGCGCACCCGCCATCCGGTGTCGCTGGCGCGCGCGGTGATGACCGCCAGTCCACATGTCCTGCTCGCCGGCGCGGGCGCGGATCGCTTCGCGATTGAACAGGGGCTGGAGCAGGTCGACCCTGCCTGGTTCCACACCGACGAACGCCGTCGCCAGCTCGACGAGCTCCTGTCGCGGGGTGCCGACGCCTTCGACAGCGATATGAAATATGGCACGGTCGGTGCCGTCGCCTGCGACATGCAGGGCCATGTCGCCGCCGCCACCTCGACCGGGGGCGTCACGGGCAAGCGCTGGGGCCGGATCGGCGATTCGCCGCTGATCGGCGCCGGCACCTATGCCGACGATCGCGCCTGTGCGGTGTCCTGCACCGGCTCGGGCGAGGTCTTCATCCGCGTCGGCGTCGGGCATGAGATCGCCGCGCGCCGTCGCTTCACCGGCGACAGCATCCAGCAGGCCGCCGACGCAGTGCTGGCCGAGGTACGCGACCTGGGCGGCACCGGTGGCACCATCGTCGCCGCGCCGGATGGCAGCATCGCCTGGAGCATGACCACGGCGGGCATGTATCGCGGCCGTGCGACGAGCGGTGGCGAACACAGGGTAGCGATCTACGCCGACGAGGGATAAAACGCGCGTCATGAAGCACTTGCGCCTGTTCGTCGCGATGATCGCGGCGTCCCTCTTCGCCTCGCCCGCCGCCGCCTATTGGGAATATGGTCATGAGACCGTCGCGGCGATCGCCTGGGCCAATATCACCCCGCATGCGCGTGCGGAGATTCGCCAGATCCTGCGCGCGCAAGCGAAGCTCGACACCCCCACCTGCCCCGTCCGCACCATCGAGGAAGCCAGCGTCTGGCCGGATTGCGTCAAGCCGCTGAAGGACGAGGCCGGCAAGTCGCGCTTCGGCTATGCCTATAGCTGGCATTATCAGAATGTGGACATCTGCCAGCCCTTCCGCCTGCCGCCGGCCTGCGACACGGGCGATTGCGTGTCGGCGCAGATTCCGCGCCAGCTCGCGATCCTGAAGGACAAGCGCGCCAGCCAGAAGGACCGGGTGATGGCCCTGGCCTTCCTCGTCCATTTCGTCGGCGACCTGCACCAGCCGCTTCACGCCGGGGACAAGGGCGACAAGGGCGGCAACGACACCCATGTCGATTACGGCATCTATGCGACGCCGCGTCTCAACCTGCATTCGGTATGGGACGGGCTGCTGGCCGAGCGCGCCATCTCGACGCCGCCGGCGATCGTCCGGCGCTATCCGGTTGCCGAGCAGCGGCGCGAGGCGGCGGGCGGCGTGATGGCCTGGAGCCGCGAGAATTGGGCGATCGCCAAGCGGGCCTATGCCGCCGCGATGGGCGGCGATGCGTGCCGGCCGACGCCGGCACACATGCATATGGACGAAGCGGCGATCGAGGCGATGGCGCCGGTCGAACGCGAACAGATCAAACGTGGTGGGTTGCGCTTGGCCAAACTGTTAAACAGCGCGTTTAGGGGGGTGAAGGCAGGGCGGAGTCGCGTGGCCTTCGACTTCGCTCAGGCTGAACGGGGTTAGGTTGAAACGCGGTCAGTCGCCCGCATGGCCGGAAGCCACGCCCCCCACACGCCGTTCACGCTGAGCGAAGCCGAAGCGCACGCTTCCCCCTCGCCCAGCGCCTGCCAAAACGCCCGGCCCCAAATGGGCCGGGCCTTTCATCACCCCAGAACGACCGTCACCGCGCGACGATTCTGCGCATAGCTGGCTTCGTCCGAACCCAGTGCGATCGGGCGTTCCTTGCCATAGCTGATGACCGTCATCCGGTCCGCCGACACGCCGCGCGCGGCGAGATAATTCTTGGCGGCGTTGGCGCGGCGATCGCCCAGCGCGAGGTTATATTCGCGCGTGCCGCGTTCGTCGCAATGCCCCTCGATCGTGATGCGGACATTGGGATAGCGCATCAGCCACCCCGCCTGGCTGTCCAGGATCGCGCGCGATTCGGGATCGATATCATATTGGTCGAGCCCGAAATGGATCGTGTTCGAGGTCACCGAGCGCTTGAAATCGGCGTCCGAACCCGGGACGATCGCGCCATCGGTCGGCGTCGCCTGACCCGCATTGGGGTCGACGCCCGCATTCTGGTCGACCGGGGCCGGCGGCAGGACGGCGGGGCGCTTCTTGGCACAGCCGGCGATCGCGAGCGCCATGGTGGCGACGACAAGCGTGGTCTTGATCTTGGTCACTGGACTATCACTCCCTCTGGATTCGTTTCGCCCCCGAAACCCGCTCCCAACGTCGTCAGGGCCGCAGCGGCCCCCAGGCGGGATCCGACCCGTCGAGCGGGGTCGGAATACGCCGTTCGTTGACGCCGGTCAGGTCGACCATCCACACATCGGCCTTGCCCGACGATCCTTGCGTCGTGCGCTGGAAGGTGATGACGCGGCCATTGGGCGACCAGCTCGGCCCTTCGTCCTGCCAGCTATTGGTCAACAGCTTCTCAGCCCCACCCGACGGGTTCATGATGCCGATGCGAAACGCCCCGCCCAGCTTGGTGAAGGCGATCAGGTCGCCGCGCGGGCTCCACACCGGGGTCGCATAGCGCCCGCCGCCAAAGCTGATCCGCTGCTGGTTCGAGCCATCGGCGTTCATCACGTAAATCTGCTGTCCGCCCGAGCGGTCGCTTTCGAACACGATCTTGGAGCCGTCGGGCGAATAGCTGCCGCCGGTATCGATGCCGGGCGAGTTGGTCAGCCGCTGCGGCGTGCCCCCTTGCGCCGAGACGCGGTAGATATCGGTGTTGCCGCCCTGCGCCATCGAGAAGAGGATCCAGCGGCCATCGGGCGAAAAGCGCGGCGCGAAGGTCGTCGCGGCATTCTGCACCACCAGCCGCTGGCGGCCGCTGCCGATGTCATAGACATAGATGGCCGGCCGCTTGTCGACATAGGACATATAGACGATCGACTGCTGGTTCGGCGCGAAACGCGGGGTCAGCACGATCGACTGACCGTTGGTCAGGAAGCGGTGATTGGCACCGTCCTGGTCCATGATCGCCAGCCGCTTGATCCGCCGCGCCTTGGGGCCGGTTTCCGAGACATAGACGATCCGGCTATCGAAATAGGGCCCTTCACCGGTCAGCTTGGTATAGATGCTGTCGGCGCATTTGTGCGCGGCGCGGCGCCATTCGGCGGGCTGCACCACAAAGCCTTGCCGCGCCAGTTCGCTCTTGGCCAGCACGTCATAGAGATAGCAACCGACGGTCAGCGTGCCGTCGCCATTGGCGCGGACATAGCCCTGGACCAGCGCCTGCGCGCCGGTGCCGTTCCAATAGTCGAAGGCGGGCGCGGTCACTTCGGGAAAGGACACGGTGCGCAGCTGCGCCGGCGGGATCGGCGTGAACAGCCCTGAATTGCGCAGGTCATTGGCGATGATCTGCGACAGCTGCTGCCCCACCACATCGGTGGTCCCCGCCGCCGTCTGCACGACGGCATTGGTCGGCATGGCGGGAATGGCGATCGGCATCGGCGCAGAAATGCCGCCCTCGACATCGACGACCAGCCCTTCCTGGCCATTGGCAGGGGCGACAGCCGGTTGCTGCCCGGCCGGGGCCGGGGCCTGCCCAGGCTCGGCCTGGGGCGCGGGCGCCGGCACGTCCTGCGCGGACAGCGCACTGGCCGCCAGCATCAGCGTGAGCGGAAGAGTCAGCAGGGAACGGGGCATTAGCATCATCCTCAACCCGGTAGTTTGTAGCGCATCATGATGTGGCTCCAGCCGCCGGGCCCATCATAAAGTTCCGCCGGCAGCCCGTGCAGCGGCGTGCAGTGTTCGAACGACGCCATCGCGGCGGCATCGATCTGACCCACATAGCGTTCATTGTCACCATCGACACCGCCATGCCCCACGATCTGCGGGATTTCGGCCAGGCTGCCGTCGCGGGCCAGGTGCAGCTTCATCTGGACCCAGATGCGATTGGCACCGGGGCCGGGATTGACCTGTCGGTTCGCGCAGGGCTGGACCTGGTGCAGGATCGAACGGGCGATTTGTATTTGCTGCGCGGCATCCGCCGGCCGTGCCGGTGGCATGGTCCCGTCCTGCGCCGCCACAGGCGCGGTCGGCATCAGTCCCAGGATCAAACCGATGGACGCGGCAAGGGATCGGCGCATCACCCTCATCCCGGCAGCTTATAGCGCAGCGTGAAGTTGCTCCAGCCGCCGGGCACGTCATAGAGTTCCGCCGGTAACCCGCGCAGCGGCGAGCAGCCCTTGAAAGTGGCGATCGCCAGATCGTCGACCCGGTCGACATAGCGATCATTCTCGCCATCGACGCCGCTATGGCCGACGACGCGCGGGGCGGCCGCCAGGCTGCCGTCGCGATTGAGCTTCAGGTTCATCGTCACGCGGATCCGCTCAGCACCGGGGCCCGGCGTCACCTGGCGATTGGCGCAGGGCTGCACCTGGCGCAGGATCGCCGAGGCGATGTTGGCCAGTTGCTGCGCACCGATCTTCGTCGCGGGCGCCGCTTCCGACTTGGACGGCGACGGATCGGGCGACAGGCCCTTGAGGAAATCATTGCCGAGCCGCGATCCGCGCGGCTTGGCAGCGGTGGCGGTCGCGCTGTTGCCCTGTCCACGCGCGGGCGTGGTCGGCCGGGATGCGGAAGGCTTGGCGGCCGATTGGCTGGGCTTGGACGCGGCCGGAGCCGGCTTCGCCGCCGGCGCGGGTTTCGCCGGCGCTGGCTTGGCCGGGGCCGGTCTGGCGGGGGCGGGCTTGGCCGGTTGCGGCTTCGGTTTGGGTTGCGGCCGCTCCGCCGGCTTGGGTCGCGGCTGTGGCTTCGGCTCGGGGCGCGGTTCGGGTTTGGGCGCCGGCTGAGGCTTGGGTTGCGGTTGCGGCTTGGGCTGGGGGCGCGGTTCCGGCGCGGGCGGCGGAGGGGCCGGCTGCGGCTCGGGTTCGGCCTCCACCGGCTCGGGCGGGGCCGCATCCTCGGGCGCGCCTTCTTCCGGAGCGATCGACTGGGCGGGTTGCTGGTTGGGGGTGGGCGATTCGGCCTCCAGCCCGACATCCTTGACCAGCGAGATGTCGATCGGCGTGACCTTCAGCTTTTCCGGGTTCGGCGTCGCCAGAAAGCCGACCGACAACAGGCCGAACAGGACGATATGTCCTGCGACCGCGATCGCCAGCCCGGTCCGTTCCCCACGCTCCATCAGCGCGCGCCCGCTCCCTCAGCCGCGCCGCCCTCGACGGTAACCAGCGACACGCGGTTCAGCCCGGCGCGGTTCAGCTCGCCCATCACCCGCATCACCCGGCCGTAATCGAGCGCCCGGTCGGCGCGTAGATAGATTTGCGGCACCTGCCCGTCCGGGTCCTTGCGCGCGGCGATCGCATCCAGCTTGGCGGGCAGATCGGCGTCGCTGATCTCATCCTCGTTCAGGAACAGCCGCCCCTGCTCATCGATCGAGATCTGCTCGGGCTTCTGCTCCTGCTCCAGCGCCTTGGCGCGGCTATCGGGCAGGTTAACCGGCACGCCCGTGGTCAGCAATGGCGCCGTCACCATGAAGATGATCAGCAGCACCAGCATCACGTCGACCAGCGGCGTGACGTTGATCTCCGCCATCGGCGCACGGCGGCCCCGGCCGGAGCGGGAGGGAAGGTTCATGGCCATCGCCCGTCCCCTCTCAACGCGCCTGATCGAGCTGGCGGCTGAGCGTGGTGTGGAAACCGTCGGCGAACCGGTTGAGCGACGCCTCCACCTTGTTCACCCCGTGGCTGAACCGGTTATAGGCGATGACCGCCGGGATGGCGGCGAACAGGCCGATGGCAGTGGCGAACAGCGCCTCGGCGATCCCCGGCGCGACGACAGCTAGCGACGAATTCTGCGCCTGCGCGATGCCCGTGAAGCTGCGCATGATGCCCCAGACGGTGCCGAACAGGCCGACGAACGGCGCGACCGAGCCGACGGTCGCCAGCACGTTCAAACGGTCCGACAATTTGTCGATCTCGCCCGCCACGGCCGAGCCCATCGCGGTGGCGAGACGCTCACGCGTGCCGTCACGATCGATATGCCCGCCCGCGGTCGACCGCCGCCATTCCTGTACCCCGGCCGAGAAGACCCGCGCGCTGGGCAGTTCATTGTCCTGCTCCATCCGGTGAAAGGCGTCGATATCCTCCGCCTTCCAGAAATCGCGCTCGAACCGGGTCATGCCCTTCTTCGTGCGCGCCAGCTTGCGCGAGAAGGCGACGATGATCGTCCAGGTCCAGATGCTGGCGAGCAACAGCCCGATCATCACGAACTTCACCACCCAATCGGCCTGAAGGAACAGCGCGACGGGCGACAATGTGGCGGCATCCATGTTGAAGACGGGATTCATGGGTGTTCGGTGTCCCCCTGCCAGACAAGGCGTTGGTAGATGGCGATCCAGTCGGCGGGTTGCCGACGCGGGCGGCCGTTCGGGCCGACCCAGGCGACGGTAACCCTGGCATCGGTCAGCTTGACCGTGCCGCACCTGACTGTCTGATGAATGACGACGCGAACCGCACTGACCTCGATCAGCTTCGAAGTCACGATCAGGTCGTCGTCGAGCCGCGCCGAGGCCGCATAGCGGATGGCGATATCGGTGACGGCATAGGCGCCCTCGCCCGCCTCATGCGCGGCGCGCTGGTCGATCCCGGCGACGCGCAGCATGTCGGAGCGGGCGCGCTCCATATAACGCAGATAATTGGCGTGATAGACCACGCCCGACAGGTCGGTATCCTCGAAATAGACGCGCACCGCGAAGCGATGCTCGTGCCCCTCGAAGCGGCCGCCCTTTGGCTGGTCGTCGTCCGTCACCGTCATGGTGAGTGCCCGTTAACCCATCCGCCCAGGGGAAGAAAGGCACTTGCGGCGCTGTTACCTACGGGTTACATGATACCTATAGGTTACAGGAGGCACATCATGGGTCTTGTCGAGAAGGCCGAACGCAAGAGCCGAGCGCGGGCCATCATCGGGTACCTGCTGGCGGCGACGCTTCTGGCATCAGCCATCCTCGCGATTCGAGGACACAGCGACGGCGCTGCGCGATTGGCGCCGTGGTTCGTCATGATCGCACTGACCGCGCTCAATCTCACCGCTCTGCCGTTCCGCTGGAACCGATGCGGGCCCGTATCCCAGCTGATGAACGACGAAACGACATGCGACCATCGCCGGTCAAGTCTGGCGGCGGGTTTCTGGGCCATGCTCGCTGCGGCGGCCGCGACCATCATCGTCGGATCACTCTTGCCCCTCGACACCATAGCGGCGGGCCGGATCGTCATCACTGCCGGGCTGATGGCGGCACTGATCGCATTTTCGACCCTGGAACTGCGCGCTAGCCGATGAACGAGACGCTGGGCAACGATCTGAAGGCCGCGCGCGAGGCGGCGGGGCTGACCCAGGGCGGCCTCGCCGAAGCGATCGGGGTCAGCCGCAAGACGATCAACACGGTGGAAAACGGCGTCTTCCAGCCATCGACCCTGCTCGCGCTCAAGCTGGCGCGAGCCCTGGGCCGACCGGTCGAATCGCTGTTCTGGATCGTCGACTGACCGGGCTGCCTATTGCAGCGCGGACGGGTTCACCGACAGGCTGGGTGGATTGATGACCGGCGGCGCATAGGGTTTGGCGGCGGGAACCGGCTGGCTCGACAGCACACGTGGCGGGGTCGCTGGCGCGACGCCGGGCTGCGCGGTGGTCGCCACGGCCAGCGGTGCGGAAAGCGACTGAACCGGCACCATCGTCCCCGACCGCCACGCATCATAGGCACGGAAAAAAGCAAGGAACGGCTCGTTCAACTGGTCCAGCCGCTTGGGCGCCGCCGTATCAAAATCGCTCGACGACGCACTGCTAATATCGGCCAAAACCTGGTCGGCGGCGGCGCAGAAGGTCTTGCGGACGGGCGTGATCGAGAAGAAATTGTAGAGCCGGGTCATGGCGTCGTCATAACGATCGCGCCAATCGCCGCCCTGCGACTGATATTCCGCCGAATAGCGCTTTTCCGCCGCCGCCAGCGCGATCTTCTGCGTGGTCAGCATCGTGTTGTAGCGGGTGACGATCAGCCCCTCATCGGCACCGCGACAGGCCAGCGCCGCGACGTTGAGCGCCGAGCGCAAATGCCAGACGGTCGCTGCGCTGGTCAGCGCGCGGTTGGGGGTGGCGTAATTGCCGTCGGGCAGCTTGGCGGGGATCATCATCCCCGGGGTGGCACCGGGCGGCAGCGGCGCGCGCACCACCTGCGGCGCGGCGGGCACCATCACCGGCGGCGGCGCGACCTTGGCGGTTTCGCGCGCGGCACAGCCCGCCAGTGAAAGGCCGACCGCAACACCGGCCCAGATACGCTTGTTTCCCATAACCCCGATCCTCGGCAAATCCTGTCCCCCGCCCTTCGACGCTCGTCATGCCGATTCGAGGTTAATAGCGGGTAAGCCATGCGACGAAGCGTGGGCTTCGTCCGAGGAAAGTCAGGACGTTGGCCGAGTTGGGGGTAAGTTGAGGCCCGGCCGGGCTTATCCGGCGTGGCGCGCGGTCAGCGCGGCGGCGGCTTCGGCCATCAACTGCGCCAGGATGTCGGCGATCGGCTCTTCCTTGGTCACCATGCCGACCGACTGGCCCGCCATGACCGAGCCATGCTCGACATCGCCCTCGATCACCGCACGGCGCAGCGCGCCGGCCCAATAATGCTCGATCTGGAGCTGTGCCTCGGCCATCGCGACCTTGCCCTCGTCCAGCGACTGGGCCACTTCGCGCTGCTTGGCGGTGAACAGCTCGCCGCCGGCATTCTTAAGCGCGCGGACCGGGATGACCGGCAGGCGCGGGTCGATCTGCACGCTCGCCACCGCATCACGGGCCGAAGCGCGGATGAACGCCTTCTTGAAATTGGCGTGCGCGATCGATTCGGTCGCGCAGACGAAGCGCGTGCCGAGCTGGACGCCCGCCGCCCCCATGTCGAGATAGCCGGCGATCGCCTCGCCCCGGCCGATACCGCCCGCGACAAAGACCGGCACCTGGTCGGCGATCTCGGGCAGCATTTCCTGCGCCAGCACGCTCGTCGAGACCGGGCCGATATGGCCGCCCGCTTCCATCCCCTCGATCACCAGCGCGTCGACGCCCGAGCGGATCAGCTTCTTGGCGAGGGACAGCGCAGGCGCAAAGCATATGACCTTGGCCCCGGTTTCCTTGATCGCCTCCAGCGCGCCCTTGGGGGGCAGGCCCCCGGCGAGCACGACATGGCCGACCTGATGGCGGCCGCATACCGCGATCAGGTCGAACAGCTGCGGGTGCATGGTGATGAGGTTCACGCCGAACGGGCGGCTCGTCATCGCCTTGGTTGCGGCGATCTCGGTGTCGAGCAGTTCGGGCGTCATCGCGCCGCACGCGATCACGCCGAAGCCGCCTGCATTGGACATGGCGGAGACAAGGTTGCGCTCCGACACCCAGGACATGGCACCCGCCATGATCGCCATGTCGGCGCCCAGAAATTCCGCGCCGCGCGCCATGCGGGTGGCGAGACGCTGTTCGCCGGTGGTGGTGGTAAGGGTGTCGGTCATCGCCGCTCCATGCCGTGGCGGCGCGCGGACGGCAAGATGGGAGCGCATTCCTCCCCAAGCACGCTTGGGGAGGAATTGAGGGATTACGCCGCTTCGGCGTCCAGCCCGTAAGCGGTGTGCAGGACACGCACCGCCAGCTCGGTATAATCCTCTTCGATTAGCACGCTGACCTTGATCTCCGAGGTGGTGATGGCGAGGATATTAATCCCGCGCGCGCCCAGCGTCTGGAACATGGTCGACGCCACGCCCGCATGGCTGCGCATGCCCACACCCACGACCGAGATCTTGGCGACCCGCGTGTCATGGACGAGGTTGCCATACCCGATCTCGCCGCTCGCCTTTTCCAGCACGTCGAGGCTGCGGGCGAGGTCCGCCGACGGCACCGTGAAGGTCACGTCGGTCGAGCCGGTCGAATGCGCGATGTTCTGGACGATCATGTCCACATTGATCCCCGCATCGGCCAGCGGCGCGAAGATCGAGCCGACCGCGCCCGGGCGATCCGGCACGGCGGTCAGGGTGATCTTGGCTTCGTTCTTGTCATGCGCGATGCCGGTGATGAGCTGGCGTTCCATATCGTCGATTTCCTCTTCGCCCACGATCAACGTGCCGCGATGTCCGTCTTCGTCCCGTGCGTCGTCGAACGAGCTGAGCACCCGCACGCGCACCTGTTCCTTCATCGCCAGACCCACCGAGCGGGTCTGGAGCACCTTGGCGCCGACGCTGGCGAGTTCCAGCATCTCTTCATAGGTGACCTTCGACAGCTTGCGCGCACGGGGCACGATGCGCGGGTCGGTGGTGTAGACGCCGTCGACATCAGTATAGATGTCGCACCGCTCCGCCTTCATCGCCGCCGCGACCGCGACCGCGCTGGTGTCCGAACCGCCGCGCCCCAGCGTGGTGACCCGGTTGCCCTCGGCCACGCCCTGGAATCCGGGGATCACCGCGACCACGCCGCTGGCCAGGCTTTCGTCGAGCGCGGTCGTGTCGATCTCGCCGATCCGCGCTTTCGCGAACGCGGTGTCGGTATGGATCGGCAGCTGCCAGCCCAGCCAAGACCGGGCGGGGACGCCCATCGCCTGGAGCGTGATCGCCAGCAAGCCGCTGGTGATCTGTTCGCCCGCCGAGACGACGACGTCATATTCCTGGGGATCGTAAAGCGACGAGGCCTCGCGGCAGAAACCGACCAGCCGGTCGGTCTCCCCCGCCATCGCGGAGACGACGACCGCGACCTGATGGCCCGCCTCAACCTCGCGTTTGACCCGCGCCGCCACGTTGCGGATGCGCTCGATTCCGGCCATCGAGGTGCCGCCGAACTTCATCACGATACGGGCCATGCGGTTTTTGCCAATCTCCTTGGGGTAAAACGGCGGTCCTGATAGGTAGCCCCCATGACGAACGCAAGCCATTTGAACGATTCTACCATTATCGGGGCCGAAGCCGCACATTTCGGAAAGATGGCCTCCGATTGGTGGGACCCCAAGGGGTCGAGCGCGATGCTGCACCGACTTAATCCACCCCGGCTGCGCTATATCCGCGAGCAGATCGACCTGCATTGGGATGCCGATGGACAGGGTTTCACCCCGCTGAAAGGCAAGCGCGCGCTCGACGTCGGCTGCGGCGCGGGGTTGCTGTGCGAGCCGCTCGCCCGACTGGGCGCCGAGGTGACGGGGCTCGACGCCGCGCCGGAAAATGTCGCGGTCGCCGCCGCCCATGCGGCGCAATCGGGGCTGGAAATTCATTACCGCGCAGGGAGCGTCGAGGGATTGGCGGGCGAGACGTTCGACCTCGTCACCTCGCTGGAGGTGATCGAGCATGTCGCCGATCCGGCGCGATTCGTACGCGGACTGGCCGATGCGCTGGCGCCCGGCGGGCTGATGATCCTGTCGACGCCCAACCGCACGCCCTTGTCCAGGCTGGCGCTGATCACGCTGGCCGAGGGGACGGGTACGATCCCCAAGGGGACGCATGACTGGTCCAAATTCCTGACGCCCGACGAGCTGACCGCGCTGCTGACCGATGTCGGATTGACGGTGCGCGACGTGCGGGGGCTCAGCTTCTCTCCGACCAAGGGCTTCATGGTCAGCGATTCGACCGCGCTCGATTATTTCGTCACCGCGACGCGGGCGTGAGCGCGACTGCGCGGTCGGATCGGCGGCGCGCATGGGTGATGGCGGGGCTACTCGCGGTCCTGCTATGCCTGTTGGCGATCGCCCGGCCGGTCGACCATGACGAAAGCCAATATGTCGCCGCCGCGACGCTCAGCGGGGCGGGGCTGATCCCCTATCGCGACTATGCCTATCTGCAGACGCCGCTCCAGCCGCTGCTGTTCGCACCCATTGCCTGGGTCGCGGGGCGCTGGGCCTGGCCGGCCTTGCGGCTGGTCAATGCGCTGCTGGGGCTCGTCGCCATTGCGGGCGTGTACCGGGCCGCGCGGTTATGGGGCGCTGATCGGCGCGCGGCGACGCTGGCGGCATGGCTCTTTTCCACCTGCGACATCCTGTTGTTCGCGGTCGGCACGGCCCGCAACGACGCGCTCCCCGCCGCGCTGCTGGCGGCGGCGCTGATCGGGGTGGCGCGGGGCGAAGGCCAGGGCGCCAGTCGGGGAAGCGCCGCGCTGACCGGATTGCTGCTCGCCGCCGCCGCCGCCGCCAAAATCTCCTATGCCCTGCCCGCCATCGCTTATGGATTATGGGCGCTGTTCCATCGCCGTCACCGCCCCATCTGGGTGATGATCGGCACCCTGCCCGTGCTCGCGCTCATGGCCGCGCTGTTCGCCGCCGCGCCCGAAGGCTTCCTGTTCGGGGTCCTGCGTTTCCCCTCGCAAGCCCCGGCCGAATATTATGCCGCCCGCCCGTGGAAGCTGAGCTGGGCGGCGAAGGCGCTCGATTCGCTCAAATTCCTGGCGCTCGGCCCCGCGCTGGTCGGGCTCCTCGTGGTGGCGCGGGCGCGGCCACCCAGGTTGCTGGTCCTGTTGATGATCGGCGGGGCGATCGGCGCGATGCTGCCCTTTCCGACATGGCGGCAATATTGGCTGCCCTTCCTGCCGCCGCTGTTCGTCGCGCTGGCGCTGCTCTGGCACCGGGAACCGCCCTCGCCGCGCTGGCGAATCGCCCTGGCGCTGCTCGCGATCGTCGGATTGGCACCGACGCTCATCACCCTGATCGGCCGTGACGAAGGCATGAGCCTGCCCACCGCGCTGGCCGAGGGGCGCCGCGCCGCCGCGATGATGGACCGGATGGGCGTCACCGGCCCGGTCGCCACGCTCGCACCACAGATGCTGGCGGTAACGGGGCGGATGCCGCATCCCGATTTCGCCACCGGCCCCTTTTATTTCCGCAGCCGCGCGCTGCTCGATGCGCAGGCGGAGCAGCGGCTCCATCTCGTCGCGCAGACCCGGCCGCGAATCGCCGCCGACTGGGTGCTGGTCGGGGGCGAAGGGCCCTGGTCGGCCGGCGATGCGCGGCTGGACGCGGCGCTGGCGCGGGCGGCGAGGAATCCGGGCTGGCGGGTGCCCGGAACCCGCTTTCGCCTGATCCGCGTGCCCCACTGATCCGGCGGGTCGATCACGGCCCCGGACATCTTCCATTGGGCAGCATCACCGGCAAAGTGTAAGGAAGACGCCATGAAACGCCTTCTCGCCTCGATCCATGACGTGTCCCCCCGGTTCGAGGGCGCGGTCGACGCGCTGTTCGATCGGCTGTCCGGGCATCTGGGCGGTCCGCGCCTCGCCATGCTGGTCATCCCCGACCATTGGAACAGCGCCCCCATCGCCGCGGGCACCCCCTTCGCCACGCGGTTGCGCGACTGGGCCGATATGGGGATCGAGATGTTCGTCCATGGCTGGTCGCACAAGGACGACATGGCCCATAGCGATCCGCGCATCGCGCTGAAGGCCAAGCATATGACGGCGGGCGAAGGCGAGTTCGTCGGTCTGGATCGTGCCGAGGCGCTGCGCCGGATGACGCGCGGCACCGCGCTGATCGAGGATATCATCGGCCGCCGCGCGACCGGCTTCATCGCGCCGGCCTGGCTCTATTCGGACGATGCGCGCGCCGCGCTGGGCGATGCGGGGTTCGGCCTGGCCGAGGATCATTTCCGCGTCTGGACCCCCGCCGACGGCAAGGTCATCGCGCGCGGCCCCGTCATCACCTGGGCCAGCCGGTCGCGGGGACGCCAGCTCAGTTCGCTGGCCGCCGCCGCCGTGCTACGCCACGGCCTGCGCCCGACCCCGGTCGCCCGCGTCGCGGTGCATCCGGGCGACAATGGCGTGCCCGCGCTGCTCGACAGCATCGACAAGACCTATGCGCGGCTGGCCAAGACGCACCGGCCGTCGCGCTATGCGGATTTACTGGCGGCGTAACCGAGTCCCAAGCCCCGTTCAGCCTGAGCGACGTCAAAGGCCAAGAGGATCTCCATCCGCGAGCGCAGGGCGTGCGCTTCGACGTCGCTCAGCGCGAACGGTAGGGAATCAGGCCGCCACCCGCTCGCCCGCCTGGCCATCCAGCAACAGCTGATAGCGCGCTATCAGCGCCTCGGCATGGTCGCGGTCGCTGAAGACCTTGCCCGCCGCCACCCGCGCGGCGTTGCGCAGGACGCGCTGGTCGCGCGACAGCAACCGCTCGATCGCCTCGGCACAGGCCGCACCGTCGCGCGCGCGGAAGGTCTCGGCGAACAGGGGATTGGCCACCTCGGCGCACCCGCCATAATCGGGCACCACCAGCGGCAGGCCCGAGGCCAGCGTCTCCGACGCCACCAGCCCGAAGGTCTCGGTCTCGCAGCCATGGACCAGCGCGTCGCAACTCGCCATGATCCGCGCCAGACGGGGGCGGTCATAGACCGGGCGGAACAGGCGAATATGGGGACTCCCCGCGATCCGCTTCTCCAGCGTGCGGCTGGCGACCCCGCCGCCGATCAGGATCAGGCCGATCGGCCGGGTCGAGGCCACGCGCTCGACCGCGTCGATGACCATCGGCCAGCGCTTTTCGGGATGGTGGCGGCCCAGGCCCAGCAGCAGATGCGCGTCCTCCGGCAGAGCGCACTGGGCGAGCAGTGCCGCGCGCAACCGTTCGTCGCGGTGGTCGGGTGAGAAGAAATGCCGCTCGATACCCAGCGGAATCCCCTCGTCCACCCGCACGCCGCGCTTGCCCAGACGCTTGACCAGCGCCGGGCCGTTCGACAGCACCAGATCATAATGGTCGAGGAAGCGGTTCATGTAGCGGCTGTACCAGCTGAACCAGTCCTCCACCCGTTCCTGCGCGACGATGCCGTCCAGCCAGCGGACCGGATAAGTGCCGACATTGTCGTTGTGCATGAAGAAGACCTTCTTCGCCCGCCCCTGCCAGCCGGCGACGAACCAGGCGGGCTTGGCGGGTGAAGACACTTCGACGATGTCTGGATCGAGCTCGTCGAGCAGGCGGCACACCGGTGCGCTGTCCCAGAACATGCCGTAATTGGTGTCCAGGATCAGGCGCGGCGCCTTGATATAGATGATCTTGCCGCCGCCCGGCCGCTCCTCTACCCGATCCTCGGTGCCGGGGGCGAGGACGATCAGCTCATGGCCCATCTCGGCCAGGATCGCCATCTTGCGGTCGATATAGGTCCGCACACCCCCGCCAGTGGGCGAGTAGAATTCGTTGACGTCGACGATGCGCATCGGCTTCCTCAATCCACCGGGCCGAAGCCGCCCAGCCCGCGCAGATATTGCGCGCGAATTGTGACATTCGCCACACCGTTCGGCACGTCGATCAGCGCCGATTCGAGCGGCGGCTTGCGCCGGCCCAGCTTGGTGTTGGCCGGGAAGCCCGCACCGTCGCTCCAGAAATTGAACTTGTTCTTGCCGTCGCGGTCATGCGTGAACAGCAGCGCATAGCGGCCGGGATGCGGCACGCGGATACACATCGCGATCGGCCCGCCGCCCGCCGGGGTCGGTACCTGCACGCGGCGGAACGTCTTGCCCGCACGGATCAGGATGCCGTCGTCCTGCAGGAAATCCTCCTGATTGGCGGGATAGAGTTCCAGCTTCAGATTGCCCTTGCGATCCTTCAGTCCTTCGATCCGGGCCAGGATGGCGGGGCCGCCGCCACCGGTGCAGGCGGCGGCATCGCTGCCCAGCACCTGCGCGCCCACCGCCTGCGGCACGGCCATGGCGGTCAACGTCACCGCCGCCAGCCCGGTGGCGGTCATCCATTTCGCGATTGCGCGGCTCACGCTCTTATCCTCCGCACCAATTCCATCAAACCGAACAGCGCGATCAACACGACATGGACCAACAGGGTCAGCGCCGCAGTGAAGGCGATCAATTCGCTCAATTCCTGATCCTGCCCGATCAACAGGATCGCGAAATTGGCGAAAAGAAGGTCCTTGTTGGGCACCAATGGCAAACGTGAGACGAGCAGCCGCGCCGCCGACAGGAACAACCACATGCCCAGCGACACCTCGGGCATGCCGAAATGCCAGGCCAGCGCGATCAGCACCGAACCGGCCGCCAGCCGCAGGCAGTGGACGATGAACACCCACCACAAGGTGCCCCGGTCCAGCGAGAAGACCCGCCGCGAAAAGACCAGGAAGGGCAGCGAGGTCGCCATGACGATCGCGATCGACCCCCAGACCAGCCGCAATTGGTCGGCAGTCAACAGCTCGCGGCCGAAGGGCAGCGCCAGCGCGATCATGAGGAGGGTGATGGCGTTGCCGGCGATCGCGGACAGGATGCCGACATCCTTGATCGCGCCAAAGGGCGCCGCGACCATCTTCGCATGCGCGCGCGCCCAGGCATAGAAATAGGCCTCGCCCGAATAGCTGAACGCCACCTCATTGGCGATCCGCTTGCGGATCAGCGCGGCCAGACCGCTGATGGGAATGCCCCATAGCCGGCGGAAGATGATATAGTCGCCGATCGGCAGCGACATGTAGAGCGCGACGAACACGACATAGAAAAGCGGGTTGGACGGCACCGAATGGCTGAGCCCCACCAGCCCGCGCCCCAGCAGTTCGCGGCCCAGTCCGACGACCATGGCCAGCGTCAGCAACCCGCCGATAATGGCGGGCCAGCGGCGCTTGACCGTCTTCAACGGCTCGAGCGCGGCCATGTCGGTCGCGACCGGCGCAGCCGACGCGGCGGGCATCGCCTGCTCAGGGGTCATGGGATCATTCCGTTCATTCTGCACGTTATAGGCAATCCTCGGCGACGAATGCCGGGGGCATCCGCAAACCTCAAACCAGCTTTCTCACACCTGAATACGTCGTCGCTGTGTCCGGTGATTGTGTCCTCGATAGGGCTGAGCCTGACATAATTGCGCGACAAGGTGTGATTATTTTCCCGGTCACCCTCCCATCCCGACCCCATCCGAGCAAGGCGGAGCCAATGCCAGCCAGTCACATCCTGACCTATGCCCAGACCATGTCCGGCGGCGTGGAAGCCGCGCTCGGCCGGTTGCTGCAGGGCTGGCTGGACCGGGGACGGCGGGTGACGCTGGTGCTGGGCCGCGATGCCGGGCAGTTTCGCGACATGGTGCCGCGCGGGGTGGAGATCGTGACGCTGGGCCATGATCATTACGTCGGCCTGGCGGCCGCGTTGCCGCTGCTGATCGAACAGACTCGGCCCGATATCCTGTTCTGCCCCGGCAATCATTATACCAGCATGGCGGCCTATGCCCGGCTGCGGCTCGCGGATCGCTGTCCCCCGATCGTCGCCAAAATGTCCAACGCGGTCGATCGCGGCGATCATTCCGCCTGGCTGGCCTGGGGCCAGCGGCAATGGCTGGCGCTGCACGGCCTGTTCCTGGATACGCTGGTCGCGATGACGCCCGCCACCGCGCGGGCGGCGCAGGAGGCGACGGGGATGTCGGTCGCGGTCATTCCCAACCCGCCGGCCGCGCTGCCCGGCGGCGTCCCCGACCAGCCCTTGCTGGCCGAGCGCCGGATCCTGGGCGTCGGCCGGTTGGAGCCGCAGAAGCGCTGGGACCGGCTGATCGCGGCGATGGCCCATCTACCCGAGGATGTCGGACTGACCTTGCTGGGTGAGGGCAGCCTGCGCCCGGCGTTGTCCGCGCAGATCGCGGCCTTGGGGCTCAGCCACCGGGTGTCGATGCCGGGCCATAGCGCCAATGCGCCCGCCGCCATGGCCGCCGCGCATGTCCTGGCGCTGCCCTCCGATTATGAAGGCGTGCCCGGCGTGCTGCGCGAGGCGCTGGCGGTGGGAACGCCCGTCGTCACCACCGATTCGAGCCCGGCGGTCTCGGAGATCGTCACCGATCCGGCACTGGGCAGCATCGTCGCGCGCGACGATGGCGAGGCGCTGGTTGCGGCGCTGAGCCACTGGCTCGATCCGGCGACGCCGCGCCCGGCGCCGGTGCCACAGCCGGGCGTCGATTCGGCCGAACGCTATCTGGCGCTGTTCGACTCGGTCGTCGCGGCACGCCGTCGCACGGCGCCGCAGTCACTCGGCGTCGGCCATGCCCTCTTCCGCCGCCTGGCGCTCCGACCGGCGCTGTAACGCCGATTTGATCATCGCGGTCATCGGGTCGGCCAGCGCCAGCCCCATGATGCCGAACAGCGCGCTCGCCATGATCTGAGTCGACAGGGTCAGCGCGGGCGGCAGATCGACGGTGCGCTTGGCGACCATCGGCACCACGACATAACCGTCAAAGGTCTGCACAACCAGATAGGTGCCGATCGCCCAGAAGCCCGCATCGGTGCCCGCCGAAAAGCCCACCGCGACCATCAGCACGCCGGTGATAATCGCCCCGATATTGGGGATGAAGGCCAGGATACCGGCGATGATGCCGAGCAGCAGCGCCATCGGCACGCCGCCGATCATCAGTGCAATACCGGTCAGCACCCCTTCGAACGCCATGCCCAGCAAACGCCCGGCGAGCAGCTTGCGCAGGGTAGTCATGACCCGTTCCTGGGTGACGGCGAATTCGTCGCGCGCCGAACGCGGCACCATCCATTGCAGCCCGCGCGCATAGCCGTCCGGGTCCATCGCCAGGAACAGGCCGATGATCAGGATCATGAATAGAGAGGTCACCGCGCCGACAGCGGTGCCGACCCAGGAGGTCAACCGGCCGATCGAGCCCATCGACTGTTTCAACAGCCCGTTGATATCCGAGGTCTTGGGCATCAGCCCCTGCTCGGCCAGCCAGTCGGCCACCCGACTCGCCTGGGTCTCCAGCGTCGAGCGGAGCTGCGTCACCTGTTGCGTAACCTCGACCCCGGTCAGGTAGAAGGTGCCGAGCAGAAAGACCGTCACCGCCAGCACCACGATCAGCAACCGCCAACCCCGCCCGATCGGCAGCACCCGGCCAAGCAGCCGCACCCCGCCATCGAGCAAGGTGGCGAAGACCAGTCCGGCAAAGATGACCAGCAAGGGTTGAACCAGCAGCACCGCCACCGCCATCGCGGCGGCAAGCCCCAGCCAGATCGCCGCACGGGTCAGCTCGCGCCGGGCGAAACCGTCGCGCATCTCCAGGGGGGCGGGACGGTCCGTCAGCGGCGCGGGGTCGGCCATCGGATCAGTTCACGGTCGCAGGGTGAAGCGACGTGCCCGCGCGCCCCGAGCGCAGCGATCCCCACCAGGTCAGCGGGTTGAGCGTGGCATCGCCGTCCAGGCTGAACGTCACGAACTCGGCCCGCCCGCCGATATTCTCATAGGGCACCGGGCCACCCAGCCCCAGTTCGGCCAGCGAGAAGCGGCTGTCCGCCGAGCGGTCGCGATTGTCGCCCATCAGGAAGACATGGTTCGCCGGAATGGTGATCGGACCATAATTGTCGCCCGGGCTCCAGCCCAGCTCCACCGTGTCGTAACGGCGATGGTTGGGAAGCGTCTCGGTCACGATCGGCAAGTGGCAGACCCATTGCCCGCTGGCCGTGCGCACCCGCGCCTGCTCGCCATAATCGGACGCCTTGCAGGGGCTGTTGGTGTCGATCGGGATATCGACATAATGGAGCGGCCCGCGCTGGACGGGCTTGCCGTTCAGGATGACGGTGCCGTCGCGCACTTCCAGCCGGTCGCCAGGCAGGCCGATCACCCGCTTGATATAGTCGTTATGCGTGCCCGGCGGCGTGACGATCACCACATCGCCGCGCGTGGGCAGCGAGCCGAACAGCCGGCCATGGATGAAGGGCAGTTGCAGGCTCCAGCTATCCTCGGGCTGGCGCAGCACCACCGATTTGAAGATCGCCACCGGATTGGGGATGGTCGGCGATACGAACGACCAGCCATAGGCGAATTTGGACACGACCAGCCGGTCGCCGACACGCAGACCCGGCAGCATCGATTCCGACGGGATGTAGAAGGGCTTGGCGATGAAGCTATGGAAGCCCAGCACGATCAGCAACAGCCAGAACAGCCCCTTGACCTCGGCCCACCAGTCGGTGCCCTTTTTCTTGGCCGTCGGATTCCGGGGCGGTGGCGCGGCGTTGACCGGCTGATCGCCTCCCGATGGATTGGCGGGCGAGCCCTGGTTCGTGTCCAACACCGCGTCCTTCATGCGGAAACTTCCGGTAATGCCTCGATCACGACAAAGGCCTGCGCCCAGGGGTGATCGTCGGTCATGGTCAAGTGGATATGGGCGACGTGGCCCGCCGGGGTGATCGCGTCAAGTCGTTCGCGCGCGCCACCGGTCAGCGCCAGGGTCGGCGCGCCGCCCGGTTTGTTGACGACGCCGATGTCACGCATGAACACGCCCTGCGCGAAGCCGGTGCCGACCGCCTTGGAAAAGGCCTCCTTGGCGGCGAAGCGCTTGGCATAGGTGCCGGCGCGGGTGAAGGGGCGCTTGGCGGCCTTGGCCCGTTCGATATCGGTGAAGCAGCGCGCCTCAAACCGGCCGCCATGCCGGTCGAGCGCCGCCTGAATCCGCTCGATATTGCAGAGGTCGGAGCCGAGGCCGATGATCATGCGGTCCTCCCCGGCACGGGGAGGGGGGGCGTGAGCTTTGGCTTGCGCACCGCAGAGCGGTGGTGGAGGGGGCTCTCCACCACGCGAGCCATTTGGGGTGCTCCCCCTCCACCAGCCTGCGGTGCGGGAGCAAGATTGTGCCCCTGGCGCAATCTTGGCTTGCCGGGGGCAAGCCAAAGCTCCCACACCCCCCCCCCGTGCCCGGGAGGAATCACCGCGCCAGGTCCATCGCAGCGCGCATCCGACGCACCACTTCGGGCAAGCCGACAAACACCGCATCCGCGATCAGGAAATGCCCGATGTTCAACTCTCGCACCTGCGGGATCGCGGCGATGGGCGCGACATTGTCATAGGTCAGGCCGTGGCCGGCATGGACCTCGATCCCGTTCTTGGCGGCGAGTGCGGCCGCGTCGGACAGGCGGCGCAGTTCCTCGGTACGTGCTTCGCCATCCAGTTCGGCATAACGGCCGGTATGCAGCTCAACCACCGGCACGCCCAGGTGCAGCGCCGCCTCGATCTGGCGCGGATCGGGTTCGATGAACAGCGAGACGCGGATACCCGCCTCGCCCAGTTTGGCCACCATGGGGCTGAGCCATTGGCGCTGCCCGGCGGCGTCGAGGCCGCCTTCGGTTGTCCGCTCCTCACGCTTTTCGGGAACGATGCAGGCGGCATGGGGACGATGCTTCAGCGCGATGGCCAGCATCTCCTGCGTCGCCGCCATCTCCAGGTTGAGCGGCACGGTCAGCTCCGCCGACAGCCGCGCGATGTCGTCATCGGTGATGTGCCGCCGATCCTCGCGCAGATGGGCGGTGATGCCGTCCGCACCAGCTTCCGCCGCCACCAGCGCCGCCTTGACCGGATCGGGATAGCCCGCCCCGCGCGCGTTCCGCACGGTCGCGACATGGTCGATATTGACCCCCAGCCGCAGGTGATGGGTCATGCCGCCGCGCGGCTCCCCGGCTTGATCGCAGGCGTAGCCGCCAGTTCGGGGGGCAGATCGTCGGGGCTGTAGCTCGGCACGTCGAGGCGGATCAGCGGGAAGAAGGGCACGCCCAGATCGGCGGCGCCGTTAGACCGGTCGACCAGCGAGGCCGCCGCGATCGTCTCGCCCCCTTCGCGCGCGATGGCGGCGATCGCCTCGCGGCTGGACAGGCCGGTCGTGACCACGTCTTCCATCATCAGCACTTTCTGACCTGCATCAAGGCGGAAGCCGCGGCGCAGGTGGAAGGTTCCCTCGGGCCGCTCCAGGAACATGCCCGGCACGCCCAGCGCACGCGCCATTTCATGGCCGACGATCACGCCGCCCATGGCGGGGGCGACGACCGCGCTGATCTGTGCCTTGATCTCCGCCGGGATTTTCGCGGCCACCGCCTCGCACAGCCGGGCGGCGCGCGCCGGGTCCATCAGGACGCGCGCACATTGCAGATAGCGTGGGCTGCGCAGGCCCGAGGACAGGATGAAATGCCCTTCGAGCAGCGCCTCGGCGGCGCGGAACTCGGCGAGGACGTCGTCATCGGTCATGCGGGGCAACTCCGGCAGGTCATATGGGATGACCCGGCCTCATAGGATCGCGCTCGGCGCGGCGCAATCGCGCTTGCGACAGCTATGGCTTGAGGGGGCGCGGTCCCGTGCTATAGTCCGCCTAACAAAAACGACATGACGCCCCGCATGAGGACCGTCGGACGACCGATGGACAGGCGAGGGAGATGGGAGACGAGAGCGGGATGAGCGAGGTCAAGCGCATGTCCGGACCCCGGAGGATGAGGATGCCCAAACGCATGAAGGCGCTGGCGATCGCCGCAGGTCTGGGATGCGCCGCGCTGTCGGGCGTCGCCTTCGCGACTCCGGCCGCGCCCCCTGCCCCGGCCGCCGCCGCACCGCAAGCCGCCGCCGAAGGGGCCGGCGTCTCCAACACCGCACCGACCAGCGCCGCCGCACCTGCCACGGCGGCCCCGACCAGCCCGCTGCTGGCGCAGGACGGTGCGCCGGCGACGACGATCGATCCCAATGTCGGCCTGCCGATCGACGGCCGCATCGGGCTTCAACCGCAGGTGACGAAGAACGGTGAATTCGCGCACTGGATGCACAATGGCGTCCTGCTGCCGGTCATCACCGCGATCTGCATTCTCGTGCTGGTACTGCTCGCCTGGGTCGCCTTCCGCTATCGCCGCGCCGCCAATCCGGTGCCGTCCAAGACCAGCCACAATACGCTGATCGAGGTGCTGTGGACGCTGGGGCCGGTGGTCGTCCTCGTTCTGATCGCCATCCCCTCGATCGGGCTGCTCCAGGCGCAGTTCAAGCCCGCGCCCGCCGGGGCGGTGACGCTGAAGGCGATCGGCAACCAATGGTATTGGACCTATCAATATCCGGATCATGGCGGGATCGAGATCACCGCCAACATGCTGAAGGAAAAGGATCAGGTGTCCCCCGGTGAGCGCGCGCGCACCGATGCCGACGGTCCGCGCCTGCTGGCGGTGGACAATCGCATCGTCCTGCCCGTCGGCGTTCCGATCCGCCTCATCACCACCTCCAACGACGTCATCCATAGCTGGGCGATCCCGGCCTTCTGGATGAAGCTGGACGCGGTGCCCGGCCGGTTGAACGAGACGAGCTTCACCATCGACAAGCCGGGTCTCTATTTCGGCCAGTGTTCGGAACTGTGCGGCGCGCGCCATGCCTTCATGCCGATCGCGGTACAGGCGGTGCCCCCGGCGCAATTCGCCGCCTGGGTCGCGGCCAAGGGCGGCAAGATGCCGGGTTCGGCCGCGCCCTCTTCCTCCGTCATTCCGCAGCCGGGTGCCGAAGGTTCGGCCGTTGAGGCTGCGCAGGCCAACGCCGCCGAGGCGGTGACGGGGCCGGCCGACAATATGGCCACCCCCGCCCAGTCCCCCACTTCCGCGCAGGGCGCCACCGGCAATCCGGCCGGCCCCGGCAACGCTGGACAATAAGCCATGACCGACACCGCACTTCACCCCGGATCGGCTTTCGTCGGTCATGAGGATCACCACCACGCGCATCATGACGCCGATCATAAGCCCGGCTTCTTCGCGCGCTGGTTCCTGTCGACCAACCACAAGGACATCGGCACCCTCTATCTGATCTTCGCGATCGTCGCGGGGATCATCGGCGGCGCGATCTCCGGCCTGATGCGCGCCGAGCTGCGCGAGCCCGGCATCCAGTATCTGGGTATCTGGGCGGGGATGCTGCATGGCGGGGCGCAGAGCCTCGACCAGTCGCTGCACCTGTGGAACGTGCTCATCACCGCGCACGGGCTGATCATGGTGTTCTTCATGGTTATGCCCGCGATGATCGGTGGGTTCGGCAACTGGTTCGTGCCGATCATGATCGGCGCACCCGACATGGCCTTCCCGCGCATGAACAACGTGTCCTTCTGGCTGCTGATCCCGGCCTTCACGCTGCTACTCGCCTCACCCTTTTTCGGGTCGGGCGCGGGCGTGGGCTGGACCGCCTATGCCCCGCTATCGACCTTTGGCGAGCCGGGGCCGAGCGTCGACATGGCGATCCTGTCGCTCCACCTGGCGGGTGCGTCGTCGATCCTGGGGGCGATCAACTTCATCACCACCATCTTCAATATGCGCGCGCCGGGCATGACGCTGCACAAGATGCCGCTGTTCGTCTGGTCGGTGCTGGTCACCGCTTTCCTGCTGCTGCTCTCGCTGCCGGTTCTGGCCGCCGCGATCACCATGCTGCTGACCGATCGTAATTTCGGCACGACCTTCTTCGATCCCGCCGGGGGCGGCGATCCGATCCTGTACCAGCATCTCTTCTGGTTCTTCGGCCATCCCGAAGTGTACATCATGATCTTGCCGGGCTTCGGCATCGTCAGCCAGATCATCGCGACCTTCAGCCGCAAGCCCGTCTTCGGCTATCTGGGCATGGCCTATGCCATGGTCGCGATCGGCGTGGTCGGCTTCGTCGTGTGGGCGCACCACATGTTCGCCACCGGCCTGAGCGTGAACACCAAGATGTACTTCACCGCCGCGACGATGATCATCGCGGTGCCCACCGGCATCAAGATCTTCTCGTGGATCGCGACCATGTGGGGCGGCTCGATGAGCTTCAAGACGCCGATGGTCTGGGCGATCGGCTTCATCTTCATGTTCACCGTCGGCGGCGTGACGGGCGTGGTGCTCGCGAACGGCGGCATCGACGACTATATGCACGACACCTATTATGTCGTGGCGCACTTCCACTATGTCCTGTCGCTGGGCGCGGTGTTCGCGCTGTTCGCCGGCTTCTATTACTGGTTCCCCAAGATGTCGGGGAAGATGTACAACGAGTTCCTCGGCCAGCTGCACTTCTGGGTGTTCTTCGTCGGCGTGAACCTGCTGTTCTTCCCGATGCACTTCCTGGGCCTGCAGGGCATGCCGCGTCGCTATCCCGACTATCCGGACGCCTATGCGACCTGGAACGCGGTCGCCACCCATGGTTATGAGATCATGGCGGCCGGCATGGTGATCTTTTTCGTCAACCTGGTCTGGTCGCTGGTCGCGGGCAAGCCGGCGGGCGACAATCCCTGGGGGGATGGCGCAACGACGCTGGAATGGACGCTGTCCAGCCCGCCGCCCTATCACCAGTTCGAAACGCTGCCGCGCATCCACTGATCGCGCCGCCAGACCTCTATTTTTCGGGCTTCGGAGCATGGCTCCGGAGCCCTTTTTGTTACGGATCGATAATGATATGGCCGATTCGGCCAAATGATGATCTGGCACGACGAACAGAGGAACCTTTTCATCTTTCATTAGCCACGCTCGCGGCATTTTACCGGCGGTTTGCAAAGATTGCGGCCGTAACGGAACGGACGTGCGATGACGGGGTGGGACGAACAAGTCGCGGAGCCGCTATCGGCGGCGTCCGGCGATACGGACGGACAGACGATCGACAGAGCAGGCAAAGGCCTGGCCACGGGCGGTGCGGTCCTGCCGTTGCTGGCACTGGCGGCCTGTGGCGGGGGTGGCGGCGGTACGTCGACGGCGACGCCGGCGGGCAACACCACCCCCTCGACTCCCGTCGTGGTCGTCACGCCGCCGCCCACCGCGACCGAGGCCAGCCGTTTCCTGGCGCAGACCACGATGGGCGCGACCCGCAGCATGATCGATGCGGTCGTCTCGCGCGGCTATGACGGCTGGCTGACCGACCAGTTCGCCATGGCGCGCGCCACCAGCCATTATGACTGGCTGGTCGCCCAGGGCCATACCCAGGAGGCCAACCGCTTCCGGCTCGACGGGCTGGACCCGACTTTGTGGCGGCAGATCATCGTCGAGCCCGATCAGTTGCGTCAGCGGATCGGCATGGCGCTGCTCGACATCTTCGTCATCGGGATCGATGGCGTCACCAATTCGTGGCGCTCCTTCTCGATCGCGGCCTATGTCGACATCCTGCTCGACAATGCGTTCGGCAATTATCGCGAGCTGATGGGCGCGGTGACGACCAGCTTCGCGATGGCCAGCTTCCTCACCTATTTCCAGAACCGCAAGGCGAACCCGACGACCGGCACCCAACCCGACGAGAATTACGCGCGCGAGCTGATGCAGCTGTTCACCATCGGCCTGTACCAGCTCAACATGGACGGCTCGCTGAAGATGAGCGGCGGCCAGCCGATCGAAACCTATGGCCAGGCCGATGTGTCGGGGCTGGCGCGGGTCTTTACCGGCCTGGTCCTGACCGGCACCGAGGATTTGCCGCCGCGCTATCGCCAGCCGCTGGTGGTCAATGCCGGCATGAACGAGACTGGCGCTTCCAGCTTCCTGGGGACGACCGTCACCGGCGGCGGCATGGCTGCGATCAACGCCGCGCTCGACGCGATCTTCGCGCACCCCAATGTGCCGCCCTTCGTCTCGAAGCAGTTGATCCAGCGGCTGGTGACCAGCAACCCCTCGCCCGCCTATATCAACCGCGTCGCCACCAAATTCGCTGACAATGGCCAGGGCGTGCGCGGCGATATGAAGGCGGTGATCCGCGCCATCCTGCTCGACAGCGAGGCCCGGACGCTGCCCGCCAGCGGCGCGGTGGGCAAGCTGCGCGAACCGGTCATCCGCTTCACCGGCTGGGCGCGTGCCTTTGGCGCCACCTCGCCGTCCAACGCCTGGGCGATCGGCGACACCAATGCCGCCACCCGGCTCAGCCAGACCAAGGGACGCAGCCCCTCGGTCTTCAACTTCTACCGCCCCGGCTATACCCCGGCCGGCACCAGCCTGGCGACCAGCGGCCTCGTCGCGCCTGAGTTTCAGATCACCAACGAACAGACGGTGATCGGCTATGTGAACTTCATGTACGGTGTGATCGCCAACGGCGTCGCCGATGTGAAAGCGGACTATACCAACATCCTGACGCTCGCCGCCGACAGCAAGGCGCTGGTCGACGAGATCAACCTGGTCCTCGCCGCCGGACAATTGTCCAGCGCGACCCAAGCCGCGATCCGCACCGCGGTCGACAGCGTGTCGGCGACCGCGACCGGCGGCCCGATCAACCGGGTCGGCATCGCAATCCTGCTGACCATGGCCTCCCCCGATTATCTGAACCTGCGGTGATGAGCATGATGCACGATCAATCCCGGCGCGCCTTCCTCAAGCGCAGTGCGCTGCTCGGCTTGGCCGGCACCGCCACCCCCTTCGTCTCCAGCCTCGCCGCGATCGGCGAGGCGGCGGCCGCCACCGCCTCGGACTATAAGGCGCTGGTCTGCGTGTTCCTCTATGGCGGCAATGATTACGCCAACACGCTGGTCCCCTATGACGAGACCAGCTTCGCCGCCTATCGCACCGCGCGCCCCAATATCGCCTATCAGCGCGAGGCTCTGGCAGGGAGCGTCCTCAACCCCGCCGTGGCGCTGCCCGGCGGCCGCGCCTATGCCCTGTCCCCCGCCATGCCGGAGATGAGCCAGCTCTTCGCGGCCGGCAAGATGGCGGTGGCGCTGAACGTCGGCACGCTGGTCGAGCCGACCACCAAGACCCAGTATAACAACCGCACCGTCCGCCTACCCCCGAAGCTGTTCAGCCACAACGACCAGCAGAGCTTCTTCCAGGCCTCCAACCCCGAAGGCGCGACCAGCGGCTGGGGCGGGCGAATCGGCGACGTGTTCCAGAACGGCAACGGCACCGCCGCACTGACCTGCATCAACACCAGCGGCAACGCCATCTACCTGAGCGGACGGACCGCGATCCAATATGCCGTGGGGACCGGTGGACCGGTCGCGCTGTTGAACAACAGCAAGACGCTCTACGGCTCCTCCTCCGCGCTCGACGCGCTGCGCTCGGTGATGACCGCCGAATCGAGCTTTGCGATGGCGACCGAACATGCCCGCATCTCCAAGCGCGCCTTCGAGGTCCAGGCCCAGCTCAGCGGCGCGCTGGCCGGCGCACCGGCCGCCAATTTCCCGCTCTTCCCCGCGAACAACAATCTGGCCGATCAGTTGAAGATGGTCGCGCGGATGATCTCGGTCAGCCAGACCTTGGGGTTGAAGCGGCAGGTCTTCTTCGTCTCGATGGGCGGGTTCGACCTGCATGACAATCTGGTCGCGCAGCATCCGGGCCTGTTGTCCAAGGTGTCGGCGGCGATGAAGGCCTTTTACGATACCACCGCCGCGCTGGGCGTCGCCAACCAGGTGACCAGCTTCACCGCCTCCGATTTCGGCCGGACGCTGCAGTCCAATGACGGTGGCGCCGATCATGGCTGGGGCGGCATGCACTTCGTCGTCGGCGGCGCGGTGCGCGGGCAGCGTTTCTATGGCAAGACGCCGATCGTCGGCGTCAACACCAGCGACGATGTCGGCTCGGGCCGACTGATCCCCACCATGTCGGTCGACCAATATGCCGCGACGCTGGCCAGCTGGTTCGGCATCGATTCGGGCGGCCTGCGAACCGTACTCCCCAATATCGGCAATTATGACTCCTCGACCTGGAATCAGGGGTTCATGGGATAATATCGGCGCTCCTGCGCAGAGCGAGCGCAGCCCTTTGAGGGTCTTTGCAAGACCCGCAACGGCTTTGCCCGGGTTGCGTAAATCAGCATTAAGTAACGATACAACATATTATTCTTCAGCAATTCTCCGATCACTGCCGATCGGAAAAACTTTGCCTGACTATTGTCTGGCATGAGGCTCTTCGGAACCCATATGGGCGCCGCGATCGTTCGGTCGTGTTATCGATTTCCCAGAGGAGCTTCCATGCCCACTCCCGCCAAGGGCTATGCCGCCCAGTCGGCCGAGACCCCGCTCGCGCCCTATTCGTTCGAGCGCCGCGACCCGCAGGCCGACGATGTTGCGATCGACATCCTCTATTGCGGCGTCTGCCACTCCGACCTCCACACCGCGCGCGGCGAGTGGCAGGGCACGCTGTATCCGTGCGTTCCCGGCCATGAGATTGTCGGGCGCGTGACTGCGGTCGGCGATGCCGTGACCAAATACCAAGTCGGTGATCTGGTCGGCGTCGGCTGCATGGTCGACAGCTGCGGCCACTGCCCCTCCTGCCATGACGGCGAGGAGCAATATTGCGAGAAGACCGGTTTCGTCGGCACCTATAACGGCCCCGACCCCGTGCTGGGTGGCCACACCTTCGGCGGCTATTCCGACCATATCGTGGTCAAGGAAGGCTTCGTCCTGAAGATCAACCATGACGAGGGCGATCTGGCCGCCGTCGCGCCGCTGCTGTGCGCGGGCATCACCACCTATTCGCCGCTGCGCCATTGGAAGGTCGGGCCGGGCCAGAAGGTCGGCATCGTCGGCCTGGGTGGCCTCGGCCATATGGGCGTGAAGATCGCCGCCGCGATGGGGGCCGAGGTCTATGTCTTCTCGACCTCACCCAACAAGGCCGAGGATGCCAAGCGGCTGGGCGCCAAGGATTTGATCGTGTCGAAGGACGCCGATCAGATGGCGGAACATGCGAACAGCTTCGACTTCATCCTGAACACGGTGGCCGCGCCGCACAATCTCGACGCGTTCCTGATGCTGCTGAAGCGCGACGGGACGATGACGCTGGTCGGCGTGCCCGACTCGCCCCATCCGTCGCCCTCGGTCGGCAACCTCGTCTTCCGCCGCCGCGCGCTGGCCGGCTCGCTCATCGGCGGTATCGCCGAGACTCAGGAGATGCTCGACTTCTGCCACCAGCATGGCCTGACCGCCGATATCGAGATGATCGCGATGGACGAGGTCAACACCGCCTATGACCGGATGCAGAAGAGCGATGTGAAGTATCGCTTCGTCATCGACATGGCGACGCTGAAGGGCTGAGCCTAGGCCGTTCCTCTCCTATGAGGGGAGGTGGCAGACCGAAGGTCTGACGGAGGGGTGTCCCCATCGGCGGTGACACCCCTCTACCGTTTCCGTTGCGGGGGAGGACAATCGGCCCGATTTGCCCGCCCTGCCCGCGCGGCCTATATGCGGGGTGCCCATGTCCAGCATTCCCTCCTCCGTGTTCGTTCCCGCCGATTGGCGCGACTTCCTCGCCCTCACCAAACCACGCGTGATGACGTTGGTCGTGTTCACCGGGCTATGCGGAATGCTGGCGGCGCCGGTCGGGATCGATCCGGTGATCGGCTTCACCGCCATCCTATGCATCGCATTGGGTGCAGGGGCGGCCGGCGCGCTCAACCAATGGTATGAGGCGGATCTCGATGCGCTGATGCGCCGTACCGCCAAGCGGCCCTTGCCCGCTGGCCGGATGAGCCGCGAATCGGCGCTGCATTTCGGGGTCGGGCTGGCCTGTTTCTCGGTCCTGTTGATGGGGCTGGCGGTCAATTATGTCGCTGCGGGCATCCTGACCGTCTCGATCCTCTTCTATGTGCTGGTCTATACCGTCTGGCTGAAGCGCCGGACGCCGCAGAATATCGTCATTGGCGGCGCGGCCGGCGCGTTTCCGCCGCTGATCGGTTGGGCGGCGGCGACCGGTGAGATCGCGCTACTGCCCTTCCTGCTCTTCAGCCTGGTCTTTCTGTGGACGCCGCCGCATTTCTGGGCGCTCGCGCTGTTCGTGAAGACCGATTACGCCAATGCGGGCGTGCCGATGTTGCCCGTCGTCGCGGGTGAGCGGGTGACGCGGGCGCAGATCGGGCTCTACACCATTCCGATGGCCATTGCTGCCGTCGCGCCTTGGCCGCTGGGGCTGACGGGGCCGATCTATGGCATCATTGCGACCGCCGGGACCGCGCTGTTCGGTCTCTACGCCGCCATCGTCGCGTTCCGGCATACCCAGCCCGATGACGCGATGAAGCCCGAGAAGCGGCTGTTCAAATATTCGATTCTCTATCTTTTCCTTCTCTTTGGCGCGCTGGTGGTGGATCGTTGGGCATGACGCCTGACGATTCGAATCGGATTCGCGCCAAACAGCGCGCCCGCGCCACGGTGATGGCGCTGCTGCTCGGCTTTCTCGTGGTGCTGATCTTCTTCATCACCCTGTCGAAGATTCGGTCGGGAATGCATTGATGCGCCTGACCCGCCAGACCCGGACCCTGGTGTTCGCGCTGTTCGGCGTGGTCTTCATGACCGGGCTCGCCTGGGCCAGCGTGCCGCTCTACCGCATGTTCTGCCAGGTGACCGGCTATCAGGGGACGACGCAGCGCGGGTCGGAAGCCCCGGGCAGCGTCCACCGCCAGATCCGCGTCGATTTCGACGCCAATGTCTCTTCCCGCCTCGCCTGGACCTTCAAGCCCGAGAACCCGCACGAAACCGTCGATATCGGCGCGCGCGACATGGTGTTCTTCACCGCGACCAACAATGCCAAGGTGCCGATCACCGGCACCGCGACCTTCAACGTCACCCCCGACCAGGCCGGGCGCTATTTCACCAAGATCCAGTGTTTCTGCTTCACCCAGCAGACGCTCAAACCCGGTGAGACGGTGCGGATGCCGGTGATTTTCTTCGTCGATCCCAAAATCCTGAACGACCCGGACGCGCGCGACATCGAGACCATCACCCTGTCCTACACATTTTACCCGGTGGATTCGGGGAAGAAAGCGGGTTAGCCTCCCGCCAAAATATACGGACATAGGGACGGGATCATGGCTGGCGCGAAGAACCACGACTATCACATCCTGCCGCCGAGCCCCTGGCCGCTGGCCAGTTCGATGTCGGCGCTGCTGATGGCCTCGGGCGCGATCATGTGGATGCACAGCGTGCCCGGCGGGGGCTGGGCTTTCCTGGCGGGGCTCGCCGCGGTGCTGTTCTGCATGGGCAGTTGGTGGGCGGACGTGGTGCGCGAGGCGCATAATGGCGACCATACGCCGGTCGTGCAGCTTCATTTCCGTTATGGCATGATCCTGTTCATCGCCTCCGAAGTGATGTTCTTCGTCGGCTGGTTCTGGGCCTTTTTCGACTTCGCGCTGTTCCCCACCGCGATGAGCTTTGTCGACGGGCAGGTGGAGCGCGCCACCGAGGGCGCCGCCGCCATCGCCGCGACCTGGCCGCCCAAGGGGCTGGAGGTGATCGACGCCTTCAAGCTGCCGCTGCTCAACACGCTGATCCTGCTGACCAGCGGCACCACCGTCACCTGGGCGCACCATGCGCTGATCCACAACCAGCGCGGCGGCGAGAAGCGCGGGCTATGGGGTGCATTGGGCGTCGGCGACCGCGACGGGGTGCTGAAGGGGCTGTGGCTCACCATCGTGCTGGGCCTGATCTTCAGCTCGATCCAGGCGTACGAATATATCCATGCGCCCTTCCCCTTTAAGGGGATCAACTATGGCGCCTCCTTCTTCATGGCGACCGGGTTCCACGGCTTCCACGTCATCGTCGGCACCATCTTCCTGATCGTCTGCCTGATCCGCGCCTATCGCGGCGATTTCACGCCCCGCCAGCATTTCGGATTCGAGGCCGCCGCCTGGTACTGGCATTTCGTCGACGTGGTGTGGCTGTTCCTGTTCGTTACCATCTATGTCTGGGGTGGCTGGGGCGCGCCGGTTCATAGTGGCTGAGCCGACGCCTCCGACCATCGCCGAGGCCGCATTTCAGGGGCTGTGTCCGCGTTGCGGCCAGCCCCATTTGTTTGCCGGGCCGCTCTTTTCGAAACAGGTGGTGACCTTCGCCGATCGCTGTACGGCGTGCGGGCTGGACTTTACCCGCTTCAATGTCGGGGACGGTCCGGCGGCGTTTCTGACGCTGATCCTGGGTACGATCATCACCATCGCGGCGATCGTCGTCGAATTGACGCTGCATCCGCCGCTCTGGCTCCATATGCTGATCTGGCTGCCGCTGACCGCCGTCACGGTCGTCTATTCCCTGCGCATCGCCAAGGGCGCGCTGATGGCGGCAGAGTATCGCAACGAAGCGCGCGAGGGCGCCGTGACCCAGCCCGAACCCGAGCAGGACGGCGACGCATGAAGCGGGTGCCGATCCTCCCGACCCTGATCGTCCTATTGGCGGTCGCGGGTATGATCGCGCTGGGGCTGTGGCAGTTGCTCGACCGGTTGCCGCAAAAGGAGGCATATCTGGCGCAACTGGCAGCCAACCCTGCACGGCCGGTGATCGCCTTCCCACTGTTTCCCGACGAGAGCCTGCTCTTCCGCCGCGCGGAGGCCGATTGCCGCCCGCCCGTGACGATCCGACGCGCGGGCGCAGGGGCAGCGGGGTTCCGGCTGATCGCCACCTGCTCGGTACCGCAGGGATCGACGCAGGTGCAGTTGGGCACTACGCATGACCCGCGCGCCGAAACCCGTTGGCCCGGCGGGCGCGTGACCGGCTATGTCGCCCATGCGCCGGACAGCCGCTCGCTGATCCAGTCGGCCTTCGATCATCGGCCGCAAGCCATGATGCTGGTCGCCGACACGCCCGCCGCCGGGCTGGAGGCGAACCCCAGCCCCGATATCGACGCGGTGCCCAACAACCACCTTGCTTATGCGGTCCAATGGTTCCTGTTCGCCGCCATTGCCGCAATTATCTATGCTTTGGCGGTCGTTCGGCGCAATCGAATGGTTGTGGTAAAACACACACGCCGTTAAGCCCCGGCGCATCATGCGCTATATCAGTACCCGTGGCTCCGCCCCCGTCCTCGATTTCCGGGGCGCGACCCTGGCCGGTCTCGCCAGCGATGGCGGGCTCTATGTCCCCGAAGCTTGGCCGAGCCTGACACCGGAGGAGATCGAAGCGCTGGCGGGCCTGTCCTATGCGCAGACCGCCGCGAAGATCATGACGCCCTTCGTCGGCGACAGCCTGACGCCGGAGGAACTTCAGGAGCTGTGCGACGCCGCCTATGGCCGCTTCTCGCATGCCGCTGTCACGCCGCTCGTCCAGCTCGACCATGACCAGTGGCTGCTGGAGCTGTTTCATGGCCCCACCCTCGCCTTCAAGGACGTGGCGCTGCAGATGCTGGGGTTGCTGTTCGAACGCTTCCTGCGCGGTACCGAGACGCGCCTGACCATCGTCGGTGCGACCAGCGGCGATACCGGATCGGCGGCGATCGACGCGGTGGCGGGGCGCGCCAATATCGACATCTTCATGCTGCACCCGGCCGGCCGCGTGACCGATATCCAGCGCCGCCAGATGACCACGGTGCTCGCCCCCAACGTCCATAACATCGCGATCGAGGGGAATTTCGACGACGCACAAGCGCTGGTGAAGGCGATGTTCAACGACCGCGCCTTTGCCGATCGCCATACCCTGTCGGCGGTCAACTCGATCAACTGGGCGCGGTTGATGGCGCAGGTCGTCTATTATTTCTACGCCGCCGTCCGGCTGGGCGCGCCGGGGAAGGCCGTCGCCTTCTCGGTCCCGACCGGCAATTTCGGGGACGTCTTCGCGGGCTATGTCGCCGCGCGCATGGGGCTTCCCGTCGAGCGGCTGATCGTCGCGACCAACGTCAACGACATCCTCCACCGCGCTTTGTCCTCGGGCGATTACTCCAAGGGGCAGGTGCAGGCGACCGCGACGCCGTCGATGGACATTCAGGTCAGCTCCAATTTCGAGCGGCTGTTGTTCGACGCCAATGGCCGCGACGGCGCGGCGCTGGCGGCGCAGATGAAGGGGTTCGAGGGAACGGGCGCGATGCGGCTGACCAATGCGCAGAGCCAGGCGATCGCCCCGCTCTTCGCCAGCGCGCGCGTCGACGCCGATGACATGAGCCGTGCGATGCGCTGGGCGGCGGACCATACCGGCCAGATCCTCGACCCCCACACCGCCATCGCCCTGTCCGCCGCGCGGGCGGCGGAAACCGATGTGCCGGTGGTGACGCTGGCCACCGCGCATCCGGCCAAGTTCACCGATGCGGTCGAGCGCGCGACCGGGGTTCGCCCGCCGCTGCCGCGCCGCGTCGGCGACCTGTTCGAGCGCGAGGAGCGGTTCGAGACGCTGCCCGCCACGTTCGAAGCGGTTACGGCCTATATCGACGGGCGGTCTTTGCGCTAACGGGGTGCGCATGACACTCGAAACGATGATTGGGGAGCCCTGGGCGGATTACGGGCTGGTGGACTCAGGCCATGGCCGCAAGCTGGAACGCTATGGCCGGTTCCGCTTCATCCGCCCCGAGCCGCAGGCGATGTGGGCGCCCGCCACCACCGACTGGCGCGCGGCGGCGGAGTTCGTGCCCGGGTCGGACGAGGATGGCGGCGGCCGCTGGAATTTCAACGAGCCGGTGCCGCGCGACGGCTGGCCGCTGAAATGGAACGAGGTCCGCTTCACCGCGCAAAACACGCCCTTCCGCCATCTGGGCTTCTTCCCCGACATGGCGCCGGTGTGGAGCTGGATGCGCGAGCAGGTCGCCGACCTGGAGTCGCCCGAATGCATGAACCTGTTCGGCTATACCGGCGTCGGCACACTGGCGATGGCAAGCGCGGGCGCGAAGATGGTCCATGTCGATGCCTCCAAGAAATCGGTCGAAGCGGCGCGCGGCAATGCGATGCTGTCGGGGCTGGGCGATGCGCCGGTGCGCTGGATCATCGACGACGCGGCCAAATTCGTCGCGCGCGAGGGGCGGCGCGGACGGCGCTATGACGGCATCCTGCTCGACCCGCCCAAATATGGCCGAGGGCCGGAGGGCGAGGTCTGGCGGCTGGAAGAGGATCTGCCCGGCCTGATCGCCGATTGCCGCAAGCTGCTCGACGCGAATTCGCGCTTCCTGTTCCTGACCGTCTATGCGGTGCGCATGTCGGCGCTGGCGATCGGCGAGATGCTCCGCCAAGTGATGGGCGACCTGCCGGGCAAGGTCGAATGCGGCGAACTCGGTGTGCGCGAGGAAGCACGCGGGCTGATCCTGCCCACGGCCATCTGGGCGCGGTGGAGCCGATAAACGCCAACCCAAGCCTACTTACCTCCAACCTCCGTTCGTGCTGAGCGAAATCGAAGCACACGCCCCGCCTCTCGCGTCGCGCGTGGCCTTCGACTTCGCTCAGGCTGAACGGGGTTGGGAATGTCCATCAACGCGACCTCATAGGTCGCCACCGCCCCGCCTACCTCAAAGCGCTTCGCGATCCGCCGCATCGCGCCCGGCGGGATCGGGCGGTGCCCAACACGCGGTGTCCCCGCCCCGATCGCCCGTAGTGCGCGCATGAAGTCCGCCGCCGTCTCGTGCCGCTGCTCGAAGCGTCGCGTGGCGACCCCAAGCCCCGGCAACGCCATGGCCGCGAGCGCCTCGACCGTTGGATAGGCGTGACTCCCCGCCTCATATCCCTCCGCCCGATGCGCGGCATGCCAGCCGGCGAATGTCCCTTGCGCCAGAGTCGTCACCAGCATCCGCCCGCCAGGGGCGAGCAGCGCCGCCAGCCGCTGCAGGCCGCCCTCCAGATCGGAAAACCACTGCACCGCCAGGCTGCTGACGATCAGGTCGAACGGCGCCTCGCCCGCCAGATCGGGGCGCTCGCCATCCATCACCCGCGCACACAGATCCGGCATCTGCGCCCTGCCCCGGGCCAGCATCTCGGGTGCGATATCGGTCATCAACCATTCGGGGCGATCAAGCCGGGGCCATGCCGCCTGTGTCAGGAAGCCTGTGCCGCACCCGACCTCCAGCACGCGGGGCCTCGGCGGGGCGACCGCGACGATTCGTTCGGCTAGCCACGCGGCCACTTGGCGCTGCACCACCGCATAGGCGTCATAGGCCGCCGCCGCGTCAAAGGCCTGCGCGATCCGCGCGCGCGATGGACTGTCTTCGGCCATGGCTCAGTCGCGCACCGACCGGATCGCCGCCGCCGCCAGCCAGGGCGCACCCGCGACCAGCAACAGCGACACGGCGGCGAGCAGCTTGGCCCCGCCCATGCCGTCATCGCTAGCCCCGAAGATCAGCAGCGGCAGGGCGAGCGGTAACAGCAGCAACCCCGCCACCGCTCCCGCACCGCGCAAGCCCGCCGTCAGCGCCCCCGTCGCCACCGCCAGCGCGGCGAGCCCCGGCGTACCGAGCAGCAATCCGGTCTCGACCCTCACCAACGCGGCGCCATCCAGCCCGAACAAACCGCCTGCGACCATCGCCGCCAGCATCAGCGGCGGCGCAAAGGCCAGCCAATGCGCGACGATCCGCAACAGCATGACGAGCGGCAGCGACACCCCGCGCACCACGACCTGATCGAACCAGCCCGACTCGCAATCGGGCGCGACCAGCCGATCGACCGGCAACAACGCCGCCAACAGCGCCGCGACCCAGATCGCCCCCGCGCCGATCCGCGCGAGCAAGGCCCGATCGGGTCCGATCGCAAAGGGAAACAGAATCACCGCCAGCAGGAAAAAGCCGCAGACCAAGGCCGCACCGCCGCCCGCATAGCCGCGCCGGACATCGCGCGCGATCAGCGCCCAAGCCATGCTCATGCCGGCACCCATTGGTCGAGCGCAAGGGTGCCGGCCTCCGCTACATCCAGCGGCTGATGCGTGGTCAGCAACACCGCGCCGCCGCCCGCCCGATGCCGCGCGATCACCTGCTCCAGCATCACCAGCCCGGCCCGATCCAGCCCATTGCCCGGCTCGTCGAGCAGCCAGAGCGGGGCCTGCGACGCCAACACACGTGCCAGCGCCGCACGGCGGCGTTGCCCGGTCGACAACAGCCGCACGGGAATCGTTGCCAGCGCCGCCAGCCCGACCGTGTCGAGCGCCTCCGCCACCCGGTCCCGTACCGCCCCGCGTCCATCGATCCGCGCCCAGAAGATCAGCGCGTCGGCCAACGTTCGCTCGGCATCCAGCGCCAGATCTTCGGTCATCAATGCCGCCGGCGCGGACCGCATCACCGCGCCTTCGAACGGCGCGAGCAAGCCGGCGGCGAGCCGCAACAGGCTGGACTTGCCGATGCCATTGGGCCCGGTGACGATCACCGCGCCACCGGGCGCGAGATCCAGCGAAAGCCTCGCGAACAACAGCCGGCCGCCCCGCGCGCAGGCGACCTGGGTCAGGGACAGGATCACGCCGCCGGGCCGTCCACCGCGTCTTCGAGCGCGTGCATATCGTCGTCCGACAGGCCGAAATGATGGCCGATCTCATGGATCATCACATGCGCGACCAGATCGTCGAGCCGCACCCCCGTCTCGATCCATTCGTCCAGGATCGCGCGGCGATAGAGATGGATGCGATCGGGCAGGGTCCCTGAATCCATGCTGCTTTTCTCGCCCACCGGGCGGCCGTGATACAGGCCGGTCAGATCAAGCGGATGCTCGATGCCCAGCGCCGCCAGCGTCTCGTCATCCGCATAGTCCTCGACGATCAGCACGATGTCGCCCAGATGCGCGGCGAACGCCGCCGGCAGGCGCGCCATCGCCGCCCGCGCGATCCGTTCGATCGCTTCGATATCCGGCGCTTCACCGATCGCGACTTGCCCGCTCATGCCCGTCGTCATACCGCTGTGGCCGACCAAAGAACAAGATAAGCAAGGGGACGCACATGGTGGAGCGGCTGAGCGAGCTGGATCGGAACGAGGCGCTGGACGATCTGCCCGACTGGGATTGGGACGAAGCGCGCGACGCGATCAGCCGCCGGTTCGTCTTCGCCGACTTCAACGAGGCATTCGGCTTCATGACGCGCGTCGCGCTGCTCGCCGAGAAGGCCGACCATCATCCCGAATGGTCCAATGTGTGGAACCGGGTGGATATCGTGCTGACCACCCATGACGCGGGCGGCCTGTCGGCCCGCGATATCGCCATGGCCGAGGCGATCGACGCGCTGGTGGGATGATGAGGTCCGATCGGCAGTCATTCCATTCCTCCCCTGCAAGGGGAGGTGTCAGGCCACGGCCTGACGGAGGGGTGTCCCCGTTGGCGAGATCAGCCTTTACTCACGACCGGGGACACCCCTCCACCATGCTTCGCATGGTCCCCCTCCCCTTGCAGGGGAGGAATTACGCTTACTCGACCGTCTGCTCGATCGCGCCGAAGATGGAATGATGGCGGTCATCCTCCATCCAGATGCGCACCGTATCGCCCTTCTTCAGGAACGGGGTGACGGGCGCGCCGCCGCGGATCGTCTCGATCATCCGCACCTCGGCGATGCAGCTATAGCCGACGCCGCCCTCGGCGACGGGCTTGCCAGGGCCGCCATCCGTATCGCGGTTGGACACGGTGCCAGAGCCGATGATCGTCCCCGCCCCCAGCGCGCGAGTCTTGGCGGCGTGCGCGACCAGCGTCCCGAAGTCGAAGGTCATGTCCTCGCCCGCATCGGCGCGGCCGAAGGGCTTACCGTTCAGATCAACCTTGAGCACCCGGCGCAGCTTGCCGTCCTGCCACCAGTCGCCCAGCGATTCGGGCGTCACGAACACCGGCGAGAAGGCCGAGGCCGGCTTGGACTGGAAAAAGCCGAACCCCTTGGCCAGTTCGCCCGGGATCAACCCGCGCAGCGACACATCGTTGGTCAGCCCGACCAGCCGGATCGCCGCCAGCGCCTCGTCGCGGCTCGCCCCCAGCGGCACATCGCCCGTGACGACGACAACCTCGCCCTCCAAGTCGCAGCCCCAGCTCTCATCCGCCAGCGGAATGGCGTCGCGCGGCCCCAGGAACCCATCCGATCCGCCCTGATACATTAACGGATCGTGCCAAAAGCTCTCGGGCAGGTCCGCGCCGCGTGCCTGCCGCACCAGCGCGACATGGTTCACATAGGCCGAGCCATCGGCCCATTGATAGGCGCGTGGCAACGGCGAGGCGGCGTCATGCTCGTGGAAGCGCGCACGTGGGATCGCTTCATGGTCCAGATCGGTCGCCAGATTGGCGAGCGCGGGTGCGGTGCGGTCCCAATCATCGAGCGCGGCCTGCAGGGTGGGCGCGATATGTCCGGCATCGGCGTACCAGGCCAGATCGCTCGACACGACCACCAGCTTGCCGTCGCGACCTTGTTTCAGACTGGCGAGTTTCATGCAGGACTCCTCTTCGCTAACTGGTATCGGATGTAACCATCCGTCCGCGCTTGTCACGCATTGGGGCGGTGATCCTGCCCGAAACTTGACTTTTGGCAATGGCCAGCGCACATGCCCGCTCGTCGAGGCGTCCACTCGCAGCGTGAACGGACCATCTGGTCCCGGCTCCGCCCCGACCCTGTCTTCAGGCTTCCCTTGTCACGCGGGGTGTCATCAACCCCGGCGCCGCGCCCGCGGCCCTTCGTGACTCGCGCGCCATGTCAGAAAGTATTCCCATGTCCTTTTCCGAACTCGGCCTCGCCGAGCCGCTCGTCCGCGCGCTCGAAGCCAAAGGCTATTCCGAACCCACCCCGATCCAGCGCGACTCGATCCCGACGCTGCTGGAAGGCCGCGATCTGCTCGGCATCGCGCAGACCGGCACCGGCAAGACCGCCGCTTTCGTCCTCCCTTCGATCCAGCGTCTGGTCGAGGCGAACAAGCGCGTCCTGCCGACCCATTGCCGGATGCTCGTCCTCGCCCCGACTCGCGAACTGGCCAGCCAGATCGCCGACAATGCGAAGGGCTATGCCAAATTTTCCAAGCTGGCGGTCGCGACCGTCTTTGGCGGCACCAGCATCAACAAGAACCGGCAGGACCTGTCGCGCGGCGTCGACATCCTGGTCGCGACGCCCGGCCGGCTGATCGATCTGGTCGAGCAGGGCTTCCTGAACCTGTCGATGATCGAGATCCTGGTGCTCGACGAAGCCGACCAGATGCTCGACCTGGGCTTCATCCACGCGCTGCGCCGCATCGTGAAGATGATTCCGCGCAAGCGTCAGACGCTGTTCTTCTCGGCGACCATGCCCGCCGCGATCCGCGACCTGGCCGACAAGTTCCTCGACAATCCCGCGACCGTCTCGGTCACGCCCGTCTCGACCACCGCCGAGCGCGTCGAACAGTCGGTGACCTTCGTGACGCAGCAGGAGAAGCAGGCGCTTTTGACCATCCTGCTCGCCGATCCCGCGATCGAGCTGGCGCTGGTCTTCACCCGCACCAAGCATGGCGCCGACCGCGTCGTAAAGCTGCTGGCGGGCAACGGCATCGCCGCCAATGCGATCCACGGCAACAAGAGCCAGGGCCAGCGCGAGCGGGCGCTGGGCGAGTTCCGGTCGGGCCAGACCCGCGTGCTGGTGGCGACCGACATCGCCGCGCGCGGCATCGACATTCCGGGCGTCAGCCACGTCTTTAACTTCGAGCTGCCCAATGTCGCGGAGCAATATGTCCACCGCATCGGCCGCACCGCGCGGGCCGGTCGCTCGGGTCTGGCCATCGCCTTCTGCGCCGAGGATGAGCGTCCGTATCTGAAGGATATCGAGAAGCTGACGCGGCAGAAGATCACCGTCGTGCCACTGCCGGCCGATTTCGTGAAGCGCGCCGAAACGATCAAGTCGCAGCGCGTCAAGGCGATCGGTGCCGATCCCGCGCCGCGCGTCGACCGTCCGCGTGATCCGGCGCGTCCGCGCGCGACCCATCATCCGCGTGCGACCGACGCACGGGCACCGCAGGGGCGCCAGCCGCGTCGCCGGAGCGGCTCCGGCGGCGGTGGTCGCGGCCGTGGCGGCGGTGCGGGCCGTCCCGGTGGCGGCGGCGGCGCAGGTCGCGGCGCTCAGGGCTGATGCTCTATAAAGGCCGTCCCTCGCAAATGCGATGGGCGGCCTTTTCCGTTCTGAACCCCAACCCTCTCCTGGTACGTTACCTCCGTAACGATCACCGCGCATCAGGAGAGGTTGCCATGGATATTGCCCACACCCCCGCCGCCGAGCGCATCGCGCGCGTGCTGTGTGGCCAACGGCTCAGCGCCAATGCGGGGGGCGATTCGGAGTCGGCCGCCAAGCTGGTCGACGATCACTGGCGCGAGCATATGACCGACGCGCTGGCGGTGTTGCGCACCCTGCGCGAACCCGATCAGGCGATGGCCGATGCGGGCGATCCCGCGATCTGGGAGAAGATGGTGCTGGTCGCGGTCGAGGCCGCCAAGCCGCCCAAGGTGACGCTCTAAAATCCTCCCCGGCACGGGGGGTGGCAGGGCGAAGCACTGACAGAGGGGGGCTTCCCCATAGGACGTCCCTTGCGGCGAACCCCCTCCACCACCGCTCTGCGGTAACCCCCCTCCCGGTACCGAGGAGAATTTACACCGTCACCTGCTCGCCCAGTTCCAGCACCTTGCCCGGCGGAATCCGCAGGAAGTCGGTGGGATCGCTGGCATTGCGCTGCAGGAACATGAACAGCCGGTCCTGCCAGAGCGGCATGCCCTTTTCCGCCTCGGGCTTGAGCGTGTTGCGGCCGATGAAGAAGCTGGTCTTCATCGGATCGAGGCCCATCTGCCGCTGCTCGACACCCAGATCGCGGGGCAGGTCGCGCGGCACGTCGGGCGTTTCCATGAAGCCATAGGTCAGCACGACGGTCGCGAAGTTATCGTCCAGCCGTTCGACATGCGCGCGGCATTCGCTAGGCACGACCGGGCGGTCGGCGGTGCGGATCGTCACGACCAGATTCTGCGCGTGCAGTACCTTGTTGTGCTTCAGATTGTGGAGCAACGCGCCCGGCGCCGAGGCGGGGTTGGCGGTCAGGAAGACGGCGGTGCCCGGCACCCGCTCGGGCGGGCGCTTGGCGAGCGCGGCGGCGAGATCGGCCAGCGGAATCGCCTGTCGCTTCTCGAAGGCCGAGACGATGCTGCGCCCGCGCACCCAGGTATAGATGATCAGCCCGACGCCCGCCCCGACGAGCAGCGGCACCCAGCCCCCCTCGATCACGCGCAGGATATTGGCCCCGAAGAAGATCAGGTCGAGCGCCAGGAAGGGCAGGATGGCAGCCAGCGCCAGTGCGCGCGACCAGCCCCAGCGGTGGCGGACGACCAGATAGGCCAGACAGGTGGTCACGACCATCGTGCCGGTCACCGCGATGCCGTACGCCGCCGCCATGGCCGAGGACGTCTTGAACTGGATGACCAGCACCAGCACGCCGAACAACAGCAGCCAGTTGATCGCGGGCAGATAGATCTGCCCCTGGAAATCGGCCGAGGTCTGGCGCACCCGCAGCCGCGGCAGGAAGCCGAGCTGGATCGCCTGCTGGGTCAGCGAAAAGGCGCCGGTGATCACCGCCTGCGCCGCGATGACGGTAGCAAGGCCGGCCAATACGATCAGCGCGGGCCGGAACGACTCGGGCGCCATCAGGAAGAACCAGTCCTGATTGGTAAAGGTCTGCCCGCTCGCCGCCGCACGTTCCAATGAGGCCAGCGCGAACGCCCCCTGCCCCAGATAGTTGAGCATGAGCGCCGGCAGGACCAGCGAGAACCAGCCGATCCGAATCGGCAGCCGCCCGAAATGGCCCATATCGGCGGTCAGCGCTTCCGCCCCGGTCACGGTCAGGAACACCGCACCCAGCACGAACAGCCCGACCACGCCGTGGCTGGCCAGGAAGCTGATGCCATAGCCCGGCCAGACGACTCGCGCGATCGAGGGTTCGTCGGCGATATGCCAGATGCCCAGCCCGCCGATGACGAAGAACCACAGGATACAGATCGGCCCGAACAGCTTCGACACCTGCGCCGTGCCGCGCGATTGCAGCAGGAACAGCCCGATCAGGATGACGATCGTACACAGTCGAATCACCCCCTCGTCGAAGACGGTCGCGGCCGAGGGAATGGTGCGCAGCCCCTCCATTGCCGAGAGGACCGACAGCGCGGGCGTGATGATCGCATCGCCATAGAAGAGCGACGCCCCCGCCGCACCCAGAATGAGCGCAAGGCGCGAGCGGATGCCGAGCGAGCGCCGCGCCAGCGCCGCCAGCGCCAGCACCCCGCCCTCGCCCTGATTGTCGGCGCGCATCAGGAAGATGACATATTTGACGGTGACGACCAGAAAGAGCGTCCACAGGGCTAGGCTGAGCACGCCCAGAATTTCGCTCGGGTCGATACCGTCCGCCGCCGATTGCGACAGCGCCTCGCGAAAGGCGTAGAGCGGGCTGGTGCCGATATCGCCGAACACCACGCCGATCGCACCCACCGTCAGCGCGGCGAGTGCGGGATGACGCGTGGCATGGCCCTCGGCCACTTCATTCTGGTTGCCCGTAATGTCGGTCGTGATCGCCGTCATGTCCGCCGGAACCCCCTGTGCCAAAAGGACGGCGCGCTTTACGCCTCTTTGCCCGGGAAGCAAGGGCTTTCCCAAACGCTCCGCAAACGCTTGATATTGCGCAGCGTCAAGCGCATGGACGGAAAATGGTTCCCTTTTCGTTCGGCGGTCAGGATTTTACGGCCCTGCCCGAAGGCGCGTTGTTCTGGCCCGCGCGACAGGCTTTGCTGGTCGCCGACCTGCATCTGGAAAAGGCCAGCTGGTATGCTGGCGGCGGGCAGATGCTGCCCCCTTATGATTCGCTGGCCACGCTGACCGAACTGACCCAGGCGGTTGCGCGGACCAAGGCACGCGAAGTCTGGTGCCTGGGCGACAGTTTCCACGATGCGGAAGGGTGCGACCGTCTTTTACCCCAGGCGCGTGAAATGCTGCTCGCGCTGACGGGGGCGACCCGTTGGACCTGGATCACCGGAAATCACGATCCCGTGCTGCGCGATCGGTGTGGTGGGGCAGTGACGGAGGAGGCGTTGGTCGATGGACTGGTCCTGCGGCACGAGGCCGATCCGGCGGAGACTCGGCCCGAACTTTCCGGACATTTCCATCCCAAGCTGCGGCTGCGCGTGCGCGGCAAGATGGTCGCGCGGCGCTGTTTCGTCGGGACAGCCCAGAAGCTGATCCTGCCCGCCTTCGGCGCGCTCACCGGCGGCCTGGATGTCGATCACCCTGCCTTGATCCAGGCGGTCGGCCGCGCCGCCGAGGCGCTCGTCCCGGTGCGTGACCGTATGCTGCGCTTTCCCGTCGCCGCCTGACGCTCAGCCGGCCCGCGCCAGATCGGGGAAACCGGCGCGGAAGCCGGCGACCTTCGGCTTGTCCCAGCGCACGATATAGGGATGGCCGGGATTGCGGTCGTAGAAATTCTGATGATCCGCCTCGGCCGGGAAGAAGCCCCCCTGTTCGATCCGGGTCGTGATCGGCTTGGCGAAGGCATGGGCCTGGGTCAGTTGCGCGATATAGTGGCGCGCGACATCGGCCTGTTCGGGCGACTGGGCGAAAATGGCTGAACGATAGCTCGGGCCCCGGTCGGGACCCTGCCCGCCGACCTGGGTCGGGTCATGCGCGATCGCGAAATAGACGCGCAGCAGCGTCGCATAGGAGACTTTGGCGGGGTCATAGACGATTCGCACCGCTTCGGCATGGCGGGTGCGTTCGGTCGAGACGGCGGCATAGTTCGCGTCTTCACGACGACCGCCAGCATAGCCCGCCGTGACCGAGCGCACGCCCTTCACCCGCTCGAACACCGCCTCCATGCCCCAGAAACAGCCGCCGGCCAGCACAGCGACCTGAGACCGGCCGGTGGCGGGCACGTCGAGCGCCGCCTTGGGCAGCGGCACGGCACGTTCGGCCTTGGCAGGAAGAGAAGACAGCGCGATCGCTCCGAAGGCGGTCGCGGCAAGGGCGATGCAGAGGGGGGTGCGCATCACCCGAATATGGGGTGGATTTCGCGGTTCAGCTAGGGGCCAGCGCGTTGTGTGGGCTTCGACTTCGCCGCCATGCGCCGAAGCTTATCCTGAGCCCTTCGGCTGTTAGAAAAGGCTTGGTCCCTCACTCCGTTCAGCCTGAGCGAAGTCGAAGGCCAAGGCAATCGCTCTTAGCGAACCGCCTCGACTGGAGCCGACGCATAACGGCTGGGCGCTTCCGCCGGATGAAGGACGACGAGACCCAGGGCGCCAAGCGCAAATCCGCCGGCGAATTGCCATACGAAGCTGGACTTGAGGAGGGCACGCATTTGTCTTCACCTGTCGTTGCGGGTCACCGCCCGGATGGGCCGGCGATCGTTACGGATGCCATCTGGTCGATCAGCGCCGTTCCGACAATGGCGTTTATAGAAACACAGCATTAACGGCACGTGATCGTGTCGTTCATGCCACAGTTAAGCCACATTGCCGCAGCGCACACACGCTTATGAAAAAGCCAGCCGTTCCAGGCAGTTGCCCGAATCGACTGGCTTTCGCACCGCAAGAGGCGGCGAATTATTTCAGCGCGGCGCAGGCCGTCTGGATGCGGGTGCACGCCTCGCGCAGCAGCGCGTCGGAGGTCGCATAGCTGATTCGCATCGCGGGCGAGAGACCGAAGGCCGCGCCCTGCACCGCCGCCACCTTCGCATCGTCGAGCAGATAGCCGACAAACGCCTCGTCGCTGTCGATCAGCCGGCCCGAAGGCGTGGTCTTGCCGATCAGCGGCGCGAAGGACGGATAGACATAGAAGGCCCCCTCCGGCGTCGGGCAGGTCATGCCCTCGATCTCGTTGAGCATCGACACCACCATGTCGCGCCGCGCCTGGAACGCCTGATTACGCTCGGCCAGAAAGCTCTGGTCGCCGGTCAGCGCGGCGGTCGCCGCCGCCTGCGCCACCGAACAGGGGTTGGAGGTCGACTGCGACTGCAGCTTGGCGATCGCCTTGATCAGCCAGGGCGCGCCGCCCGCATAGCCGATCCGCCAGCCGGTCATCGCATAGGCCTTGGAACAGCCATTCACCGTCAGCGTGCGCTCGTACAGCTCGGGGCAGACCTGCGCGATGGTGGCGAAGCGGAAGCCGTCATAGACGATATGCTCGTACATATCGTCGGCGAAGACCCAGACATGCGGGTGCTTGAGGATCACCTCGCCCAGCGCCTTCAGCTCGTCGGCGGTATAGCCCGCGCCCGTCGGGTTGGACGGCGAGTTCAGGATGACCCACTTGGTCTTGGGCGTGATCGCCGCATCCAGCGCCTCGGGGGTCAGCTTGTAGCCCTGTTCCGGCCCGGCCTTGACGATCACCGGTACGCCGCCCGCGAACTGGACGACATCGGGATAGCTGACCCAATAGGGTGCCGGGATGACCACCTCGTCCCCTGCATCGATCGTCGCGACCATCGCGTTGAACAGCGTGTGCTTGCCGCCGACATTCACGCTGATCTGATCGGCCGTGTAGGTCAGGCCGTTGTCGCGCGCGAACTTGGCCGCGATCGCGGCCTTCAGCTCGGGCGTGCCGTCGACATTGGTGTATTTGGTCTTGCCGTCGCGGATCGCCTGGATCGCGGCCTCTTTGACGAAGTCCGGCGTGTCGAAATCGGGCTCACCCGCGCCCAGTCCGATCACGTCGACACCGGCACGCTTCAGCTCCATCACGCGGCTGGTGATGGCGAGCGTGGGGGATGGGCTGATACGGCCGAGCGCGGCGGAGGGCTGCATGGAACGGAACCTTTTCGACAGGAAAATGCGGGGGCGCCTTAGCGCGCCCAGCCCTCAATCCGCAACCATCTCCGCACGAAACAATCCGCGAAGCGCATTGCCAAGCAAGAATCCTTCGCGAAGATCATCGCGGGTCAGCCGTCCTTCTACCGCCCGCCCCGTCTCGATCAGATGGCTGCGCAGGATACCGGGCAGCAGCCCTTCGGCCAGCGGCGGAGTCACCAGCTTGTCGCCGCGCGCGACGAAGAGGTTGGTATAGCTGCCCTCGGTCAGATAGCCGTCAGGCGTTTCGAACAGGACTTCCGGTGTTCCCGCCGCTGCCCGCGCCGCATCGTAAAAGCCGCGCGCGCTGGTCTTGTGGCGCAGACGCAGATCGTCTTGCGACACCGGCAAAGGCACGACGCGCACCGCGACGGTCGACTCGAAAGGCGCGGGGCGCGGACCCACCTCGACCACCACCGCCCCGCTCCGCGCGAGCAACAGCCGGATGCGCCGGGCGTCGCGCAGGCGGAAGGTCGCCGCCTGCAACTCGTTGCGCGCATCATGACGGTTGAAGGTGAAACCCAGCGCCAGCGCACTCGCCTTCATCCGCGCCAGATGGGCCTCCAGATGCTGGATACCCTCCAGCGGATCGAAGGCCATGGTCTCGATCAGGTCGAAATCGCGTTGTCCGCTGGTCAGGAACGCAGCCTTGGCCAGGCACTCGTCCCATTCGTCGGCCGCCACCGAGTCGGCGACGATGCCAGAGCCGATGCCCAGCGTCACATGATCGCTCCCCCTGGGCCAGGTGAGTGTGCGGATCGCGACGTTGAACATCGCATCGCCATCGGCATCCAGCCGCCCGATCGCGCCGGTATAGAGGCCCCGCGCCGAATCCTCGATATCGGCGATCGCCTGCATCGCGCGAATCTTGGGTGCGCCGGTGATCGATCCGCAGGGGAAGAGCGCCGCCAGCACATCGACCGCATCCCGCCCCTCGGCCAGATCGGCGGTGACGGTCGACACCATCTGATGCACCGTCGGATAGGGCTCGACCGCGAACAGCAAGGGCACCGCGACGCTGCCGGGCCGCGCGACACGCGACAGGTCGTTGCGCATCAGATCGACGATCATCAGATTTTCGGCGCGCTGCTTGGGATCGTCACGCAGGTCCTGCGCGGCCCGCGCATCGGCGGCGGCATCACCTTCGCGCCGCGCGGTGCCCTTCATCGGCTTGGCGGTCAGCCGGCCGGCATCGAGCGCGAAGAACATCTCCGGCGACAGCGACAGGATCGTCGTTTCGCCGGTCGCCACCACCGCACCCCAACCGGCCCGCGACCGGGCGCGCAGGCCGGCATAGAGCGCCAGCGGGTCGCCCGCGACCTTGGCGGTCGCCCGAAAGCTGAGATTGACCTGATAGAGATCGCCCGCCGCGATCAGCGCCTTCACCTCGGCGAATTGCGCGGCATGGCGTGCCTCATCCAGTTCGGACTGGAGCGCGCCGATCCAGGCGCCGGCGGGATCGGGCAGCATCGCGTCCACCGCCAGCGTCCGATAATCCTGGAATAGCCCGAACCAGAGCAACGGACCGTCAATCGCGGCGGCGGGCACATTCGGCTCCAGCGCCGCGCCGGCTTCATAGGCGATCAGCCCCGCCGCATGCAGCCCGTCGCGTCGCGCCTGGCGCAGCCGTTCCAGCGCCGGCACCACCTCCTGTGGGGTATAGGCGGCCACGATCCCGACCGGTGCGGTATAGAGCCGCGCCGCCGCTCCCCCGTCACGGGCGTCGTCGAGCAGCACGAAAGGGGCATCGAGGCGCAACATGAAGGACGATCCATGCACGGCCCGCCCCTGCGCATGCAAGTATCGATTGGCCCCGACCGTGCCAGCCCCTATCTCGGGACCATGACCGACCCTGTTCCGACACCCCCGCTGCGCGCCGCGATCGTCCCCGTCACCCCGCTTCAGCAGAATTGCTCGATCGTCTGGTGCACCGCGACGATGAAGGCCGCCGTGGTCGATCCCGGCGGCGACCTGCCCCGCATCCAGGACGCGATCACCAAGACCGGCGTGACGGTGGAGAAGATTCTCCTCACCCATGGCCATATCGACCATGCCGGCGGGGCCAAGGCGCTGTCCGACGCGCTGAGGGTGCCGGTCGAGGGACCGCAGGAGGAGGATCGCTTCTGGCTCGCGCGGCTGGACGAGGATGGGCAGGCTTACGGCATCCCCGCGCAAGTGCTGGAGCCGACCCGCTGGCTATCCGAAGGCGATAGGGTGACGATCGGCGAACTGACGCTCGATGTCTATGAGACGCCGGGGCATACGCGCGGGCATGTGATCTTCCATCATGCGCCGTCGCATTTCGCGTTGGTCGGCGACGTGCTGTTCCAGGGATCGGTCGGGCGATCGGACCTGCCCGGCGGGGATCATGATACGCTGATCCGCTCGATCGTCGAGAAGCTCTGGCCGCTGGGGAATGAGACGGCGTTCATTCCCGGGCATGGCCAGCCCAGCACCTTCGGGCATGAACGACAGAGCAATGCGTTCGTGGCGGACCGGGTTCTGGGTCTGGGGTGAAGGTTTCGCGTGGCCTTCGACTTCGGCGCCATGCGCCGAAGTTTATCCTGAGCGGCTGGCTTGCCAGCCAGCCAAAGGGCTCAGGCTGAACGGATGTCGGAAATGGGTCTTGCCCCAAAACCCCCGTTCAGCCTGCGCGCAGTCGAAGGCCAAGGGATAACGCTTACCGCCGCCCGCCCGCCGTCTCCGCCCGAATCGCCTTGAACTCCGAGCCGGCCCGCCACTCGGGCCAGTCCCGCCCATCGGCCAGATCGCGCCCGATTCGGTACAGCAGCCCGACATCCGCCGCCGCGCCGCGCAAATCCCAGTTCGCATCCCAGGCATCGCAAGTCTGGTGATAGCAGCGCATATAGGCGTCCAGCCACGCCTGGCCCGCCGGTCGCCCGCCAGCAACGAGGTCGGGCGCACCGCTGATCGCCATCAGCAGCAGCGTGGGCACCCCCCGCCGCGCGACCGAGAAATGATCCGCGCGATAGAACAGCCCGCGTTCCGGCAAAGCCTCCGGCGTGACGGTCCGCCCTTGCGCGGCGGCCGCACTACGCAGGCGATCCTCCAGATCATTCTGCCCATCGCCGACCAGCATCACGTCCCTGGCCGGGCCCGCCGTCTGGAGGATGTCGAGCGTCAGGTTCGCAACCGTCTTGGCCAAAGGATAGACCGGCTTCACCGCATAGGTCTCCGACCCCAGTAGCCCGCGCTCCTCACCCGTCCACAGCGCGAAGACCAGGCTGCGGTCGGTCGGCGGTGCCGCCTTGAACGCGCGCGCCAGTTCCAGCACGCCCGCCACGCCCAGCGCATCGTCATTCGCGCCCGGCCGGATCGTACGGCCCTGCGAATCCGGCGCACCCTTGCCATAGGCGTCCCAATGCGCGCCGAACATCACCACCTCATCGGGATGCGTCCTGCCGGGCAGCTTGGCGAGCAAGTTGCGGCTTTCGGCGCGCAGCGTCGTCACCGGCAGATCGGCGGAGAAACCCTGGCCCTTCAACGCGACGGGACGGAAATCGGCCCGCCGCGCGGCCTTGCGCTGAGCCGCCAAATCCAGCCCGGCGGCGGCGAAGAGCTTCGTCGCCGCTTCGCCCGACAGCCAACCCTGCAGTAGCACCCGCGAGGCCGGATCGCTGCGCACGATGTCGTAATTCTCGCCCGCCGGTGCCGTCACCGTCGCCCAGCCATAGCCCGCGCCGGGCGTATCATGGACGATAAGGGCACCCACCGCCCCCTGCCGCGCGGCTTCCTCGAACTTATAGGTCCAGCGGCCATAATAGGTCATGCGCCGGTCGCCGAACTTGCCCTTGGCATCGTCGCCCGCGACCGCCTCGAAATCGGGATCGTTGACCAGAAAGACGGCGATCTTGCCCTTCAGGTCGACGCCCTTGAAATCGTCCCAGCCGCGCTCGGGCGCATGGACGCCGTAGCCGACAAAGACCATCGGGGCGTCCTTGATCGCCACCCGATCGACCGGCCGCACGGTCGAGACATAGACGCCCTGCCCCTGCACCAGCGGCATTGCCCCCGCCTTCATCCGGCCCTGCCCGATCTGGGTGCGGATCAGCGGCACGGCTTGCGTCCATTGCCCGTCCGGCCCGCCGGGTTGCAGCCCCATCGCCTTGAACTGCGCGACCAGCCAGTCGACCGTCTTCGTCTCGCCGGGCGTACCCGGGGCGCGGCCCTCGAACGCGTCGGAGGCCAGCGTCTTCACATCGGCCGACAGCCGCGCGGGCGAGATCGGGTCGGGCGCGGCCGCCGTCAGCGTCAGGGCGGCCAGGCCGATCAAGGGAAAACGAATCATCGCTGGTCGATCCTTATCGTGGTGGTGACGGGGGCGGAGGCCAGCCGGTCGGTATAGACGATCCCGATCGCCCATCCCGCCAACAGCGCCAGGATCACCCAGGTTCCGATCGCGCCGCCCGCGCGGCCGATATTGGGCGCCGGCCGCATCATGCCCCAACCATGGCCGATCCGCGCGACGATGAACATGCCGCCCAGCACCCACAGCCAGAAGGGCGTGCCACCCGCCAGTTCGATCAGCGCCATCAGCACCAGGACGAAGGGCGCATATTCCACGAAATTGGCCTGGGCCCGCATGCCGGCGGCGAGTCGCGAATCGCCACCATCGCCGATCAGGATCTTGCCCCGCACCCGCCCGGTGACGATTCGCAGGGCGAGCCATAAATTGACCAATGCCGCCGCTGCGGCGATGCTGAGCGTAACGGGCAGGACCATAAGCGGCGGATTCTCCGGCAATAGGACGATGACCGGGAGTGCCACCCCCCGCCAATGCTTGCAACATCGGCAAAACTCGCTATAGGCGCGGGGCTTCGCGATGCGTCCGGCTGGGTGCTCACGCGGCCGGGTCCCTCGATCCGGGCGCGCTATGGGTGCTGACAGTGGTTGCGTCCATTCCTTGTTCGAATTTGATAAGGTGCCGCAATGGCCGTCCCCAAGAGAAAGACTTCGCCCTCCAAGCGCGGCATGCGCCGTGGCCACGATTCGCTGACCATCGCGGCGTTCCAGGAATGCCCGAACTGCGGCGAGCTGAAGCGCCCGCACAATCTGTGCACCGCGTGCGGCCATTATAACGGCCGTGAGGTCGTGTCGGTCGAGGGCTGATCCCTCTACCTTCACCTGAAGGACCGTTAGAGGACACGCATGGCCGATAACGCCTGGATCGCCGTCGATGCGATGGGCGGCGACGACGGGCTGGCCGTGATGCTCGCCGGTGTCGCCAGAGCGCGACGCCGCTTCGAGGGCATGCGCTTCTTCCTGGTCGGCGACGAATCGCAGATCGCGGATGGGCTGAAGGTCCATCCCAATCTGTCCGCCGCGTCCGAGATCGTCCACGCGCCCGAGATCGTCGGCTCGAGCGAAAAGCCGAGTCAGGCGATCCGTCGCGCGCGAACGACCTCGATGGGCATCGCCATCGATCTGGTGAAACGCGGTCGCGCCGCCGCCGCGGTCTCGTCGGGCAATACCGGCGCGCTGATGGCGATGGCCAAGCTGAGTTTGCGCACGCTGCCGGGCATCGACCGGCCGGCGCTCGCTGCGCCATTGCCGACGCTGGGCGACAATGACGTCGTCATGCTCGACCTGGGCGCCAATACCGAGTGCGACGCGCGCAACCTCGTACAGTTCGCGGTGATGGGCGCCGCCTATGCCCGCACGCTGCTTGAGCTCGACAATCCGCGTGTCGCGCTGCTCAATATCGGGTCAGAGGACCAGAAGGGCACCGACGAGATTCGCGATGCCGCCGCGGTCCTGCGCGGGCAGAGCCATTTGCCTCTGAACTTCACCGGCTTCATCGAGGGCAACCAGCTCGCCCGCGGTGAGGTCGATGTGATCGTGTGCGACGGCTTTGCGGGCAATATCGCGCTCAAGACCGCCGAGGGCACCGCGCGCTTCGTCGGTGATCTGCTGAAGCGCGCCTTTCGCTCCTCGACCCGGTCGAAGATCGGCTTCCTGATCTCGCGCCCCGCGACCGAATTGCTGCGCGATCATCTGGATCCCAACAACCATAATGGCGCGGTCTTCCTGGGCCTGAACGGGTTGGTGGTGAAAAGCCATGGCAGCGCCAACGAACTGGGCGTCGCCACCGCGATCGGCAATGCGGCCAAGATGGTGCGCGCCGACCTGACCCGGCGTATCGCCGAGGATCTCCTGAACTTCGAGGCAGCGGCATGATTCGTTCGATCGTCACCGGCACGGGCTCGGCGCTTCCAACCCGGCGGGTGTCGAACGACGAACTGGCGCAGGAGGTCGACACCTCGGACGAGTGGATCGTCGAGCGTACCGGCATCCGCTTCCGCCATATCGCCGGCCCCGAAGAGACGACCGCGACGCTGGCCGCCGACGCCGCCAAGGCCGCGATCGCCGCCGCCGGCCTGTCGGCGCAGGATATCGACCTGATCGTACTGGCGACTGCCACCCCCGACCAGACCTTCCCCGCTACCGCGACGAAGGTGCAGGCGATGCTCGGCATCAACGACTGCGTCGCCTTCGATGTGGCCGCCGTCTGTTCGGGCTTTCTCTATGCCGTGCAGGTCGCCGATGCGATGTTGCGCAGCGGCGTGCAGCGGCGCGCGCTGGTGATCGGAGCGGAGACCTTCAGCCGCATCCTTGATTGGGAAGACCGCACCACCTGCGTCCTGTTCGGCGACGGTGCCGGTGCGATGGTTTTGGAAGCGCGTGAAAGCGACGATGAGGGCGGGCGCGGTATCCTTGCGACCAAGCTCCATGCCGATGGCCGCCATAACGGGCTGCTCTATGTCGATGGCGGGCCCTCGAGCACCGGCACCGTCGGCAAGCTGCGGATGAAGGGTCGTGAGGTCTTCCGCCACGCCGTCGTCAATCTGGCACAGGTGATGGAGGAGGCGCTGGGTCTGGCCGGGCTGTCGGCCGCCGATGTCGACTGGGTCGTGCCGCACCAGGCCAATGCCCGCATCCTCGACGCGACCGCGCGCAAGCTCGATCTGCCGGCGGGCAAGGTGATCGTCACGGTCGACCAGCATGCCAACACTTCGGCCGCGTCGGTGCCGCTGGCTCTGGACACCGCCGTGCGTGACGGCCGTATCCGTCAGAACGATCTGATCGTGCTCGAAGCCATGGGCGGCGGCTTCACCTGGGGTGCAGCGGTGATACGCTTCTAAACATTCACTTGTTCTTGACCGAGATAAATCCCTTTCGGTCATATTATCGGCTGTGATAGGCGGTCATTGAGTACCATTGGGGGGATGCCGATGACCAATCCAGGAACACTGACCCGCGCCGATCTGGCAGAATCGCTCCATCAGGAGGTCGGGCTGTCCCGATCCGATTCGGCGCAAGTCGTCGAGCAGATTCTGGTCGAGATGTGTGACGCGCTGTCGCGGGGTGAGAACGTCAAGATTTCCGGCTTCGGCACGTTCGTGCTGCGCGACAAGGGCGAGCGGGTCGGCCGCAATCCCAAGACCGGGGTGGAGGTGCCGATCGCACCGCGCCGCGTCCTGACCTTCCGCGCCAGCCAAATGATGCGCGATCGTATTGTCGCGGCAGGATAGACCAGAACGCCCCCTGGACGGCGGCAAGGCCGATGGTGCGCTGCGCACCATCGGCGAGGTTTCGCGCGAGACCGGCGTGGCGCAGCATGTCCTGCGCTATTGGGAAAGCCGCTTTCCGCAACTTCGCCCCGTCCAGCGGGCAGGCAATCGCCGTTATTATCGGCCCGACGACCTGATGTTGATCCGGCGGCTCGACCGGCTGCTTAACCAACAGGGCTATACCGTCCGCGGTGTGCAGCAATTGCTGGAGACCGAGGCCCGGGCCAAGGACGATCCTGCGACGATGCTGCGCAGCATCCGCGATTCGCTGGCGGAGGCGCTGGCCTGGGATGATCGGGCCGAGGCGCGATAGGGGTTTAGGCGTGGCCTTCGACTTCGCTCAGGCTGAACGAAGCGAGGGATTAATGGCCAAGCAAATCAACCGCCGTTCGGCCTGAGCAAAGTCGAAGGCCACGCCGAGACGCTTACCCCGTAACGACCACTCCACCCTGCTCCGCCAGCAGCAGGTCCCGGCACGCCCGATTATACGCATGCGCGCGCCACCAGAACCAGCCGCCATTGCCCACGCCCCAGGCCGCCACGCCCAGCGCCGCCCAAGGCACCGCACGTGCGGCACGGCCACCCCGCGCCGCGACCCGGCCGGCGGCAAGGCCGCCCTTGCCGATCCGGCGCGCGGTCTTGGCAAGTTTGCCTGCAGCCCGGGCCTGCGACAGGATTCCCGATCCCCCGCGCAGATCGCCCAGGATCGCCGCCGGGCCGACAAAGCCCTTCAGCTTGCCGACGATCTCCTGCGCTTCGATCGAGGCGGCAGGCTCCAACTGGCGGCGCTGCGCCCCGGTCAGGCCGTATGCATCGCCGATCGCATCGATCGTCTCGGCCAGACTTTCGGTACCGATGGTCAACGCCTTGGCCCCGGCCTTCAGCGCGCGGCGGCGAATCAGCTTCTCATTGGCCTCAAAGGTCGCTTCGATCGCGGTGCGGTCCATCGATTGTCCCTGTTCGTTCATACACCGTTGAAGCCGCGAAACGGCTTCCAGGTTCCGCCTCAGCGTTCACGCGTCGCGAGGAAGCGGACCTTAGGGTAGCGATCGGCGACATAGCCGACTTCCCACGCGCTCTTGGCGAGGAAGACGGGATTGTCGTCGCGGTCCTTGGCCATGGCCGAGCGGTTCAGGTCCATGAACGCCTTCAGATCGGCAGGGTCCTCCGCGGTGATCCAGCGCGCGGTGTCGAACGGCGCGGGCTCCAGCCCGGCCGCGACCTTATATTCCGCATCGAGCCGCGACAGCAGCACGTCGAGCTGGAGCTGCCCGACGACACCGATGATCCAGTTCGAGCCGATCTCGGGATAGAAGACCTGAGTCACCCCTTCCTCGGCCATGTCGTCCAGTGCCTTGCGGAGCTGCTTGGTCTTGGTCGGGTCCTTGAGCGCGACGCGGCGCAGGATTTCGGGCGCGAAATTGGGCAGACCGGTGAAGCGGACATCGGCCCGCTCCGACAGCGTATCGCCGACGCGCAGCGTGCCATGATTGGGGATGCCGATGATGTCGCCCGGAAACGCCTCATCCGCGACTTCGCGATTCTGCGCGAAGAACAGGATCGGCGAATGGACCGCGATCGGCTTGCCATGGCCCGTCGGGGTCAGCTTCATGCCGCGCTTGAAGGTGCCCGAGCAGAGCCGCATGAACGCGATCCGGTCGCGATGCTGCGGGTCCATGTTCGCCTGCACCTTGAACACGAAGCCGGTGACTTCCTTATTGTCCGGCGCGACGGGCGCAGGTTCGGCCGGTTGCGGGCGCGGTGGCGGCGCATGGCGGCTGAGCGCGTCGATCAGCTCGGCGACGCCGAAATCCTTCAGCGCCGACCCGAAATAGACCGGCGTCAGGTCGCCGTTGCGATAGGCTTCCGCATCGAACGCCGCATAGCCCGCCTGCGCCAGTTCCACCTCTTCGGCAACCTCGGCGGGCAGGGTCGGCGAATCGTCCACCTTGCCGTGAAAGGCGCGGCTGTCGCCCTCGGGACGGCTGACCTTGCCGGTGGTCAGGTCGAGCACGCCTTCGAACAGCCCGCCCATGCCGACCGGCCAGCTCATCGGCGCCACGTCGAGCGCCAGGATATCGGCGATCTCGTCGAGCAGTTCGAAGGGCGGACGGCCTTCGCGATCGACCTTGTTGACGAAGGTGATGATCGGCACCGAACGCAGGCGGCACACCTCGAACAATTTCCGCGTCTGCGCCTCGATACCGCGCGCCGCGTCGATCACCATCACCGCCGAGTCGACGGCGGTCAGGGTGCGGTACGTGTCCTCCGAAAAGTCCTCGTGGCCCGGCGTATCGAGCAGGTTGAAGGTCACGCCGTCCTTCTCGAAGGTCATCACCGAGGAGGTGACCGAGATGCCACGCTGCTGCTCGATCTTCATCCAGTCCGACCGCGCGCGCCGGTTCTGTCCCCGCGCCTTGACCTCACCCGCCAGATGGATCGCGCCGCCGAAGTACAACAGCTTTTCGGTCAGCGTCGTCTTACCGGCGTCAGGGTGCGAGATGATCGCGAAGGTACGGCGGGGGGAAGTCATGGGCAGCTCTGGATAGCAAAGGGTTTAGCGGCATCGATATGCCCGCCCCGTCAGCCGAACGGCGAGGGGATTGCGGATCGCCATAGCGGGTCCGCTCCGCTCTGTCGCAGGAAATAAGATGCCCGTCATTGCGAGCGGAGCGAAGCAATTCAGGGCCGCAAGCCCGGACGTTCTGGATTGCTTCGCTCCGCTCGCAATGACGGAGCAGCGTATCTACCCCGCCAGCGTGACCGTCATCTGCATGACCTTCTCGCCGCCCACGGGCACGAGGAAGACGCCCGGCTTGTCGACGAACTCGCCGTCGAATCCTTCCGGGTCGGCGATGCCGTGCCAGGGTTCGACACAGACATAGGCGGCACCGGGCTTGGTCCAGATGCCCAGCTTGTCGGTGTCTGGGAAAGCGATCCGCAACTGCGGCGCGCCGTCCGCGCCATAGGTGACGTGGCGGCTCTCGACCGGGTCCCAGACCAGCGCGTCATGGGTGAACAGATCATCCGCCAGATGCAGCACGCGACCATCGAGCGGGCTGTCGCGCAACGCCTTGGCGATGAGGCCGTCGGGCGCGATCTCGCGCAGCCGGGCGGGTTCTTCCTTTTCGAAGACGATGCGATGCTCGGCACGGGGACGCCCATAGGGAAGGGGCCAGGCGAAGGCGGGGTGGAAGCCGAAGCTGGCGGGCATCGTCACCTCGCCCCGGTTGAGCACGCGGACTTCCACCAAAAGCGTCGCATCCTCCAGCCGGAACTCCACCTCCAGCCGGAAGGCGAAAGGATAGGAGGTCCGCGTTTCCTCGCTATCACCCAGCGAAAAGACCGCGCGGGTCGGCTCGTGCGTCACCAGCTCGAACATCGAGTGGCGGGCAAAGCCGTGCTTGGCCATTGGATAATGCTTTCCGTTCAGGCGGATGCCGTCGCGGGTCACGCCGATGACGGGGAAGAGCAGCGGCGCGCGGCCGGTCCAGAAAGCCGGGTCCGCGTTGGTCATCAACTCGCGACCCTCGGCATCCTTGAGCGAGGACAGCTCCGCGCCGAACGGATTGATCGCCGCCGCCAGATGGTCATTGGCGATACGGACCCAGTTTTCTTCATTAGCCACGGAGTTGTGCTCCCTGCTTGGCGGCCGCCGCGACGATCTTGTCGGCGATGGCCTTGAGTTCCTCGTCGGTGAAGCTCTTCTGCGACGGTTGCAGCAGAACCTCGACCGCCACCGACTTGTGGCCCTCGGGCACGCCCTGTCCGGCGAACACATCGAAGACGCGCGCGGCGGTGATCGCGGCCTTGTCCGCCCCGCGTACCGCGCGGATCAGCGAATCGGCGGGCAGCTCGGCGGGCACCAGGAAGGCGAAGTCGCGCTTTACCGACTGGAGCGCGGGCGGGCTGTAGGCGGGCCGCATGAAGCCGGTCGCGCGCTTGGGCGGAATCGCGTCGAGATAGAGTTCCACCGCCGCGACCGCGCCGTCCAGGTCGAACGCCTTGAGAACCGAGGGGTGGACCATGCCGAACGCCGCCAGCACCGTCTTCGGCCCCAAGCGCAGCGTGCCCGACTGGCCGGGATGCCAGGCGTCGCCCGCCTCGCCCATCACCTGCAAATTATCCACCGGCGCACCGGCCTGGGCGAGCAGCGCGATCGCCTCGGCCTTGGCGTCATAGGCGTCGAAGCCTTGCGCCTTGCCCGAGCGCCAGTTGCGGGGCGTCTTGTCGCCCGCCAGCACCACGCCCAAGGTCGGCCGCTCGGCCTCCGCCAGATAACGGCGGCCGATCTCGAACAGGCGGACGCTGGTCGCGCCGCGCTTGATATTGCGCTCGGTCGCGGCGAGCAGGCCGGGCAGGAGCGAAGGCCGCATGACCTTCAGATCCTCGCTGATCGGGTTGGCGAGCGTGAAGGCACCGCCACCGAAGGGCGCGGCCTGTGCCTCGCTGATGAAGCTCCACGTCACCGCCTCGTCCAGCCCACGCGCGGCGGCGGCACGGCGGGCGCGACGCTCCAGTTTCTGCTGCGGGGTGGCGGTGGGACGCGCGACGCCGGGGGCGCGGGGGAGCGCGACCGGGGGAACATGGTCGATCCCCTCGATACGGATGACTTCCTCCACCAGATCGGCGGGGCCGTCCACGTCGCGACGCCAGCTCGGCGCGGTGACCTGCCAATCGGCAGTGACGGTGAAGCCCAGCGACTCCAGGATCGCCTTCTGCCGCGCCGGTTCGACGGCGAGGCCACCGAGCGTCTCGGCGAGCTTCGGGTCATAGGCGATGGTCTTGGCCACCACCGGCGGCTCGCCCGCCCGCGTCACGCTGCTCGCCTTGCCGCCGCAGATATGCTGGACGAGGAAGGTCGCGATGGCGAGGCCGTCGTCGAGAAAGGCCGGGTCCACACCGCGCTCGAACCGCTGCCGCGCGTCGGAGGTCAGGCCCAGCTTCTGGCCGGTGCGCGCGATCGCCTCGGGCGCGAAATAGGCGCATTCGATGATGACGTCGGTGGTCGTCTCCGACACGCCCGAATGCTCGCCGCCCATGATCCCGCCGATATCGTGCACGGCGACGTCGTCGGCGATGACGGTCATGCCCTCGGACAGCGTGTAGGTCTTGCCGTTGAGCGCCTCGACCGTCTCGCCGTCCTTGGCATGCCGCGCGACCAGACCGCCCGACAGCTTGGCCTTGTCATAGACGTGCAGCGGGCGACCGAGATCGACCGTCATGTAATTGGTGATGTCGACCAGCGCCGAAATCGGCTTCTGCCCGATCGCGGTCAGCCGCTGGCGCATCCATTCGGGCGCGTCGCCATTGGTCAGGCCCGACACCTCTTGCGCGTAGAAGGCGGGGCAGCCCTCCGCATCCTCGATCCGCACATCGGGGCCGGGGCCTTCGCCCGCAACCTCGGGCACGGTCGGCGCGATCAGCGTGCCGAGCCCGGCGGCGGCGAGGTCGCGTGCGATGCCGTGGACGCCCATACAGTCCTGGCGGTTGGGCGTGATCGACACGTCGATGACCGGATCGTTGAGCCCTGCATAATCGGGGAAGGACGTACCCACCACCGCATCCTCGGGCAGTTCGATGATGCCGTCATGGCCCTCGCCGATCTGCAACTCGCGCGCCGAGCACATCATGCCGTTCGACTCGATGCCGCGAATGGCGGCGACCTTCAGCGTCACGTCGAGGCCGGGGACATAGGCCCCCGGCGCGCCGAACACGCCGACCAGCCCGGCGCGGGCATTGGGCGCGCCGCACACGACCTGCATCGGGCCGTTACCGGCATCGACCGACAGGACCTGCAGCTTATCCGCCTGCGGATGCCGCTCGGCCGACAGGATGCGCGCGACGCGGAAAGGCTCAAGCGCCTCACCCGGATTATGCACGCCCTCGACCTCCAGGCCGATACGGGTCAGCCCCTCGACGATGGTGTCGAGGTCGGCATCGGTGTCCAGATGGCTCTTCAGCCAGCTTAGGGTGAACTTCATGCGCCGACTCCTCCCGACAGCGTGGGTACGTCGAGGCTCGCGAACCCGTAATGCTTCAACCAGCGGATATCGCCGTCGAAGAAGGCGCGCAGATCGTCCATCCCGTATTTCAGCATGGCGAGCCGGTCGATGCCGCAGCCGAAGGCGAAACCCTGCCACTCGTTCGGATCAAGCCCGCACGCCTCGATGACCTTCGGGTGGACCATGCCGGAGCCGAGCACCTCCATCCAGCCGCCACCCGAGCCGCCGATGACGCGCTTGCCCTTCTCGATCGTGTAGCCGACATCGACCTCGGCCGAGGGTTCGGTGAAGGGGAAATAGCTGGGGCGCAGACGCAGCACGATGTCGTCGCGCTCAAAAAAGGCCTTGAGGAAGGTCTCCAGCGTCCATTTCAGATGGCCGAGCGTGATGCCCTTGTCGATCACCAGCCCCTCGACCTGATGGAACATCGGCGTGTGCGTCGCATCCGAGTCGGAGCGATAGGTGCGGCCCGGCGCGATGATGCGGATCGGCGGCTTCTGGTCCAGCATGGTGCGGATCTGCACCGGCGAGGTGTGGGTGCGCAGCACGCGGCGCACGGTGCGCTCGTCGCCACCGGCCTCGACTCCCGCCAGATAGAAGGTGTCGTGCATCGCGCGGGCCGGATGCGTCTCGGGAATATTGAGCGCGGTGAAATTGTGCCAGTCGGTCTCGACCTCCGGCCCCGTCGCGACTGCAAAGCCCAGATCGGCGAAGATCTCCGCCAGTTCGTCCATCACCTGGCTGACCGGGTGGACGGTGCCGAAGCTGCCGGCGTCGACCGGTAGGGTCATGTCGAGTCGTTCGGACGCCAGCCGTGCGTCGAGCGCCGCCTGCTCCAGCGCCGCCTTGCGGATGCCGAGCGCCTCGGTCACCGCCTCGCGCAGACCATGGATCTTCGGCCCTTCGACCTGACGCTCCTCGGGGCTCATCTTGCCCAGCGTCTTGAGCAGTTGCGTGATCCGCCCCTGCTTGCCCAGCGCGTCGACACGGATCGTCTCCAGCGCGTCCAGCGCGGGCGCGTCGGCGATGGCGGCGAGCAGAGGCTCACGCATTTGTTCGAGTTCGTTGCTCACTCTTCACTCCGTCGGCCATGGCGGCTGCCCCAAAGAGGCTGGCTGCGGCCCATTAGCGGGATTGCCTCCGCCGTAGCGGGTGGGGGCGGCCCGGATCAAGGCGCAAGGGCCGGACCGAAACCATTCTCTAACCCGTGCCGGGTTAGGGTCACCCCTTGTCTACGGCGTGGCCGTACCCGATGAGATGAGAATGGTCGCCCTGGATATCGTCAGCCTTCAGATCGTGGCCGCCGTCGGCAGCCTGCTGGCGGGCGCGATCCATTTCATCCCCGGGTTGACCAGCCAGGATCGCGGCGGATGGGCGCGCTGGTGGGGCGCGGGCAAGCTGCTGATCGGCATCACCAACGCCCTGACCCTGATGTTCGACGGCTCCAATGTCGCGTTTCTCGAACGGCTGCTCAATTTCGCCTTGGTGATCGGGTTGATCCTGTGCGTGCACAGCGTCGCGGTCTTTGGCGGCCGCCGGCTGGCGCGCGGCATCGTCATCGCGATCGCCCTGATGGTCGCCATGATCATCGCGCTGATGCTGTTCGATACCGAGGATGTCCGATGGTCGATCGCCGCGCTGGGCATGACACGGATGCTGTGCCATTTCGCCGTCGCCTGGCTCGCCTTCGGCATTGCGCGCCGCGAAAAACTGCTGACCGCCTGGATCATGACGGCCCTGTTCGCCGCCACCGTGCCGCTGTTCCTGTTGCGAACCACCTTCCTGCTCGCATCGCTGACGCTGCCGTCCTGGGAAATGGCGATGCAGATGTCCGCCGACTGGATGGTCGGCATCGCCATCATCCTGGTGTCCCTGTCGCATTTCTCGCTGTTGTTGCTCGATGCCGAGCGGACCCAGGGTATCCTGCGCGAACAGGCGTGCCGCGACGGACTGACCGGCGCGCTCAATCGCAACGGGCTGAGCAAGGTCGAGCATGAGCTTCGCGGCGAGGCGGTGCTGCTGCTGATCGATATCGACCATTTCAAGGCGTTGAACGACGGGCAGGGCCATGCCGCCGGCGACACCATCCTGCGGCTCGTGGTCGACCTTGCCCAGCACACCATCGGCCAACGCGGGCTGGTCGTGCGGATCGGCGGCGACGAGTTTCTCTGCGTCCTGCCCGGGATAGGCCGCGCCGAGGCGGAGGCGATCCTGACGCAACTCTCCGAACGCTTCGACCGCGCCGTCGGTGCGATGGTCGACAGCACGCCCTGCCCGACCTTGAGCATCGGCCTGGCGTCGGGCTCGGTGGCGGACGGGCTGGATGCGCTGATCCACCGCGCGGACGAAGCCATGTACGCGGTCAAGCGCCAACATCACGCCGCCACCGCCCGCGCGGCCTGAACGGGCGAAGGGCCTTGGCCCCTCGCCCATCCCATCACATCGCCTTGGCCGATCCCGGCGTGTTGACGCCCATCGACTGGAGGTAACGCTTGATGTTGCGCGCCGCCTGGCGAAGCCGCTGTTCGTTCTCGACCAGCGCGATGCGGACGAAGCCCTCGCCATTCTCGCCGTAACCCACGCCCGGCGCGACCGCGACCTTCGCCTCGGTCAGGAGCTGCTTGGAGAATTCCAGGCTGCCGAGATGCGCCAGCGCCGGGGGCAAAGGCGCCCAGGCGAACATCGACGCGCGCGGGCTCGGGATATCCCATCCCGCCCGGCCGAAGCTCTCGACCAGCACGTCGCGGCGCTTGTGATAAAGCCGCCGGTTCTTCTCGACGATATCCTGCGGCCCATTGAGCGCGGCACAGGCCGCCGCCTGGATCGGCGTGAAGGCACCATAATCCAGATAGGACTTCACCCGCGTCATCGCCGCGATCAGCTTCTTGTTGCCGACCGCGAAGCCGATCCGCCAGCCCGCCATCGAATAGGTCTTGGACAGCGAGGTGAACTCGACCGCGACGTCCTTGCCCCCCTTCACCTGCAGGATCGAAGGGGTCGGATTGCCGTCATAATAAAGCTCGGAATAGGCGAGATCGCTCAGCACCCACAGCTCGTGCTTCTTCGCGAAGGCGACGAGTCGCTCGTAAAAGGCGAGATCCACCGTCTCGGCGGTCGGGTTGGACGGATAGTTGACCACCAGCACCGAGGGGCGCGGCACGGTGAAGTGCATCGCGCGTTCCAGGCTCTCGAAATAGGCCTCGTCGGGCGTCGTCGGCACCGCGCGAATCGTCGCGCCGGCGATGATGAAGCCGAAGGTGTGGATCGGATAAGAAGGGTTGGGCGCGAGGATCACGTCGCCCGGCGCGGTGATCGCGGTGGCGAGGCTGGCGAGGCCCTCCTTCGACCCCATGGTGACGACCACCTCGGTCTCGGGATCGAGATCGACGCCGAAGCGACGGCCATAATAGTTCGCCTGGGCGCGGCGGAGGCCGGGAATCCCCTTGGACTGGGAATAGCCATGCGCATCGGGCTTCTTGGCCACCTCGACCAGCTTATCGAGCACATGGTCGGGGGGCGGCAAGTCGGGATTGCCCATGCCCAGGTCGATAATGTCCTCGCCGCCCGCGCGCGCCGCCGCCCGCATCGCGTTGACTTCGGCGATGACATAGGGCGGCAGACGCTTGATGCGGTAGAACTCTTCGGACATGGGTCCCTCTGTGTAACGATTTGGGACCCGGAGCTTAGCGTCTTTCGTTCAACAACGCGACCCGACATGACGGCGCAATATCCTGACGCTAAGACGGGGTTATACGAACGAGAGGATGCGATGACGGCCCGCCCCGCGACTGCCCCTGCCTTGCCCACATTGGAAGAGTTGCAGCACTGGACCTGGGTCATGGGCCGGGCACAGCAGATGATGATGGAGGCCGCCCTCACCCCACCGCCGGAGGGCGTGCCGGTGGTGCCGGGGATCAACGACCCCGCCACGATGACGCGGGTCCGTGACTTCTGGTCCGATTCGATGGCGCTGTGGCAGCGCTTCATCGACCCCGCCGCCGAGCCCAGCGTCGCCCCTAAGCCCGATCGCCGCTTCAAGGCCGAACAATGGCAATCGCCGCTCTTCGACTGGATTCGGCAAAGCTATCAGGTGATCTCCGACCATATGCTGCGCGGCGTCGATGCGCTGGAGGGTGTCGACCCCAAGCAGAAGGAACAGATCCGCTTCGCCGCGCGCGCATTCGTCGATGCGATGAGCCCGACCAACTTCCCCGCGACCAACCCGGAGGTGCTCGACAAGATCGTCGAGACGCGCGGCGAGAATCTGCTCAAAGGCCTTCAGAACATGCTCGCCGATCTGGGGCGTGGGCAGTTGACGCACAGCGACTCGACCGCGTTCGAGGTCGGCCGCAACCTGGCCGCGACGCCAGGCAAGGTGGTGAAGCGCACCCCGCTCTACGAACTGATCCATTACACGCCGTCCACCGAACAGGTGGCGGCGGTGCCGGTCCTGATCTTTCCGCCCTGGATCAACCGCTTCTACATCCTCGACCTTTCGCCCGAGAAAAGTCTGATCAAATGGCTGGTCGATCAGGGGTTCAGCGTCTTCATGGTGTCGTGGAAGTCCGCCGACGCGACGATGAAAGACGTGATCTGGGACGATTACGTCACCGCGCAGGTCGATGCGATCGACACGGTGCGCGATCTGCTGGCGGTCGATTCGGTGCACACCGTGGGCTATTGCGTGGCGGGCACGACGCTGGCCGCGACGCTCGCCTATCTGTCGGCGCGGCAGGAGGCGGAAAAGGTCGCCAGCGCCACCTTCTTCACCGCGCAGGTCGATTTCGCGCACGCCGGCGAGCTGCTGCACTTCGTCGATGACGAGCAGTTGAAGCTGATCGGTACGCTCTCGCCCGAGGGGTTCCTGGACGGGCGTTATCTGGCGGCGACCTTCAACCTGCTGCGCGGGCGTGACCTGATCTGGAATTACGTCACCAACAACTATCTGCTGGGGCGCGATTATGTGCCGTTCGACCTGCTCCACTGGAATGGCGACGTCACCAACCTGCCCGCCAAATGGCATCTCAGCTATCTGACCGATCTCTACCGTGACAATCTGCTGATGCAGCCTGGCGCGATGTCGGTCGGCGGCGTCGCGCTCGACCTGACCCGGGTAACGACGCCCGCCTATGTCCAGGCCGGGCGCGAGGATCATATCGCGCCGCCCGAAAGCGTGTGGAAGATCACCCATGCCTTTGCCGGCCCCTTGCGCTTCGTGCTGGCGGGATCGGGGCATATTGCGGGCGTGGTGAACCCGCCGGCAGCGGGCAAATATCAATATTGGACCAATGACGCGCCGACCTCGACTCTGGCCGAATTCGTCCAGGGCGCGACCGAGACCAAGGGTAGCTGGTGGCCGGACTGGTCGAAATGGCTGCGCGATCGGGACGACCGAACCGTCCCCGCAGCCGATGCCCGCATTCCTGGCGAAGGGGCCCTACCCGCCCTGGACGACGCGCCCGGACGTTACGTCAAGCAGCGCTAAAATCGTTTGCTGCACTGCACAAAGCTGTTGATAACTTCGGTTCGAATCGCTATTGTGCAGCGCAGCAAATCGGGAGAGAGCTGGTGGACAAGAACAAGCAGGTCACCCCCGCCGCGAAGTCGGCGGCCAAGACGCGGCGCGTTGCCAAGCCGGTAGCCGCCAAGCCGCTCCCCGGCCTTCCCTCCGATCCCAAGCCCCCGGTGGCGGCCCCCGTCGCCAAGACCCCGGTCGCCGAAAATAAGTCGCCCGAGGCGACGCTGCCGCTGACCGCGGCGGTTCCGCCGGTGGTCATTCCCGAGGACAAGGTCGCGACGGCTCCGGAAGCGGTCACTCCCTCGCCGGCCGCCAAGGCACCCGAACCCGCCCCGGCGGCCCCGGCCCCCAAGCCGCGTGCGGCCCCGAAGATTTCTTCCCCGACCGCCGCGGTTCCGGCGGAACCCAAGCCCAAGGAAATCATCATGGAAGCCACGAGCACCATCGAAAACGCCGCCCAGGACACCGCCGCCAAGACCCAGGCGATGTTCGGCGAAGCGCAGCAGCGCACCCAGGCCGCGATGGAAAAGAGCAGCAAGCTGTTCGAAGACATGGTCGCCTTCAACAAGGACAATCTGGAAGCGGTCGTCGAGTCGTCGAAGATCGCCGCCAAGGGCGCTCAGACGCTGGGCCAGGGCGCGGCGGACTATGCCAAGCGTTCGTTCGAAACCGCGACCCAGACGCTGCAGACGCTGTCGTCGGTCAAGTCGCCGACCGAGTTCATGAAGCTGCAGTCGGATTTCGCCCGTTCGAGCTTCGACTCGATGGTCGCCGAAACCTCGCGCTCGACCGAGACGATCATGAAGCTCGCCGGCGAGATCGCCCAGCCGATCAGCAACCGCTTCGCGGTCGCCGCCGAGAAGATGAAGACCGTCGCGTAATCCGCTGACTTCTTCCTTCACGGAACAGGAAGGGCGGTCGCCAATGCGGCCGCCCTTTTTCGTGCCTCCTCCCCGGCACGAGAAGGGGTGGCGAAACGGTGGTGAAGGGGGCCGCCTGCGACCTGCCCCTCTCCTGTCGGGGAATAGGAATCCTCACTGGCATCCCAGGCGGCGCGCGCCTATCTTCCCATCATGTCGTTTTTCGGCCGCTTCTCGCCCGTCCGCGCTTATCGCGACCTGCGCTTCTTTCTGTCGCAGCGGCATCCCGTCGAACTCGTCTTCCTGATGGTTGCGGTCGGGATCACCGGCTTCTTCATCTATGCCTTCGCCCGCGACGATTACGTGCCGGTGCCGTACAAGCCCAACATCATCTATGTCGAACAATGGCCCGCCGACCGCACCGATGCAGAAATCCTGGCGCAGCAAAAGATCGACTATGTGAAGAAAAAGCAGCGGCTTGCCGAGGAAAAGGCCGCCAAGGAACAACGCCAGGCCGAGTTCAAGAAGGTCGACGACGCGCTGAACAAGTGGGGCATCTGACCGACCATCGCTGGATGGGGGCCGCGCTGGCACTGGCGGGTCGTGGTATCGGACGCACCGCACCGAACCCCAATGTCGGTTGTATCTTGGTCCGCGATGGCCGCGTGATCGGACGCGGCTGGACCCAGCCGGGCGGCCGCCCCCATGCCGAGGCGATGGCGCTGGCCGAAGCCGGCGAGTCGGCCTGCGGCGCCACCGCCTATGTCACCCTCGAACCCTGCGCCCATGTCTCGACTCGCGGACCGGCCTGTACCGATCTGTTGATCGCCGCCGGCGTCGCGCACATCGTCGCGGCCATGGGCGACCCCGATCCGCGTACCAACGGCCAGGGCTTTGACCGTGCGCGTGCCGCCGGAATTGCCGTCACCACCGGCATATGCGAATCGGAGGCACGGGCGATGATCGCTGGCTTCCTCACCCGCCGCGCGAAGGAACGCCCCTTCGTCACGCTCAAGCTCGCCACGTCGCTCGATGGCCGGATCGCGCGACCCGATGGAACAAGCCGCTGGATCACCGGCCCCCAGGCGCGGGCACATACCCATCTCGAACGCAGCCGGCATGAGGCGATCCTGGTCGGGCGCGGCACATTGCAAGCGGACTCGCCCAGGCTCGACGTCCGCCTGCCCGGCCTCGAAACACGCAGTCCCCGCCGCATCCTGCTCTCCCGCACGTCCGAACCGGGTTGGGAGACGATCTCCTCCCCCCACGCCATCACCCATCTGGCGGGCGTCGACCGGCTGATGGTCGAGGGCGGCGCGCAGACCGCCTCCGCCTTTCTCGCCGCCGATCTGGTCGACCGACTGCTCCTCTACCGCGCGCCGATCCTGATCGGGGAGGGTCGCGCAGCGCTGGGGGATATCGGGCTGGCCGCCTTGGCCGATGCGCATGGCCGCTGGCGACTCCGCGATTCGCGGATGCTTGGCATCGACCGGATGGAGGTCTACGAACGCGCCTGATATGTTTACCGGGATCGTCACCGACATCGGCTCCGTCACCGCCGTCGAGGCGCGCGGCGACACGCGAGTCGTCATCGCCACCGCCTATGATACGGCCAGTATCGATCTGGGCGCATCGATCGCCTGTTCAGGCGTCTGCCTGACCGTCGTCGAGAAAGGCCCCGACTGGTTCGCGGTCGATGTCTCGGCCGAAACGATCAGCCGCACCGCCGACCAATGGCATCAGGGCCGCCCGCTCAATCTCGAACGTGCGATGAAACTGGGCGACGAGCTGGGCGGACATATCGTCACCGGCCATGTCGACGGCGTCGGCCAGGTCGTGTCGGTCACCGAGGAAGGCGGATCGCACCGCGTGTTCGTGACCGTCCCCGCGGACCTCGCCCCCTTCATGGCGACCAAGGGGTCGGTGACGGTCGACGGCGTCTCGCTGACCGTGAACAGCGTCGAGGACGGCCCCGAAGGCACGGTCATCGGCCTGAACATCATCCCGCACACCGCCGCCGTCACCACGCTGGGCGGAATCATCCAAGGCCAGCGCGTCAATATCGAGATCGACGTGCTTGCCCGTTACCTGCAACGCATGGAGCATTATCGTGGCCGCTAATCCCGACGCTTTGGCCGGTCTGCGGCGTGGTTTCCTCTCCAGCCCCGAAGAGATCATCGACGAGGCCCGCAACGGCCGCATGTTCATCCTGGTCGATGACGAAGACCGGGAGAATGAGGGCGACCTCGTCATCCCCGCGCAGATGGCGACACCCGAAAAGGTCAATTTCATGGCGCGGTACGGGCGCGGGCTGATCTGCCTGGCCATGACGCGCGAGCGGGTCGATGCGCTCGGCCTGCCGCTGATGAGCCCGAAGAACGGAACACGGCACGAAACCGCCTTCACCATCTCGATCGAGGCGCGCGAGGGCGTCACCACCGGAATCTCCGCCGCCGACCGGGCGCGGACCATCGCGGTGGCGATTGATTCGGTGCAGGGTCCCGATTCGCTGGTGACGCCGGGCCATGTCTTCCCGCTGGTCGCGCGCGACGGCGGCGTGCTGGTGCGTGCCGGCCATACCGAGGCGGCGGTCGATGTCGCGCGGCTCGCCGGGCTCAATCCATCGGGCGTGATCTGCGAGATCATGAACGAGGATGGCACGATGGCGCGGATGGACGACCTCGTCTCCTTCGCGCAGCTCCACAACCTCAAGATCGGCACGATCCGCGACCTGATCGCCTATCGCCGCCGCTACGACCATCTGGTCGAATTGCAGTCGGAAGCGACGTTCGAGAGCGAATGGGGCGGCACCTGGACCGCGCGCGCCTATCGCAACAAGGCGACGGGCACCGAGCAGGTCGCCTTGGTCAAGGGCAAGCTCGACACCGACAAGCCGGTGCTGGTGCGGATGCACGCCATGACACCTTTTGCGGACATGTTCGGCGAGGCCGGGCCGCGCGGCCATCTGCTCGCCAAGTCGATGCAGATGATCGCACGCGAAGGATCGGGCGTAATCGTCGTCATCAATCGTCCGCGTTCCGATGCCTTCACCACCGCCGTCCGGCTGAAGGCCGGCGAGGAAGTGCAGATCGATATGGAGGAACTGCGCGATTACGGCGTCGGCGCGATGATCCTCGCCGAAATGGGCGTGCAGGACATGGTGCTGCTGACCAACACCCATCACACGCTGATCGGACTCGATGGCTATGGCCTGTCGATCGTCGGCGAACGTCGTATCGATAATAGCGAGGGAGAGGCCTGATGGCGCATGTGTTGATCGTCGAGGCACGGTTCTACGACCATCTGAATGACCTGCTCCTGTCGGGCGCGCGCGCCGCGATCGAGGAAGCGGGCCACAGCCATGAGACGATCACCGTCCCCGGCGCGCTGGAAATCCCCGGCGCGGTCGCGATGGCGGCGGACACCGGCCGTTACGACGCCTTTGTCGCGATCGGCGTGGTGATCCGCGGCGAGACCTATCATTTCGAGATCGTCTCCAACGAAAGCGCACGCGGCCTGATGGCGCTGACCATGGACGGCCTGCCCATCGGCAACGGCATCATCACCACCGAGAATGAGGCGCAGGCCCTGACCCGCGCCAAGCCGGACGAGAAGAACAAGGGCGGCGAGGCGGCCAAGGCGGCCCTCGCCATGCTGGCACTCAAGGGCCGGTTCGGGTGACATCGCCCGTCCTCCAGACCGAGCGGCTGATCCTACGGGTCCCCTCGGCGGAGGATTTCGAGGCGTGGGCCGCTTTCCATGCCGAGGAAGAGACGATGCGCTTCCTGGGCGGAGTGCAGGCACGTGGGCTGGCGTGGCGCTATCTCTGCACCATGGTCGGCGCATGGAGCGTGCGTGGCTTCGCCATGTTTTCGGTGATCGAGCGCGATACCGGGCGCTGGGTCGGCCGGATCGGACCCTGGCAACCCGAAGGTTGGCCCGGGCGCGAGGTCGGCTGGGGCGTGGCGCGCGAGTTTGCGGGCCGCGGCTATGCCTATGAGGCGGCGGTCGCGGCGATGGACTATGCGGTCGATGGGCTGGGCTGGGACCATGTTATCCACACCATCGACCCGGAAAATACGGGCTCGATCAGGCTGGCGCAGCGGCTGGGCTCGGTGAATGAGGGACCGGTGAGCCTTCCCGCTCCGCTCGAGAGCTTCCGCGTCGATGCCTGGGGCCAGAGCGCCGACCGGTGGCGCGCCCGGCGGGGATCACCGGCCCGATGACCGATATGCCCCCTACCCGCTTTCGCGTCGTCGAGCGGGGTCGGCGGCTGGAGGTGATCGATACCCAGGCGGGCAAGGTTCCCGCACCACGCGTCGGAAAACGCGCTCCTCCGAACCTCCCTTCGGCCCGCACCGATCCGGGGCGGGCATGGTGGCCCGAGAAGATCCGCTTCGACGGCGGCTCGGTCTGGACGACCCGGCGCTTCTATGACGCCAAGGGGCCCCGTACCTTGACGCTCGATGCCGGCACCGTGGAGCAATTGCGGATGGCCGGCGGAATAGCGGGGGCTGCCCTCATCGCCTGGCTGGTGCTGGCAAGCTTCGTCCCGGCGCTATTCGGCCTGCCCTTCCTGCTGGCCTCGGGGAAAACCCGAACCGCGCTTCGCAACGCCGCGACGGACTGGATCGATCGGGTGCAGGCCGGACAATAGAGGAGAGGCGCGGCCTTCTCCTCTAAAATTCGAACGCGAATTGCCGGATGTCGCGGCGAAGGCGCCGATATCCCCTATCGTTGGGGAAATCGTATCCCCTTCAAATCCCCTCGCCGGTCAGCCGCTGGCACACCATGTCGAGCTGATCGAGCGTCGAATAGCTGAGGGTCAGCGTGCCCCCCTTCTCGCCATGCGAAATCCGCACCGATAGGCCAAGCAGGTCTGCCAACTGGCTCTCCAGCGCGGCGATATCGGCATCGGCGGCATCCTGGCCATTACCCTTCGGACCACTGGGCTTATCCGATGCCTCACCGGTCTTGCGACCGCCGCCCTTGGCTTCGCGCGTCAGCTTTTCGGTCTCACGAACGCTCAGGCCCCGTGCGATCACCTGATCGGCGAGCGATTCGACCTGATCGGCGCCCAGCAGCGCGCGGGCATGGCCCATCGACAGCGCCCCGCTGACCACCTGCGCCTGCACCGTATCGGGCAGTTCGAGCAGGCGCAGAAGATTGGCGACATGGCTGCGCGACTTGTGGACGATCTTAGCCAGCGCCTCCTGCGTATGGCCGAATTCGCCCGCCAGCCGCTGATAAGCCTGGGCCTCTTCGATCGCATTGAGGTCTTGGCGCTGGATATTCTCGATCAGCGCGACTTCGAGCGTCTGGGCATCGTCGAACTCGCGGACGACGACCGGCACCTCATGCAGTCGCGCACGCTGGGCGGCACGCCAGCGGCGCTCGCCGGCGACGATCTGATAATCCTTGCCATGCGGGCGGACGACGATTGGCTGGATCAGCCCGCGCGCCGCGATCGAGGCGGCCAGTTCGTCGAGCGCGGCTTCCTCGAAATGGCGGCGCGGCTGATCGGGGTGCGGCGACATCGCACCCACGGGCAGCATCCGTACGCCACCAATCGCCGGCTGGTCCCCCGGCCGGATCGGCGCCTCACGCGCCATATCGCCAAGCAATGCTCCCAGGCCACGCCCCAGACCGGGACGCGGACGTTTGGCCGTCGTCTCCGCGCTCATGCCGCCGCCGCGCCCGGCTGGGTGGTCAGCGGCAGACGCGCGATCAGCTCACGGGCCAGCGCGATATAGGCCTGGCTCCCCACGCAACGATGGTCATAGATCAGCGCCGGCAGGCCGTGGCTGGGCGCCTCGGACAGCCGGACGTTGCGCGGAATCACCGTATCGAACACCACACCTCCCAAAACCGCGCGCACATCCGCCGACACCTGATCGGTCAGCCGGTTGCGCCGGTCGTACATCGTCAAAGCCACGCCCAGAATCGCCAGCCCCGGATTGAACCGCGCGCGAATCCGCTCGACCGTGGTCAGCAGCTGCGACAGCCCCTCCAGCGCGAAGAACTCGCATTGCAGCGGCACGAACAGCGAATCGGACGCCACCATCGCGTTGATCGTCAGCAGCCCCAGCGAGGGCGGGCAATCGATCAGCACGATATCCCACCGCCCCTGCGACCGTCGCATCGCATGGTCCAGCCGGTGCGTGCGATCCTCGAAATCCACCAGTTCCAGCTCGGCACCCGACAGGTCGACCGTGGCGGGAACGATGTCCAGGCGCGGCACCTGCGTATGCACCACCGCGTCATCGATCCGCGCCTCGCCCAGCAGGACGTGATAGCTGGAGAAGACGCGCTGGCTGTTGGGAATGCCCAGGCCGGTCGAGGCGTTGCCCTGCGGATCGAGGTCGATCAGCAACACCTGCAGCCCCGTGGCCGCCAGCGCCGTGGCAAGATTGATGGCGCTGGTGGTCTTGCCCACCCCGCCCTTCTGGTTCGCGATCGCAACGCAGATCATCGGGCCCCTACTCGGTCGAGGATCACGATCGACGAGTCTGTCGATGTGATGCTATGTTCCACGTGAAACACGAAGCGCCATTGCCGGCTTAGGGTCTTTAGTTCGCGCTCGTCGAGGCGGCCGCGCGGCAGCAGCCACCGCGTTTCCTGTTTGCCGCAATGGGCCGCCGCGCGCAAAAGATTTTCGACTGTCGCCACCGCGCGAGCAGAAATAATATCGGCCTTGGCCTGCACGGACTCGATCTTGGACGCATGGACCGTGACCCGGTCGGCGACGCCGAGCGTCTCGGCACAGTCGCGCAGGAATTCGGCGCGACGCTTGCGCGGTTCGACCAAGGCGACCTGCCCCGGCCAGGCCAGAGCGACCACCATGCCGGGAAAGCCGCCGCCGGTGCCGATATCGATCCACTGACCATCGGCGCGATCGGCCAATGGGATCAGTTGCAGCGAATCGAGCGCGTGGCGCGCCCAGATCGTGGCGATGGTCGAAGGCGCGATCAGATTCTGCTGGTCATTCTCGACGATCACCAGATTGAGGAACCAGTCGATCTTCGCAGCGGCGTCCTCGCCGAAGCGCTGGACCGCCCAGTCGCGCGCTTGCTCTTCGGTCATGCCGCCATCTTTCGTGCGTGAAGGAGAACCGCCGACAAAGCGGCGGGGGTGATGCCCCGGATACGCGAGGCCGCAGCCAGCGTCGCCGGCCGGGCCAGGCTGAGCCGGTCGATCATCTCCTGCGACAGTCCGGGGATCGCCGCATAGTCGAGCGATATGGGCAGCAGGATCTGCTCATCGGCGCGCAGCCGAGCGACCTCCTCCGCCTGCCGCTCGACATAAGGCGCGTAGCGGGCATCCTCGAGCGTCTCGGCGACGACCGCCGGGTCCAGGCCATCCGCGGCATCCGGCACGACATGCGCCAGCGTGACGCCATCGAAGCGCAGCCATTCATAGGCGGTGCGACGCGCACCATCCTGAGCGATCGCCGCCCCGCTGCGCGCCAGATCGGAGGCGGTCCGAACGGTGGCGAGCCGATCACGCAAGACCGTCCGCTGCTCCAGCCGCCGCTGACGATGCGCCAATCGTTCGGGCGAGAGACATCCCGCCGCCTCCGCGATCCCCCCCAATCGGCTCTCGGCATTGTCGGCGCGCAGCGACAGGCGATACTCCGCGCGCGCCGTCAGCATCCGATAGGGCTCGGTGACGCCTTGCAGGACAAGATCGTCGATCATCACGCCCAGATAGCTCGATGCCCGGTCAAGGATGACCGGCGCCCAATCGCAGGCATGGGCAGCGGCATTGAGCCCGGCAATCAGCCCTTGCCCCGCCGCTTCCTCATAGCCGGTTGTACCGTTGATCTGGCCCGCACAGAACACGCCCGCCAGCGCCCCCAGGGCCAGCCGCGCATCAAGCGCACGCGGGTCGATATGATCATATTCGACCGCATAGCCGGGTAGCGTGATCACCGCGCGCTCCAGCCCCGGCATAGAGGCGATCATCGCCTCTTGCACATCGGTCGGCAGCGAGGTCGACAGGCCATTGGGATAGACCAGTGGATCGTCCAGCCCCTCGGGCTCCAGGAAAATCTGATGGCTGTCGCGATCGGCGAAGCGCTTGATCTTGTCCTCGATCGACGGGCAGTAGCGCGGGCCATTGGCCTCGATCGCACCCGTGAACAGCGGCGAGCGATGGAAAGCCGCCGCAATGATTGCATGCGTTTCCTCGGTCGTCCGGGTGATCGCGCAGGCGATTTGCGGCAAGGGCCGCGCCGCGGTCATCGGCGACATGGTCCAGGGATCGCTATCGGAAGGCTGCTCATCGAGCTTCGCCCAGTCGATGGTCCGGCCATCGAGACGCGGCGGCGTGCCGGTCTTCATCCGTGCCATCGGCAGGCCCAGGGCCCGCAACTGCTCGGCCATACGAGTCGCGGCCCGCTCGCCGATCCGCCCGCCGAGATGCCGCTCCTCGCCCCGGAACAGCCGCCCGCCCAGGAAGGTCCCGGTGGCGAGCACGACCGCTCGCGCCGCCAAGGTCGTGCCATCGGCCAGCTGCACGCCCGCCACCCGGTCACCATCGAGTACCAGCGCTTCCGCCTCGCCTTCGACGATGGTCAGCTTCGGTTGCGCCGCCAGAATCGCCTGGATCGCCCCGGCATAACGGCGACGATCGGCCTGGACGCGCGGCCCCTGCACCGCCGTGCCCTTGCTCCGGTTGAGCATCCGGTAATGGATCGCACCCTCATCCGCCGCGCGACCGATCAGCCCGTCAAAGGCGTCGACCTCGCGGACGATATGCCCCTTCCCCAATCCGCCGATCGCCGGATTGCAGGACATGGCGCCCAGGCCATGACGATCGAAGGACAAAAGGGCCGTGTGCGCACCCCGGCGCGCAGCCGCCGCAGCGGCCTCGGTTCCCGCGTGACCACCACCGATCACTACGACATCAAACATGCTCTCGCCCTACCGGAATGGCGGCGCAGCGTCAAAGCGATCGATGGTTAACGTTCCACGTGGAACAATCATTTGCCGAGGCAGAAGCGGCCAAAGAGCGCGTCCAGCATCGTCTCCGTCGCACTGACACCAAGCAGGCCGGCAAGCGCCTGTCGTGCCACTCGCAGTTCTTCCGCCATCAGCAAGGCATCCGCCTTGGGGGCGGCCAGCAAGGCCTGGGCCGCCAACCGACACTGATCCTGTTGATGCCGTTTGAAACCGACCGCATCTTCCCGCGGAAGCAGCGACGCCGCCCTCTCCGCCACGGCATGCCATAGGGCCGCGATCGATGCGCCATCATCGCGGCGTACGGCCAGTTGCCGCCCCGCTGGCAGCCCCTCCCGGCCCGGCACATCCGCCCGCGAATGCAGCCAGAGCGCATCCTCGCGTGGGGGCGGCGTGTCGGCCAGCCACAATAGGATGTCCGCCTGGTCGATCGCCTCTTGCGCGCGGGTGATGCCGATCGCCTCGATCACGTCGTCCGTGTCTTCCGCCAGCCCCGCCGTATCGGTCAGCACATAGGCGATGCCGCCGCGCAGCACGCTCGCCTCGATCCGATCGCGGGTGGTGCCGGCGATAGGCGAGACAATCGCGGCCTCGCGCTCGGTCAGCAGGTTGAGCAGCGTCGACTTGCCGCTATTGGGCGGCCCTGCCAGCACGACGCGGATACCGTCATGCAGGCGATCGACCGGCGGCCGATCGACCACCTCCAGCATCGCTTGGGCCAGCCCATCCATCTCGCCCCGAATGCCCGCGAGCGCCGCCGCATCGAGTGGAACATCGTCCTCCTCGGCAAAATCGAGCATGGCTTCGATCGCTGCGGACAGGGTAGCGGTGCGATCCATCCAGCCCCGCAGCGCCTGGCTCACCTGTCCCTCGACCGCACCGATCGCCGCCCGCCGCTGCCGCTCGGTCTGCGCTTCGAGAAGATCGGCCAACCCCTCGGCCTCCGCCAAATCGATTCGACCATGGGTGAGCGCGCGGCGAGTGAACTCCCCCGGTTCGGCGTGGCGCACCCCCGGCTGTGCGGCCAAGGCCCCCTCCACCGCCGCGACGACGGCCCGCCCACCATGACAATGCAGCTCGACCAGATCCTCGCCGGTCGCGGTCGCCGGTCCGGGAAAAGACAGGACCAGCGCCGAATCAAGCGTCTCGCCCGCCGCGTCGCGCAGCCGTCGCAATCCCGCCCTACGGGGCTTGGGCAGCCTCCCCGCCAGCCGCTCGGTCGCCGCAAAGGCTTGGGGTCCACTGACCCGGATCACCGCGATCGCCGCCGGCGGCTGTCCGCTGGATACGGCGAAGATCGTGTCGGCCATGCTCAGCCCTTCTGCCCCTCGAACATGCGGCGCCACATCGCCATGCTCGCCTCGCCCATCGGCACCCAGTTGCGCATCATCGCCTCGACCATTTCGGGCTTCACCCCCGACTCCATCGTGTCGAGCATCATCTGGACATAGCGTTCATGGATCGGCGTCAGATCGGGCAGGCCCATGGCGCGACGCGCTTCCTCGGGCGTGCAGTCGATTTCCACATTCACTTTCATGCGCCATTCTCCATCACGCGACCAAGCGAGGCATAGGGCGTTATGGTCATGTCGACCATCACCGCACAATGTTTCGGTGCGTCCGACAGCAGGAGATCAATGGATATGACCGGGACCAAGACCATCGCCGCCGGACACGGCGAAGGCCAGTTCAACGCCTATTATGCCGAGCCGGAGGGTCAGCCGACCGCCGCGATCATCGTGATCCAGGAGATTTTCGGGATCAACGCCGGCATCCGCCGCAAATGCGACACGCTGGCCGAGGCGGGCTATCTGGCCGTCGCCCCCGATCTTTTCCACAAGATCGCCCCCGGCATCGAGCTGGATCCGGACGTTCCCCACGAAATGCAGCAGGCGCTCGACCTGATGGGACAGTTCGACCAGGACGGCGGCATCCGCGATATCGAGGCGACGATCCAGGCGATCCGCGACGAGCATGGCGCAGACTTCAAGGTCGGCGTGGTCGGCTATTGCCTGGGCGGACGTCTGGCCTTCATGACCGCCGCGCGGACCGATGTGGATGCCAGTGTCGGCTATTATGGCGTCGGCATCGACGGCCTGCTGGATGAGAAACATGCCATCGCCAAGCCGGTGCTGCTCCACATTCCGGAGGAGGATCATTTCGTCGACAAGGATGCGCAGAAGCGGATGCATGAGGGGCTGGACGATCACCCCAAGGTCACGCTGTACGACTATCCCGGCGAGGATCATGGCTTTGCGACCGAATTCGGTCAGCGCCGGTCGGATGAGTCGGCCAAGCTGGCGGACGAACGCACCATGGCGTTCTTCGCGGAACATCTCCGCTGATATGAAAAAGGGGGGGAGCTACTGCTCCCCCCCTTCCCGATTACAACGCCTTGGCCAGTGCCTCGGCAATCAGTTTGCGACTGTTATCCACACCGTACAGCGCGATGAAGCTGCCCATGCGTGGTCCTTGCGCCGATCCCAGCAGCGTCTCGTACAGCGCCTTGAACCAGTCGCGCAGCGACGGGAAGGCGTCGGTCTTGCCGATCTCATAAACGATATTCTGAATGTCCTCGGCACTCGCCCCCGCCGGAAGCTGGCCAAGTTGCGCATCGAGCTGACGCAACGCCTCCGCCTCATGCGACTCGGGCGCGCGGCGCTGGAGCGTGGGTGCGACAAAATCGCGGGCATAGGCCAGTGCATGGTCGATCAGCCGGTCCAGCTCCGGATATTTCTCGGCCGATGCCTCGGGCACATAATTGGCGAGATAGCCCCAGACCTGCTCCTTGCTCGCCTCGCCCATCACCCCGACCAGGTTGAGCAGCAGGCCGAAGGTCACCGGTAGCTCGCCCTGGGGCAGCTTACCGTCATGGATATGATGCACCGGATTGCCCAGCTGCTCCTTGAGCGACTGGTTCGGGTAGTTGGTACGGAACTGCCAATATTCGTCCACCGCGCGTGGGATGACACCCATGTGCAGCTGCTTAGCCTTTTTCGGCTCGCGATAGGCGAAGAAGGCCAGACTCTCCTCCGGCCCATAGGTCAGCCATTGGTCGAGGCTCAGGCCATTGCCCTTGGACTTGGAGATCTTCTCGCCATGTTCGTCGAGGAACATCTCGTAGTTGAAGCCCTCGGGGGGACGGCCGCCGAGGACGCGCGCGATCTTCGACGACTGGGTGACCGAGTCGATCAGGTCCTTGCCCGCCATCTCGTAATCGACGCCCAGCGCGACCCAGCGCATCGCCCAGTCGACCTTCCATTGCAGCTTGGACAGGCCACCCAGCGCCGACTGGACAATCCGCTCGCCCTCATCCTCGAAGGCGATGAGGCCGGCGTCGGCATCGATCACCTCGACCGGCACTTGGAGCACGATCCCCGACTTGGGGCTGATCGGCAGGACGGGCGAATAGGTGGCGCGGCGCTCGGCCCGCAGGGTGGGGAGCATCACATCCTGGATGCCCTGAAAATGGTTGAGCACCAGTCGCAGTGCATCATCGAACCGGCCGGAGGTATAATAGTCGGTCGAGGACGCGAACTCGTAATCAAAGCCATAGCGGTCGAGAAACTGGCGCAGCAGCGCGTTGTTATGCGCGGCGAAGCTGTCGAACTTCTCGAACGGATCGGGCACCTGGGTCAGCGGCTTGCCGAGATGCGCGCGTAGCATTTCTTGGTTCGGCACATTGTCCGGCACCTTGCGCAGCCCGTCCATATCGTCGGAAAAGGCGATCAGCCGGGTCTTCTGATCCGACAGTGCGTGGAAGGCGTTGCGGACCATGGTGGTGCGCAGCACTTCGTTGAAGGTGCCGATATGCGGCAGACCGGAAGGGCCGTAACCGGTTTCGAACAGGATCGCCTCGCCGCCCGGCTTGCCGTCGGGATAGCGTTTGAGGAGCTTGCGAGCTTCCTCATAGGGCCAGGCCTTGGACTCGAGAGCGGTGGAGCGGAGTTCGTCTGTCATGCCATGTCCTCTGGCAAGTCATGCCGAGATGCACAAATGCATTTTGACTCGTATGGTGGTCGAACGGGTGGCCCGAGCTGACAGACTTGTTCCACGTGGAACATGGTGGCGCCAACCTTCCGTCGGTCCATCGCAACGGCGAAGAGAAATAACGGACGCGAACCGGCGCAAATTCCACCGGCCCCGTTGCCATCCTGTTCCCACTCCCCGATATCCAAAGCGTGACTGCGCTGCCCCACCCCGCCCTCCATGCCAGCCATAGCGGTGTGTGGATTTCGACCCAGGGGCAGACTCGTGCCGTATCACGGGGCGAGGCGATCGGGCTGGCATCGGAAACCCCAGTCATCCTGCTCAACGCGCCGCTGATCGGACAGCGGCTGGGCTATGCCGAATTGTCGGGCCTCGACATTCTCGAACTGTTTGCCTTTCTGCGTCCTGCGCGGTTTGCCGTTCCCACGCCCCACGGCCTCGCCCGCGCCTGTGGGTTGCAGCCGCCCCAGAGCGATGCGGATGTTGCCGCCTTCCTCCTGCATGCGACCGAGACCTTGCTTGCCACCCCGGAAGGCGCTTGGCCCGAACGGGAGGGTGCTTGGACTGCCGCGCAAAGTCTGGCGCGGCTGCGTTGGCCCTGGGCACCGCTGATCGGTCCGCGCCTGACCCGCCCCGAACGCAATGAGCGCTGGCTGTTCAGCGCGCTGCCCGAATGGGAGGAGGACGCCCCCCGCCCCGCCCCGCGCACCATCGACCTGCCGCCCGCCGATGCCGAGGATCGCCTGCGTCATCTGACTGGCGAGGGTGCGGAGGAACGCCCCGGCCAGCGCGCCTATGCCGCCGCCATCACCGCCGCCTTCGCGCCGCGTGCGGTGCGCGACACCCCCAATATGGTGCTCGCCGAAGCTGGCACCGGCATCGGCAAAACCCTGGGCTATCTCGCCCCCGCCAGCCTGTGGGCCGAGCGCGCCGGGGGAGCGGTGTGGATTTCGACCTATACCAAGGCGCTACAACGCCAGTTGAGCGGTGAGACCGCGCGCATCTTCCCCGACGCAGTGCTGCGCAAGGAACGGGTCGTCACCCGCAAGGGGCGCGAGAATTATCTATGCCTGCTCAATCTGGAGGACGCGCTACAAGGTGGGTTCGCTGGACGCGCCGCGGTGCTGGCGCAGCTGGTCGCGCGCTGGGCCGCCTATAGCAGCGATGGCGATATGGTCGGGGGTGACCTCCCCGGCTGGCTGACGACGCTGTTCCGCCGGAATGGCTCGGCGGCGCTGACCGACCGGCGGGGCGAGTGCGTCTATGCGGGATGCCCCCATTACCGGAAATGCTTCATCGAACGCGCCGCGCGGGCTTCCGTGCAGGCGGATATCGTCATCGCCAACCATGCGCTGGTCATGGTCAACGCCGCGCGCGGACGCGAGACGCAAACGCGGCCGACCCGTTACGTGTTCGACGAAGGCCATCATCTGTTCGATGCAGCGGACTCGATGTTCGCGACCGCACTGACCGGTGCGGAGACGATCGAGCTGCGCCGCTGGATTCTCGGCCCCGAAGCCGGATCGCGGGGACGCCGCCGGGGGCTTGCCGCGCGATTGTCCGATGTCGCCAGCTATGACGAGGGCGGCAACCGCGCAATCGGCGATGCGGTGCAGGCCGCGCACGCGCTGGCGAGCGAAGGCTGGCTCGGCCGATTGGCGGAGGGGCAGCCCTTCGGTCCGATCGAGACGTTGCTCGCGGCGGTGCGCGGCCTCGCCTTTGCCCGCGCTGAGCAACCGGGTGACGCGGGCTATGGCCTGGAGACCGAACTCGCCGATCCCTCGCCCGAGTTGATCGACGCCGCCGGCCCCGCCGCCCATGCGCTCGACGCGCTGCTCCGTCCGCTGGTCACGCTGGGCCAGCGGCTGGAGGCGGTGCTGCACGAAGCCCCCGACTGGCTCGACGGCCCGGCCCGCGCGCGGGTGGAAGGCGCCATCGCCTCGCTCGGCTGGCGCGCGGAGACGGTGGGCGCCTGGCTGTCGCTGCTCGCGCGGATTGGCGGGCCGGTCGATCCCGATTTTGTCGACTGGCTCGCGGTCGACCGTGTCGAGGGGCGCGAGTACGATATCGGGCTGCATCGCCATTGGCTCGACCCCACTCGGCCTTTCGCCGAGATCGTCCTGAAGCCCGCGCATGGTGCGCTGGTCACCTCGGCCACCTTGCGCGCCGGTGGCGACTGGGACATAGCGGAGGCCCGCACCGGCGCCCCGCATCTGGCACGCGGCCCCGCCCATTTTGTCGCCCCCAGCCCCTTCGACTATCCCGAGCGAGCTGAAGTTCTAATCGTCACCAATGTGAAGCGCGGCGACATTCCCCAACTCGCCAATGCCTATGCGCGGCTGATCGGCGCGGCCAAGGGCGGGACGCTCGGGCTGTTCACCGCGATTCGGCGGTTGCGCGGCGTGCATGGCCGGATCGCCGACCGGCTGGCACGCGACGGACTGGCGCTGCACGCCCAGCATGTCGATCCAATCGATACCGGCACGCTGGTGGATATCTTCCGTGACGATCCGTCCGCCTCGCTGCTTGGCACTGATGCGTTGCGTGACGGTGTCGACGTCCCCGGCTCCTCGCTGCGGTTGGTGGTGATGGAGGGCGTGCCCTGGCCCAAGCCAACCGTGCTGCATGCCGCACGCAAGCTGGCGGGAGGCGGCAGTGCCTATGACGATCGCATCGTCCGTGCGCGCCTGGCCCAGGCCTTTGGCCGATTGATCCGGCGCGCCGATGATCGCGGCGCGTTCGTGCTGCTGTCGGCCGCCATGCCCTCGCGGCTGCTCGACGCCTTCCCCCCCGGCGTTGCGATTGCGCGGGTGACGCTTGACGAAGCGGTCACACGGGTTGCGGCGCGGCTTTCCTCGGACGCCGCAATCGGGCATGGATCGAACCCACATCTGCCAGCCGCCGCGACGGAGACTCCGGACCGATGAAGACGCTGACGCTGCTTCGCCACGCCAAATCGAGTTGGGATGATCCCGTGGCCCGGGATTTCGATCGCCCGCTCAATGCCAAGGGGCGTCGCGCCGCCGCGATGATCGGCCGTCAGCTCAAATCGCTCGACATGCGGTTCGATCATATCCTCGCCTCCCCCGCCATACGAGTCATCGAAACGCTGGACGAGGTGTGGGGCGGCTATGGGCGTCGGCTGGAGCCGGTGTGGGACAAGGCGATGTACCTCGCCTCGGGCGTCAGCCTGCTCGATCTGGTCCAGACCCTGCCCGATGATGCGGAGCATGTGCTGATGGTCGGGCATAATCCGGGTCTGGAGGATTTGACGCTCGATCTGACGATGGACGGCGAGTTGCGCGAACGGGTGGAGGATAAATATCCCACCGCCACGGTGGCGCAGATGACACTGCCCATCGATCGCTGGGCAGAGGCAAAATCGAACAGCGCGACCCTGGTGGCCTTCATCCGCCCGCGCGACCTGGACCCGACTCTGGGTCCCGACACACCCTGACTTTTCCACAGTCTTGATCGCTGAGAACGGCCGGCACGAGCCGATCCTGAAGGCATTTCCTATGACGAACAGGTGTCGATAACTCTGTTCAATCTAATGGCGAAAACGCTGTCCAGGCTGTTGATAAGGTCGTGGGGAAAAGGTGGTGAGTTGCGATCCAAATATTCGCACGTCACAACCTTCAGATCAATAGATTATCCTTATTTATCAGGTTTTTAATACCGTATCGAACCTGTGGATAATACTCTCAAAGGCGTGGATAACTCACCCCTTCCCTTCCAGCTTGGCCTTCAGCCCGGCGAGCGCGCCGAAGGGCCCCGCTTCCTCCTCGCTAATGACGCCGGCTTTCTTCAATGCCGCCGCCGCATTCGGGCTGCGCGGAAAGGGATCGAGCGCCAGCGCCATGGTTTCCGCCGCCGCCTCGCCCAGGTCGATCGCGCCGCCCTCGATCTCGATCGTGTCGAGCGTATCGCCGGACAGTTCGATCTCGTCATCCGCGCCGTGCGCCGCCGGTTCGACGAAGCGCAACGCCACCGGCTCGTCGATCGCCGCGGGGACGGGTTCACCCGTGACCGAGCAGGGCTGAACCACCGCACTGCGCACTTTGCCGGTCACCAGGATGCCGGCCGCGTCGCGGCGCACGATCAGATCGGCCTGGAGCCGATCGATCGACAGCAGGCCGAAGCGCTCGGCCAGCGCCGCACGTTCGACCGCATCCGCCTCGATTGCGACCGGTTTTTCACGCTCGCCGATCGTGTCGATCTTTTCGGGGCGGCTCCATTCGGGGGTCACGGCAATTCTCCAGTCATCAATCGGGCCAGCGGTATCGCCGCCAGCTGTTCGTGCAACGCGGTCAACGCCCGACGGACATGACCGACCGCATCGGGTTCGGCTGGCGCCACGCCGCGATACAGGTTGCGCAGCAGCGCGGCATCCAGCAGCGCGGGTTCCTCGGCCACCAGCGCCTCGCGATAGGCGGTCAGGCGACCGCCCAGCATCGCCATCATCCGGCCGATATGCTTGCCGACGACGATGTCGCCAATCCCCAGCTCGCGCAACTGCCCATCCATATCGGTGACGAACCGCTCGGTCAGCCGTGCGGCCGTCTTAGCACCCTCTGAATTCGCCTCCAGCCGGATCAGCACCAGCGACAGGACCGCCGCGATCATGTCGAACCGGCCATCGACCGTGTCGGGCACCGCACCGTCCAGATACCAGTGCGGCTGGCGCGCGCGCAACACCACGGCATTGTAGAGCGGCAGCACGGCGTCGCCATCTCGCCCGAAATAGCGTGCCGTCATCCGCTTCAGCCAGCTTTCGGCCATCCGCCCCTCCCTCTTCGCGCAGCCGTCCACCGCGCTGACGCTTGTATGCGCCTTTCCCTTGGCATATCGAGGGGGCGACGGTCGAGCCGATCGATCGCCTGTTTGCCTGCCTGTGCGGCCCCATGTGGCCCGGAGATGATGATGAGCGTTTCTTCCACCCGGCTTGCCGTTCTCGGGCTGGGCCTGGCCATGGCTGCCGCCGCCTGCACGCCGCTGCGCTCGCATCAGGGATATGTCGTCGACACCGATCTCGTCAACGCGATCCAACCGGGCGTCGACAACCGCCAGTCGGTGCTCCAGACCTTGGGCACGCCGACCATCACCAGCCAGTTCAATGGCGGCGACTGGTATTATGTGGCGCGCGACAGCCGCAATCTGGGCTTCAACCTGCCGCACCCGGTGTCGCAGATCACGCTGCAGATCAGCTTCGATCCGGCCGGCAACGTCACCGCGATCCGCCGTTCCGGCGTCGATCAGGTCGCCGACATCTCGCCCTATGGCAAGACGACGCCGACGCTGGGCCGCTCGCGCGGCTTCTTCCAAGATCTGTTCGGCAATATCGGCGCGGTCGGTGCACCGGGTGCCGGCGCCGGTGCGCCGGGCACGGGTGGCGGCGGCGGTCGTACTCGTCCGTAAGGGCCCGGGCCCCAACCCCACCTCCGTTCGCGCTGAGCGAAGTCGAAGCGCACGCCCCACTCTCTGCCACGGATTCCCTTGGCCTTCGACTTCGCTCAGGCTGAACGGGGTTTAGGGTGAACAGGATGCGGGCCCCGTTTGGCCGCGTCGCCTGATAAGCAACGACGCGGCCGTGCCGTGCTTGGACCGGCACGATCCCGAAAGGGGGTGGGATCGCGAGCGCAAACGCCCCAAAACGAGAATGGGTTCGCAAGCGGGCCTATTTCCCGCCGGCGAACCCATAATGGCCCGATATCGCTATCGCGGCGGGGGGCGAGGCCCCCTGCTCTTACTGGTTCCCCCTGGCCTTACTGATTCATCGAGTCGAAGAAATCCTCGTTGGTCTTCGAGTTCTTCATCTTGTCGAGCAGGAACTCCATCGAGTCGATCGTGCCCATCTGCATGAGGATGCGGCGCAGCACCCACATCTTGGACAGCTTGTCCTTCTCGACCAGCAGCTCCTCCTTGCGGGTGCCGGACTTGCCGACATCCATCGCCGGGAAGATGCGCTTGTCGGCCACCTTGCGGTCGAGGACGATTTCCGAGTTGCCGGTGCCCTTGAATTCTTCGAAGATGACTTCGTCCATGCGGCTGCCCGTGTCGATCAGCGCGGTGGCGATGATCGAGAGCGAACCGCCCTCCTCGATGTTGCGCGCCGCACCGAAGAAGCGCTTCGGCCGCTGGAGCGCATTGGCGTCGACACCGCCGGTCAGCACCTTGCCCGAGGACGGGACCACGGTGTTGTAGGCGCGGCCGAGGCGGGTGATCGAGTCGAGCAGGATGACGACATCCTTCTTATGCTCGACCAGGCGCTTGGCCTTTTCGATCACCATCTCGGCGACCTGGACGTGGCGCTGCGCCGGTTCGTCGAAGGTCGACGACACGACCTCGCCGCGCACCGAGCGCTGCATGTCGGTGACTTCTTCCGGACGCTCGTCGATGAGGAGGACGATCAGGAAGACTTCGGGGTGGTTGTCGGTGATCGCCTTGGCGATGTTTTGCAACATCACCGTCTTACCCACGCGCGGCGGCGCGACGATCAGCGTACGCTGGCCCTTGCCCTGGGGCGAGACGATGTCGATGACGCGCGCCGACTTGTCCTTCTGGGTCGGGTCGGCCGGGTCGAGAATCAGCTTCTGCTCGGGGTAGAGCGGGGTGAGGTTGTCGAAATTGACGCGGTGACGGACCGCCTCGGGATCGTCGAAATTGACGGATGTAAGCTTGGTCAGCGCGAAATAGCGCTCGCCGTCCTTGGGCGCGCGGATCTCGCCTTCCACCGTATCGCCGGTGCGCAGGCCGTGCTTGCGGACCTGGTTGGGCGAAACATAGATGTCGTCCGGTCCGGCGAGATAATTCGCTTCCGGCGAACGCAGGAAGCCGAAGCCGTCGGGCAGCACCTCGATCGTGCCGAGACCCATGATCTGGTCGCCCTGCTCCGCCTGCTCCTTCAGGATGGCGAACAACAGGTCCTGCTTGCGCAGCGTCGACGCGCTCTCGACCCCCAATTCCTCGGCCAGCTGGACGAGGTCGGCGGGGGTTTTCTTCTTCAGGTCTTTCAGATGCATGATCGGTCCGGATGGTCGGAGGGCGTCGGTCGGCGAGGATCGCGGCGAAACGAGGCTGTCGATAAGGAAGCGTACCCGACGCGAGGACCGCGCCGTACGAGCCCCGAGTTAGGATTCGGGGTGCCCCAAGTCAATGGGGAATGGAGACGCGACCAGCCGTCGCGTCCCCGATGCAGGATCAGAAGGGTTTGATCACCACCAGCACGACGATGATCGTCGCGGCCAATGCGGGGACTTCGTTGATCATGCGCAGCTGCTTGCCGGTCAATTTGGTCTCACCGCGCGCCAGCTTCTTCGAATAGCCGACCATCCAGCCATGATAGCCGCTGAGCAGCAGCACGAAGAACAACTTGGCGTGAAGCCAGCCCAGCCCCGGCACACCCGAAAACAACCCAAGCGAGGCGGCCAGCAACAGCCCCAATACCCATACCGCGATCATCGCCGGCGTCAGGATGATGCTCCGCAGCTTGCCCTCGCGCTCGACCCAGCGCGCGGCATCCGTGGCATCGCCCGCGACCAGCGCCTCCTGATGATAGACCAGATAGCGTGGCATCATGAACAGCCCCGCCATCCAGAAGATCACGAAGATGATATGCGCCGCCTTAACCCATTCATAGGCGGCCCCCAGCAATCCGATCATGCATGCCTCCGTACGCGGGCGATCAGATGCTCGACATGCGCGATCGGCGTGTCGGGCAGGATGCCATGGCCCAGGTTGAAGATATGGGGACGCGCGGTGAAGGCCGCGAGGATACGATCCACCGCACTGTCCAGCGCCTCGCCGCCTGCGATGAGCGCCAAGGGATCGAGATTGCCCTGCACCGGCAGATCCTTGGGCAGATGGGTGTCGGCCCAGACCGGATCGACCGTCTCGTCGAGCCCAACCGCGTCCACCCCCGTCTCGCGCGCATAAGCGGGCAGCTTGCCGCCAGCGCCCTTGGGGAAGCCGATCACCGGCACGCCGGGACAGCGCGCGCGAAAACCCTCCACGATCGCGGCATTGGGGGCGATCACCCAGCGTTCGAATTGCGCGGGGCTCAGCGAACCGGCCCAGCTGTCGAACAACTGCACCGCCTCGACCCCGTTCGCCACCTGCCCGGCGAGATAGTCGATGGTCATCTCAACGATCGCCTCGATGATCGCCCCGAAACCTTCGGGATCGGCATAGGCGAAGCGCCGCGTCTCGCCCTGGTCCTTCGATCCCTGGCCGGCGACCATATAGGTGGCGACCGTCCAGGGAGAGCCCGCAAAGCCCAGAAAGCTGGTCTGGGAGGGCAATTGCGCCTTCACCCGCGCCACGGTCGCATAAACGGGATCGAGCCGCTCAGGGGCCCGCTGAAGGGCATTCAGCGCATGATCGACCAGCGCAGGCGCCAGACGCGGCCCCTCCCCCGCCCCGAAGCTCAGATCCTGACCCAGCGCCCAGGGAACCATGAGGATGTCGGAGAACAGGATCGCGCCGTCGAAACCGAACCGGCGGATCGGCTGTACCGTCACCTCGGCCGCCGCGTCCGGATCGGTGGCTAAGGCCAGGAAGCCGCCCTTCTGTGCCCGGAGTTCGCGATACTCCGGCAGATAGCGTCCGGCCTGTCGCATGAGCCACATGGGCGGTGTCGCCTGCCGCTCTCCGTTCAGCACGGCAAGCAGGGGTTTTCGAATCGAAACGTCGGTCAGGGGACCCCCCTTCTTCTATCTAAGAAGATTCTAAAGATGAGTTGTTGAAGTGGTTGGCACGTTGGTTGTCGGGATTATGCGGCTCTCCCCGATATGCCAACACGTTGACTCATGGGGAATCGCCGATTCAACGGGATTCGGATTCATGACCCCCGTAACTCACAGACTGTGGAAAAGAATCGGGCCTGTGAGATTCATTGTGGACGAATCATCGGTTATCCACGCGCCTCCCCCCGCTTGGCCGGCCTGCCGAGTTACGCTACCGATTCTTCCCATGTTATCCACAGAGTCATTCCGTTGCCGATGACGACACGGCTCCACCTCCACCTTTTGTCCGATTCCACGGGCGAGACGCTGGAGAACATCGCCAAGGCGGCGCTGGCCCAATATGACGATGTGGAAACCGTCCGGCATTTCTGGCCGATGGTCCGCACCGAAAGCCATTTGGAGCGGATCCTTCAGGAGATCGCGCAGAATCCGGGGCTGGTGATCTACACGCTGGTCAACCCGACGACCCGGCGGGTGCTGGAGAGCCGCTGCCATGCGCTGGGCCTGCCGACGGTGGCGCCGCTCGACCCGGTCAATGCCGCGCTGTCGGGGCTGCTCGGCGTCCAGGCCAAGATGCGCCCCGGTCGCCAACACGTGCTCGACGCCGCCTATTTCGCGCGGGTCGATGCGATCCAGTTCACCATCGCGCATGATGACGGCATCGCCTGGGAGGAATGGGAAGAGGCCGATATCGTGCTGGCCGGGGTCAGCCGTTCGTCCAAGACGCCGACCTCCATCTATCTCGCCAATCGCGGGTACAAGACCGCCAACATCCCCATCGTCGTCGAAAGCCCCCCGCCCCCGTTCCTGTTCAGCTTGAAAAAGCCGCTGGTCGTCGGGCTGACCACCAGCGCCGATCGGCTGATCGCGATCCGGCGCAACCGCCTGCTCTCGCTCAACCAGGCGCCCGACACCGATTATGTCGAGCAGGAGGCGGTGAACCGCGAACTCACCTATGCGCGGCGGATGTTCGCCGACAATGACTGGCCGGTGATCGACGTCACCCGCCGCTCGATCGAGGAAACGGCGGCGGCGATCATCTCGCTCGTCAATCAAAGAAGGTCCGACCCATGATCATCCTCGCCTCGCAAAGCGCCTCGCGTCGGGCGATGCTCGACGCCGCCGGCGTGGCCTATGAAGCCCTGCCCGCGCGGGTCGATGAAGCCGGCGTCAAGGCGGCGATGGCGGGCGCCTCGCCCCGCGACCTGTCCGACGCGCTGGCCGAGATGAAGGCGGTGAAGGTGTCGGCGGGTGCCGGGCCGGTACCGGTGCTGGGATCGGATTCGATCGTGGCGCTCGCCGACGGCACGCTGCTCGACAAGCCCGAAAGCCGCGAACAGGCGGCCGATCATCTGACCCGGATGAGCGGCGGGAGCCACGAATTGTGGAGCGCCGCCGTCATCGCCGAGCATGGCCGCCCCGTCTGGCGGCATGTCGAGCGGGCGAAACTCCATGTCCGGCCGCTCTCGCCGGCGTTCATCGATTCCTATCTGGCAAAGGAATGGCCCGCCCTATCGGGCTGCGTCGGCTGTTTCCGGATCGAGGGTCCGGGCGTCCAGCTCTTCTCGCGGATCGAGGGGAGCCATTTCACCATTCTCGGCATGCCGCTGCTCCCCATATTGGGCTATTTGCGCGAGCGCGGCTGGATGCCCGCCTGACAGGAATTATCATGACCAAGCCCTATGCACCCCTCCCTTATGCCGAGGTGATTGGCGACCCGATCAGCCATTCCAAATCGCCGCTCATCCACAATTTCTGGGCCAAAGCGCTCGGCCTCGATGTCGATTACCGCGCCGTCCACGTCACGCCCGAGGGGCTTGCCGCCTATTTCGCCGAGCGTAAGGCGGACCCGAACTGGCGTGGCTGCAACATCACCGTGCCGCACAAGGTGGAGGCGCTGGCGCATGTCGAGGATCGTGGCGACGTCCGCGCGACGATCGGCGCGATCAACACCGTGATCCGCGCCGAGGATGGCGCACTGGTCGGTACCAACACCGATGCGGCGGGCTTCTATGCCCCGCTCAGCGGGCTCGATCTGGCGGGCCAGCCGGTGACGGTGATCGGGGCAGGGGGTGCGGCGCGCGCCATCCTGTTCGCGCTGTCGCGGATGAGCGTCGGCCCGGTCACTGTGTTCAACCGCAATGTGCTCAAGGGCGCAGCCCTGCTCTCCTCCTTCAAGCTGAAGGGCCAGGCCTTGCCGATCGGGGCGGCGGTTCCGCCCTCGGCGCTGGTGGTCAACGCGACCAGCCTGGGCATGACCGGCCAGCCGCCGCTCGACCTCGACCTGTCCGCCTTGCCGGAGGACGCACTGGTCTATGACATCGTCTATGCCCCGCTGGAAACCGGGTTGCTGGCGGCGGCACGGGCGCGCGATCTCGACACGATCGACGGGCTGGAGATGCTGATCGGCCAGGCGGCGGTGGCGTTCGAACTGTTCTTCGGCGCCGAGCCGCCGCGCGACCGTGACGAGGAATTACGGAGCATCCTGCTCGGATGATCGTGCTGGGGCTCACCGGCTCGATCGGCATGGGCAAATCGACCGTCGCGCAGATGTTTCGCGACGAAGGCGTGCCGGTGTTCGATGCCGATGCCTGTGTGCATCAGCTGCAGGGATCGGGCGGGCGGCTGGTGTCCGCGATCGAATCGGCCTTTCCCGGCACCACCGGCCCTGCGGGGGTGAATCGCGCCGCGCTGGGTCAGGCGGTGCTGGGCGATGATGCGGCGATGCGGCGGCTGGAGAGAATCATTCATCCGGCCGTCCAGGCGGAACGCGCCGCCTTCCTCGACTCGCATGCCGACTCTCCCCTGGTCGTTGTCGACGTGCCCTTATTGTTCGAGACGGGCGGGTATAAGGCTGTGGATAAAGTGTTGGTGGTATCAGCAGAACCCGCCGTGCAGGAGGCGCGGGTGTTGGCAAGGCCGGGCATGACGCGGGAGAAATTTGCCGCGATTCTAAGGCGTCAGCTGCCCGATGCCGAAAAGCGCGCCTGCGCCGATCATGTCATCGCGACCGATATTCCCTTGGACGAAACAAAGGCGGCGGTTCAGCGGCTGATCGCTTGCATGCGGGGCAGCGAAGGCCGATAGTCCTCTTATGAGAGAGATCGTTTTCGACACCGAAACGACAGGGTTCAAATTTTCGGAAGGCGACCGGCTGGTCGAAATCGGCTGTGTCGAACTGGTCAACCGGGTCGAGACCGGGCGCACCTATCACGCCTATTTCAACCCCGAACGGTCGATGCCCGCCGAGGCCCAGGCCGTGCACGGGCTGTCCGACGCGTTTCTGAAGGACAAGCCGGTCTTTGCCGAGGGCGTGGCCGAGTTTCTGGATTTCATCGGCGACGCGCCGCTGATCGCGCATAATGCGACCTTCGACTTCGGCTTCATCAATGGCGAGCTGGGCGCGCTGGGCTTTCCGCATGTCTGCGAAAAGACGCGGATGGTCGACACGCTGGCGATCGCGCGCAGCAAGCATCCGGGTGCCAAGCACACGCTCGATGCGCTCTGCTCGCGCTATGGCATCGATCGCTCGCACCGCGTGCTCCACGGCGCGCTTCTCGACGCGCAGCTCCTGGCCCAGGTCTATGTCGAGCTGATGGGCGGGCGGCAGATCGGCCTGGGTCTGCTCGCCGATGATGCAGGGCAGGGGACGCAGACGATCACCGTCACGCGCGCGCCTGCAATCGTGCGCCCGCCACGGGTTTTCCGCCCCAGCGATGCGGAACTTGCCGCGCATGCCGCGTTTCTAAAGGGGATCGCCGATCCGATTTGGGGGGCCGAGGCGTCCGGTTGACGCCACGGGACAGGCCAAAAGGACCGTCCCAGTCGAGTAGTTGAGGAGAAAGTGATGGATATCCGGATTTCTGGTCATCAGGTCGAAACGGGCGACGCACTGCGGACCCATGTGACGGACCGGCTTCAGGGTATCGCCGAGAAATATTTCGCCCGCGCCATCTCGTCCGAGGTGACCTTCGGCAAGGGTCCGCACGATATCGGTTTCAAATGCGATATCGTGATGCACGTGACCCGGGGCCTCGTCCTGAAGGGCCGCCATGATGCGCAGGATGCGCATCTTTCCTTCGACGGTGCTGCCACCAAGATCGAAAAGCAGCTCCGCCGTTATTCCCGCCGCCTTAAGGACCGCAATGCGGGCCAGGCGATCGAACTGGCCGAGGCGGGCGCCTATGATGCGGGCTATACCCTGTTCGCCGAGCAGATTGATGAAGACGAGGCGGGCGATGCACCGCTGATCATTGCCGAAACCCGCGTCGATATTCCCGATGCCAGCGTGTCGGATGCGGTGATGATGCTCGATCTGCGCAATACCGCAGCGCTATTGTTCAAGAATTCGGGCACCGGCTCGTACAACATGGTCTATCGCCGGGGCGACGGAACCATCGGGTGGGTTGAACCACAACGGGGCGCTTCGGAAGTATAAGCCCTATCGTTCTTCCGCGCAGGCCGCTATTGGCGCGGCTTGCGCGGGGGCGCATCGGATAACGAGCATGAATGATTTCAGCGACCTGTTGCGCCACGATACGGTGCTGGCCGGCGTTTCGGCGGCCAACAAGAAATTGCTGTTCCAGACCATCGCTTCGGCGGCGGCTCGCGTGGCGGAGCAGGACGCCAAGACCCTGGCCGATGTCCTGATCGAGCGCGAGAAGCTGGGTTCGACCGGTTTCGGCGGCGGCATCGCCATCCCGCACGGCAAGGTGCCGGGGTTGAAGCAGATCGTCGGTGTCTTCGTGCGTCTGGCCCAACCGGTCGATTTCCAGGCGGTCGACGACATGCCGGTCGATCTGGTCTTTGCGATGTTCTCGCCCGCCGATGCCGGCTCGGCGCATTTGAAGGCACTGGCGCGGGTATCGCGGCGGCTGCGCGACAAGGGCTTTGTCACCAAGCTGCGCGGCGCCGGTTCGCCCGACGCGATCTGGGCCTTGCTGACCCAGGACGAGGCGCGTGACGCGGCCTGAAGGCGAGGCGGCGCATTTCCGGGCCCTCGAGGCGCTGTATGCCGAGGCGCCGATCAACCGGCTGTTCGACTCGACGCTGGAAATTCCCGAGACGGGCGTCGCACGCATCCGTTTCCAAGTCGACGAACGCCATTATCATGCCGCCAGTGCCGCGCACGGTACGAGCTATTTCAAGATGCTCGACGATGCAGCCTTCTATGCCTGCAACAGCCTGGTCACCGATCGCTTCCTCCTGACCACCCAGTTCAACCTGCTGCTCACCCGCCCGATGAAGGCGGGCGCGGTGGTGGCGGAGGGGCGCTGGGTCAGCGGGCGGCGGCGGGTGTTCGTCGCCGATGCGCGGTTGATCGATGCGAGCGGCGAGGAAGTCGCGCGCGGCACCGGCACCTTCATGCGCTCGCAGATCGCGCTGGCCGGGCTGCCCGGTTATCGGACCGCCTGACGCCATGGACGGCCGTCTTCCCAGCGGCATGCTGGTCACCGCGTTGTTGCGCCGGATGAACGATAGCGGCGGCATGGGCATGGTGCTGGCTAAGGGCGATCCGCAGGGTGGCGGCATCCTGGTGATCGTGATCGATGCCGATCGGCGCGAGCGTGTGCTGGAGCGGGGTCTCGGTCTGGACGGCCGAACCGTGCTGATCGATTCGACCCCTGCAAACGATATTTTAGGCTATTGGCAGCGGCGCCGCGCACGCGATCCCGATCTATGGGTGATCGAACTGGATGGCGCTGCGGCAGAACGCTTCGCCGCTGAAACGATCCTGCAACATTGACGAACGCGGCCGGATCGGCCACGAGCGCCCCGTCTTAAATTCGCGTTGTGCTTATCGGGTGCGATCCGATCGGTTACGCAGTCGGGGGGAAGCCCGGACGAGCGCCTTTCCGGCAATGCTCGGGTCCGTGATCCAACCGCATGTCTGTTTGTATGGATGACGGTTTTCAAGCGAGTCGCGGCGTCTGCGGCCATGGCTCTTTCTTTGGCGGGTCTTCTCGCCACCAGCACCCCGAGCTTGGCGACCAATACCGCCAGCGGTGCTGTCCCAGCCACCATGATGGCTGTTTCCGGAATCAACGCCGCCGATCTGGCGATGGTTCCCCAGAGCGCCCGGGCCACCATGTCCGCGCTTCCCAATTTTTCCCAGGTTTCCGAAACGCCTCAGGCTTTTGAATCGGATGAGGACGGCGAGTATGAATCGCTGGCCGATGCCGTGGCCGCCCAGGACGACATCGCGTCGAGCGAAGAGCTTCGCTGTCTGGCCGGTGCGATCTATTTCGAATCCCAGGGCGAACCGCTCACCGGCCAGCTGGCCGTCGCCCAGGTGATCCTGAACCGCACCAAATCGGGCCGTTTCCCGACCGGCGTGTGCGACGTCATCAAGCAGCGTGGCCAGTTCAGTTTCGTTCGCCACGGCCAGATTCCCTCGGTCAGCCCGTCGCGCAGCGCCTATCGTACCGCCGTCGCGGTGGCGAAGGTCGCCTTGGCTGAAGCGTGGGACGGTCCGGCCGGCAAGGCGCTGTTCTTCAACACGCCCGGCAATCGCCCGGGCGTGCGCGTGCAGAAGGTCGCTGCGATCGGCAATCACATCTTCTATCGCTGATGGCATCGGTCCCGCTATTGGCGGGGCTTTGCGTTTGTTCGTCAAATGTTCTAAGCGGGTGGCATGTTGGACATGCCGCCCGCTTCGTGTGTCGAGGACCCCAGCTCTCCGCTTTGCGCCGCCGATGTCGCGCGCGGCGTCACGCGGATGCTGCTCCGCCACGATCTGATCACCATTCCCGAAGTCCCGTTGGAAGGCGGCCGCCGCGCCGACCTGATGGCGCTGGATGCGCGGGGGAATATCGTGGTGGTGGAGATCAAGGTGTCGCGCGCCGATATGCTCGGCGACGGCAAATGGCCCGATTATCTGGCGCATTGCGACCGCTTCTACTGGGCGGTGCCGGCGGGGTTCGACTGGTCGCCGCTGGAAAGCGCGGCTTTTCTCCCTGAGCGGACCGGGATCATCGTCGCCGATCGCTACGACGCCGCGATCGTGCGCGAGGCGCATAGCGTGCCGCTCCCGGCGCATGTGCGGAAAAAGGCGACGCTGAACTTTGCGCGGCGGGCGGGGCGGCGGATGATCGGGCTGACCGATCCGGATGCGGGGATGTGAAGATGGTGGGCCCGGCAGGACTCGAACCGGCAATTTAGCGGTTTGAATAAGGTTTCCCTTGGCCTTCGACTGCGCTCAGGCTGAACGGAGGTTGGTATAAGCCCGAGTTCCCCCAAACGCCGTTCAGCCTGAGCGAAGTCGAAGGCCACGACCCTCACCGCGTCAGAATCAACGTCACGATCGACTGCGGCGGTGCGACCTCGCCCGCCATCACCGCCGCCTTGTGCATGGCATCGGTCACGATCATCTGCCGTCGCCAAGGCCCCGGCACCGCGACGCTCAGCGGTCGCGGTGACAGGCCCGGATTGACGTGCACGAGCACCAGCCGCCGTCCATCGGGCGACAATGCCCCTACCGTGTCCATGTCATCCACAGGCACCAGCCGATCGCCCGGGCGGATGTACCGGCTGAACTGCGCTATCGCCCAATATTTGCCGGTGACATGGATCGCATGGGGCTTGTCCACCGCGCCTTGCAGATCGGCCTTGACGATGCCCCAGTTGGAACCCTTCTGGCCGCCGCGTGCGCTCAGATCCTCGACCGCCTGCCAGAAGACCCAGGCGGCGGGCTCCAGCCGCTTGAGATCACCGACCACATGCTCGGCAAAGGCCAGCGGCGTCGCCATGCCGGTGAAATCCTCCGGATCCTTGGACAGCGGCGTATCATTCTCGCTCATCCACAGCCGGATGCCCGAGGCGCGAGCGATGTCGCGCACCGCCGTCTGGTGGACGGTGCCATAGCTATGGACGTTCAACTGCCCGATTGCCCCGCGCGTGGCCGGCGGATAGGCGGCCCAGTCCTCGACGAACAGGTGGGAGGCGGTTTCATCCGGTGCGGCGATCACCGTCGCGAGCCGCGCGGCCTTGAGCGCGGCGGCGGTGGCGTCGATCATCTGCGCCTGGCGGGCGGGGGACCAATGCGCGCCCTCCTGCGTGTTGGCGGCGAACCAGTAATCGGTGTTGGGCTCGTTGACCGGCGACAGGGTGCGGAAGGTGATGCGATGCCGCCGCTGCAACTCGTCGGTGACCCGGACCAGATAATCGGCAAAGGCCTTTTCCTGGCCGGGGCGCAGATTGTCGTCGGTGCCCTTTTCCGCCCCCGATACCCGACCGCTGACCGTCATGAACCAGGGGGGCGAGTTGGAGAAGGCCTCGAAGATCGGCTGCTTCACCCGCTTGGTGATCGCATCCAGCCACCAGCGCTGGTTGGCGTCCTGGCTCCAGTCCCAATGCCGGGGATTGTCGGCGCGCCACCAGTCCTTGCCGCTCACCCCCGCCGGCTGCCGCCAGAAACCGGGCACGGCGCGCCCGACCTTCATATAAGGCGGCGTGTCGGCGGCATTGCCCCCGCCGATATTGTAGCGGGCGATCGTCCAGCCCAGGCCGTCGGCGCCATAGAAGAGATCCGCCAGCCGCGTCCGCTCCGCCTCGGGCCAGCCGCCGGTGACATGCGCGAACCAGGCGAGCGCGGTGCCCCATCCTTCGAAGACGGTCGCGGGGCGATCGATCGCCGGTCGCAGGGTCACCGGTACCGGCCGCTCGACGGGAGCAGAGGGCTGGGCGACCGGAGCCTGCGCCACCGCCGCGCCGCCCAGGGTCAGCCCCGCGATGGCGGTCAGTGTGCGCCAATGACGGCCGATCCCGGCGGAAGTCCGATTGCGCCCCATCCATCCTTCTCCCTGCCAAGCGCGCTTGGGCGTCGCCAAACGTCAGACTATAATCGCAGGTCGGATCGCGCCGTCAATCCGCCGAACATGATGGAATGGCCTGTCATTCGCCAAGCCGAGGCCGGCCCTCTCGCGTTAATTTGCCCTTGTGACGGAAAATTCATCTGCCTATAAATCAGACAAAAGATCGGCGGTCTCGTGCAGGATCGTGGACAGGATAAGGGGATGGGCGATGAAGTGGCAATGGATGACCGGTGCGGCCGCGATCGGGCTGGCGGCGGCGGCTTCCGCGCAGGATTCGGGCCCGCGCGTCGCAGCGGTCCAGGTCGATCCCAGCCGCCCGGAATGGGAAAATCCCGCGATCAACGCCCGTGGCACCCGGCCTGCGACCGCCACCGCCTTTCCCTATGAAAGCCGCGCGCTGGCGCTGGCCGGCGATCGGTCGCGGTCCAGCCGCTATATCAGCCTGGACGGCCCCTGGTCCTTCGCCTTCTCGCCCTCGGTCGATGGCGCGCCCAAGGGGTTCGAGCGACCCGATTACGACGTGTCGAAGTGGAAGACGATTCCGGTCCCCGCGATGTGGCAGGCCGAGGGCTATGGCCAGCCCAAATACAACAACATCACCTATCCCTTTCCCGCCAATCGTCCGCTCGTCCCGCATGACGACAATGAGACCGGTTCCTATCGCCGCGACTTCGATCTGCCTGACGGGTGGCGCGGCCAGGATGTGATCCTTCACATCGGTGCGGCGGGATCGGCGTACCGGGTGTGGATCAACGGGCAGGAGGTCGGGTACGCCGAGGACTCCAAGCTGCCGTCCGAGTTCGACATCACGCGGTTTCTGAAGCCCGGCCGCAATGTCGTGGCGATCCGCGTCCATCGCTGGTCGGACGGCAGCTATCTGGAAGATCAGGATTTCTGGCGCGTCTCGGGGATCGAACGCTCGGTCTATCTGCGCGCCGTACCCCAAGCGCGGATCGATGACCTGTTCGTCCATGCCGGGCTCGACAAGGCCTATCGCGACGGCACGTTGTCGACCGAACTGACACTGCCGGCTTTACCCCAGGCGATGACAGCGCGGATGACCTTGCTCGATGGCGAGCGGGCGGTGGTGACGCGCGAGGTCGCGCTGGCCAAGGGCGTGACCTCGGCTAAGCTTGACGCGACGGTGCCGGGCGTGCGCGCTTGGTCGGCGGAGACGCCCCATCTCTATACGTTGCTGGTCGAACTGGTCGATGCGAATGGCCAAGTGGTACAGGCCACGCCACAGCGCATCGGCTTCCGCACCGTCGAGATCAAGGACGGACAGGTCATGGTCAATGGCCGCCGCATCATGATCCGCGGCGTCAACCGGCACGAGCATGACCCCGTCACCTTCCACGTCATCTCCGAAGAGTCGATGCGACGCGACCTGGAGCTGATGAAGCGCAACAACTTCAACGCGATCCGCACCTCGCACTATCCCAACGACCCGCGCTTCCTGGCGCTGGCGGACGAGTACGGCTTCTACCTGATGGACGAGGCCAATATCGAGAGCCACGCCTATATGGAGCAGGGCAACCGCCACGCCGCCGAGCGGGCCAAATATCAGATCGGCTTCGACCCAGCCTGGGAAAGCGCGCACGTCTCTCGCGTGATGAACATGGTCGAGCGGGACAAGAACCATCCCTCGATCATCTTCTGGTCACTGGGCAACGAGGCGGGGATCGGGCCGAACTTTGAGAAAGCGGCGGCGGCGATCCGGCGGCGGGATCCGGCGCGGCTGATCTCCTATCTCGGCTGGGGCACGCTCGACTGGAGCCACCAGCCCAATAGTTATGTCGACATCTATGCGCCCATGTATGACGACATCGAGAAGATGGTCGACTGGGCCGAAGACCCGACGCGCACCCAGCCGATGATCCAGTGCGAATATGCCCATATGCAGGGCAATTCGGGCGGCAATTTCAAGGATTATTGGGACACCATCTACGCCCATCGCAAGCTGCAGGGCGGCTTCATCTGGGATTGGGTCGACCAGTCCATGTATCGCTATACCAAGGACGGACGACGTTATTGGGGCGATGGCGGCGAATATGGCCCCAATCCGGGCGGCGATATCGAGTTTGGCGACGGGCTGAATCAACCCGACCGGACGCCCAATCCGCAGCTTTACGAGGTGCAGAAGGTCCAGTCGCCGATCCGCTTCGATAGTTATGATCCGAAGACGGGTAGGCTGACTGTGCACAACCGTCATGACTTTATCGATCTGTCGGGTTTCACTTTCGACTGGGTCGTGGAGAAGAACGGCGTCGCAGTCGCGTCCGGCGCTTTACCCTCCCTGACCACCGCCGCCGGGCAGGTGCAGACGGTGGCGCTTACGCCCAAATTCACGCGCGAGCCGGGGGCGGAATATCTCCTGACCGTCCGCGCCCATGCCAAGGAAGGCACGATCCGCGCGGTGCCGGCGAACTCTGTCATCGGCTGGGAGCAATTCGCGCTCAGCGACGCACCGGCCCTGCCCAGTGCGGCCAAGGGCAAGGTCGCGGTCGTCGATAGCGCCGACAACGTCACCTTGTCGGCAAATGGCGCCGAACTGGTCATCGATCGCAAGACCGGGCTGGTCGAGCGCTATACCGCGGGTGGGCGTCTGCTGGCCAAGGGCGGCCAGCCCAATTTCGTCCGCGCCGAAACCGATAACGACACTGCCAATGGCACGGTGGCGCAGCAGGGGCCGTGGTTCACGATGAACGGCCGCTATCAGGTGCGCCGCATTTCGGTCGGTCCCGACCAGAGCGTGACGGTCGATCATGAAATGGGCGCGGGCGCGGCGCGCTTCGTCACCCGGTATGAAATGGCGGGCAATGGCGCGGTCGATGTCGACGGGCAGTTCGTGCCGCTCAAGACCGACCTGCCGCCCCCGGTTCGCATCGGCCTGTGGTATACCATGCCCACCGCCATGAAGACGGTCGAATGGTATGGCCGGGGTCCGCATGAAAGCTATGTCGACCGCAAGAGTTCGGCCGCGATCGGCTTGTGGCGCGGGGCGATCGCCGAGCAGAATCACGATTACATGCGACCGCAGGATACCGGCAACAAGGTCGATGTCCGCTGGATGGAGCTGTCGGGCCAGGGGGCAGGGCTGCGGGTTCGTGCGGACAAGCCCCTGATGATGCAGGCCTTGGCCTTCCCCTATACCGATCTGTATCGCCGCGCGCCCGGTACCTGGAAATCGACCGATATCGTGCCGCATGGCGAGACGACGCTGATCGTCGATGCCGCTCAATGGGGTGTCGGCGGCGACACCACCTGGAGCCATGTTGGCCAGCCGCATATGAAATATCGGACCAGGCTGGAGCCGACGCGCATCGCTTTCCGCCTGGAGCCCTTCACCGGGGAAGGGACAACCCCCGACAAAGCGAAGCCCGCTCGCGCGACCGAACCGCAATAGGGCTATTCTTTACTCGGACAATAAGCCATCATGCCGCAACAGGCAGAGGAGAATCCATGAAAAGGGCAACCAAATTTCTGATCGCGGCGGCCGCCGCCACGCTGTTCGCCGGAACCGCGACGGCGCAGACCGCGCCCGCGACCAATGGCGATACGGTCGCGGTGCATGGCGACCGTCCGGGTCCCGTCTATAACCGCCACATCTTCGGCCAGTTCGCCGAGCATCTGGGTACCGGCATCTATCCGGGCATCTGGGTGGGCAAGGGCAGCAAGATCCCGAACATCAACGGCTATCGCCGCGACGTCATCGACGCGCTGAAGGCGATTCGCGTGCCGGTGATCCGCTGGCCGGGCGGTTGCTTCGCCGATGAATATCACTGGCGTGAAGGCGTTGGCCCGCAGGCCAAGCGCCTGACCAAGGTCAACACCAACTGGGGCGGCGTGACCGAGGACAACAGCTTCGGCACCAACGAATTCATGAACTATACCGAACTGGTCGGTGCCGAGGCCTATGTCTCGGGCAATGTCGGCTCGTCCGCGCCGTCCGAAATGGCCGAGTGGGTCGAATATATGACCTTCCCGTCCAAATCGACCTATGCCGAGGAGCGGCGCAAGAACGGCCGCGACAAGCCGTGGAAGCTGGCCATGTTCGGCATCGGCAACGAGCTGTGGGGCTGTGGCGGCAATATGCGCCCCGAATATGCGGCCGATGTGACGCGGCGCTATTCGACCTTCCTGAAGGTGCCCGCCGGCGAGCGCCTGATGAAGATCGCCAGCGGCGCGAACAGCGACGATTACAACTGGACCGAAGTGATGATGCGCGAGGCCGGCGGCGCGTTCGACGGTATCGGCGTCCATTATTATACCATCCCCGGCGACTGGTCGCGCAAGGGCGCGGCCACGGGTTTCGACGAGGAAGCCTGGGCGCGGACGCTCTCCAAGACGCTGAAGATGGAGGAACTCCTCACCCGTCACTCGGCGATCATGGACAAGTACGACCCCAACAAGCGGGTCGCGCTGCTCGTCGACGAATGGGGCACCTGGTATGATGTCGAACCCGGCACCAATCCGGGCTTCCTGTTCCAGCAGAACTCGCTTCGCGACGCGATGGTCGCCAGCCTGAACCTCGACATCTTCGCCCGCCATGCCGACCGCGTGCGCGGTGCGAACATCGCCCAGATGATCAATGTCCTTCAGGCGATGATTCTGGTCGATGGTGCGCGCATGGTGAAGACGCCCACCTATTGGGTGTTCGACATGTACAAGGACTATCAGGACGCGACCGTCCTGCCGGTCGATGTCCAGTCGCGCTGGTACAATAAGGACCAGTGGACCATGAAGGCGGTCAGCGCTTCGGCGGTGCGGGACAAGGCGGGCGTCGTCCATGTCGGCCTGACCAATGTCGATCCCAACCAGCCGGCGACCGTTTCGGTCAAGCTGGACGGGGTGACGGCAGGTCAGGTGTCGGGCCGTATCCTGACCGGTGCCACGATGGACGCGCACAACACGTTCGATGCGCCCAACCAGATTGCGCCGCAGCCCTTCCAGGGGGCGACGCTGTCGGGTGGCACGCTGACCGTGCAGATCCCGGCCAAGTCGGTCGTGATGCTGGACCTGCGCTGATGAAGACCCGCGTCGGGGCGCTGCTCGCCGCCGTTCTCCTTGCCGGGGCGGCGGGGTCGGCCGCGCCCCGGCGCGACATGATGTGGAACAGTCCGGGGGCGGGCAATCCGCTGCTCCCGGGCTATTTCGCCGACCCCTCCATCGTGCGCGATGGGGGGCGTTGGTATATCTTCGCCACGGTCGATCCGTGGGGGGATGACCGTCTGGGTCTCTGGACCTCGGACAATGGCCGCGACTGGACCTTCTCGCAGCCCAACTGGCCGACCAAACAGGCCGCGACCAGCCCGACCTCCGGAGACTCGAAGGTTTGGGCACCCTCGGTCGTCAAGGCGGCGAACGGCCGCTGGTATATGTATGTCTCGGTCGGCAGCGAGGTGTGGGTCGGCTCCGCGCCCTCCCCGGCGGGGCCCTGGGCCGATGCCAATGGCGGCAAGCCACTGATCGCGCGCGACTTCGCCCCGCAATATCACATGATCGACGCCGAGGCGTTCATCGACACCGACGGCCAGGCCTATCTCTATTGGGGATCGGGGCTGAACTGGGTCAACGGGCATTGCTTCGTCGTGAAGCTCAAGCCCGACATGGTTCACTTCGACGGTGAGCCGAAGGACGTGACCCCGGCCAACTATTTCGAGGGCCCCTTCATGGTGAAGGAGAAGGGGCGCTATCTGCTGATGTACAGCGACGGCAACACGACCAAGGACACCTACAAGGTTCGCTATGCGGTCGGTTCCTCGCCGATGGGGCCGTTTACCGAGGCGGCGAACAGCCCGGTGCTGGAAACCGATGCGGTCAAGCAGATCATCAGCCCCGGTCATCATGCGGTCTTCGCGGACAAGGGGCGGTCCTACATACTCTATCACCGCCAGGCCCTACCGTTCGTGATGGGGAGTGAGCGGGTGTTGCGGCAGGTGTCGGTCGACCCGTTGACCGTGAAGGCGGACGGTACGTTGGAAAAGGTTGTACCCAGCCATGATCCGGTGATCCCGGCCTTTGCGGCGCATCGCACGCGCGGCCTGCACTGGACGGGGAAGGGCGCGGCGGCGCTGGCGGCGGATGACAATTATGCAACCGTCTGGCGGCCCGGGGCGGGGCAACCGCCGGTTCTCACCGCCGATCTGGGCGCGGTGCGGGATGTGCGCGAGAGCCGGATTCGCCCGGCCTTCGTGATCCAGCCGCAGGATTTACGGATCGAGGCGTCGCTGGACGGCCGAACCTGGCGCGAGGTCGCGGCGGAGACGGGGGTGAGCGGTTCGCCCATTACTCTGCGCCATCCGGGCAAGGCGCGGTTGCTGCGCATGATGGTGACCGCGAAGGAACCCGCGATCCTGGAGTGGTCGATCTTTTGACGCAGGCCGGGGGCGTGGGCTTCGACTGCGCTCAGCCTGAACGGAGCGTTGAGATGGATCCCTTACAACCGCCGTTCAGCCTGAGCGAAGTCGAGAGCCAAGGGAAGCCCTAAACCCCCTTGGGCAAGGCGAACGCCATGGTATAATCCCCATAACGCGTTCCCAGCGCGCCATGCCCCCCGGCGGTGATGACGACATATTGCCGCCCATCCCGCCCGCGATAGGTCATCGGCGTCGCTTGCGCGCCCGCCGGCAGGCGCGCCTTCCACAGCACCTTTCCGCTCTTCAGATCATAGGCGCGCAGATACTGATCGGTCGTCGCCCCGATGAACACCAGTCCCGAGGCGGTGATGATCGAGCCGCCTAGATTGGGCACGCCCGTCTTGATCGGTACACCCACATGGCTGCCGAACAATCCGGTATCGCGCGCGGTGCCCAGAATCTTTCGCCACACCACCTTCTTGGTGTTGAGGTCGACCGCCGTCAGATGGCCCCAGGGCGGTGCGTTGCACGGCGCGCCGAACACGCCGATCCAGGCGGCGACGACCGCGACATAGGGCGTGTTATACTGGGTCTGGAGATTGGGCTCGCGCGCATTCTCGCCGCCCTTCTTCTTTTCCATATAGGATTTCACGCGCGGATCGTCGCGGCGCATCAGCCAGATCTTGAACGGCATCTCCATCGTATTGACCGTGAAGACCTGCCGTACCGGATCGACCGCGGCGCCACCCCAGTCCGTAACGCCATCGAACGCGGGGTGGCCGATGATCGGCTTCAGCCCGGTTGGTTGATAGATGCCCGTCCCCTGCGCACGGCGGATGTCGATCCGGCAGAAGAGCTGGTCGATCGGCGTCGCGCCCCAGGTCGATTTCTCGGTCGGCGCGGGCGGGGTGAAGGAAGGTAGGCCGACCGACCATGGCTGGGTTGGGGAAACCTTGACCCCCGGCGTCGCGCCGTCCTGCCGCGCGGGCCGCTCGACGATCGGGGTGATGGGGGCGCCAGTGAGGCGGTTCAGGAAATAGACCTGGCCCATCTTGGTCGTCTGGATCAGCGCCGGGATCGTCCCGCCACCCGGCGCGCGATAGTCGAACAGCGAGGGGCCGATCGGGATATCCATGTCCCACATGTCGCGGTGGACCAACTGGCGCACCCAGCGCAGCTTGCCCGTGGCGATCTCCAGCGCGACGATCGCCGAGCCGAACCGGTCGTCGAACGGCCGCCGCCAGCCGATCCAATAATCGGGCGAGGCATTGCCCGTGCCCAGATAGACGAGGCCGTTGGCCGGATCGGCGGTCATCGCGCCCCAGACATTGGGTGTGCCGCGCGTATAGGTCTCGCCCGCCGGCAGCGGTGGAATCGCGTCTTGCGAGCGGCCGACATCCCAGGCCCAGATGCCCGCCCCCGTGATCGGATCATAGGCACGCACCACCCCGCTGGGGATGTTGCGGTTGACGTTGTCGACGATCCGCTCGCCGACGATCAGCCGGCCATTGGCGACGACGGGGGGCGAGGTGCTGATCTGGTCGGCGGGGCCCGACACGCCCATATTCTGCCGCAGGTCGATCGCGCCGTTCGTGCCGAAGCCGGGGCAGGGCTGTCCGGTATCGGCATCCAGCGCCATCATCCGCGCATCGAAGGTCGGTGCGAAGATGCGGCGCGGGCAGGGCGTGCCGGCCGGTGCCTGATAGAAGGCGACCCCACGACAGACGAGATAGCTGTTGCCCTGGCGGCTGGCCTGATCCTTCCAGCTCCACTTGGTCCGCCCCGTCGTCGCGTCGATCGCCTGAACGATCGAATGCGGGGTGCAGGTATAGAGCGTGTCGCCGATCTGGATCGGGGTCGCCTCGGAATGATATTCGCGCTTGTGCTCGACCGACTCGGCGCGGTCGGGCAGGTCGCCGGTCCGCTGGGTCCAGGCGAGTTCCAGCTTCTTCACATTGTCGGGCGTGATCTGCGACAGGGCGGAGTAACGCTGGCCCGACAGGGTACCGCCATAGTCGGTCCAGTCGCCCACCGGGGCTTGTGCTGCGATCGGTAGCGAGGGGTCCTGAGCCTCGGCCGCGCGGGGCCGAACCATGGGCATGGCCAACAGCAAGGCGATGATGCCCAGCGCGGCCGGCACCGCCCGCGACCGGGTCTTGGGCGTGTACATCGCCCGGCTGATCCAGGGCAGCGCGACGAGGATCAGCAGCACCGTCGGCGCCACCACGCGTGGCACCAGTTGAAGCCAGTCGAACCCCACTTCCCAGATCGCCCAGACCAGGGTCGCGACCCAGATCGCGACATAAAGCCAGCGCCCGCGCGGATCGCCACGCCCGATCAGTGCGCCGGACAGGATCATCGCCAGACCGGTCAGGACATAATAAGGCGAGCCGCCCAACAGCGCGAGATAGGCGCCGGCCACCGCAAAAAAACCGCCCAGCAGCGCTAATAGCCAGCCCAATATCTTCGCAAAGGCGCGCCCGACCATCGCCGTCCCCGATGTTGTGACAAAAGATTGCTGGCGGATGAACGCGTTTCAAAGGCCTTTTGGTCCATGGCTTGATGGAAGCCCGTGAATTTGGAAGGGAACGGCGTTCGCTTTGCCCGATGCAGAGGATGCGTATGGCCATTTCCCGATCCTGGCCCGCCGATTTGCCGCTCGCCCCCTGGCTATCGCCCTGGGTCGCCCCCGATGGCTGGACGCATCGGCGTTATGATCGGCCACGCGTAGCGGGTACGGTGCGGCGTGGCCGGTTGCTGTTCCAGACCGGACGCGCCGACATGATCGAGAAATATGGCGATGCGATCGACCATTTCCGGGGCCAGGGATGGGATGTCAGCGCGTTCGACTGGCGCGGGCAGGGCGGTTCGGGGCGGCTGGCGCAGGATCATACCGGCCATATCGATCGGTTCGACCGGCTGATCGACGATCTCGCCGCCTTTCATGCCGACTGGATCGCCGAAGGGGAGGGGCCGCATGTCGTGCTCGGCCAATCGATGGGCGGGTTCGTGACGCTGGCCGCGCTGGCGGCGGGGCGGATCGCCCCACACGCGGCAATCCTTGTCGCGCCGATGCTCGCGTTACGCTCGCCGATCGGACAATGGGCGGGCAGCCGGTTCGCGCGGTGGCAGGTGCGCCGGGGCGATCCCTTACGCCCCGCCTGGCAAAGGCTGGAGACCCCTGCCGCCGCGTCGGCGCGGCAGAAGAGGCTGACCCATGATCTGGCGCGCTTCGCCGATCAGCAGGCGTTCCGGCGGCAATGGCCCGATCTGTGTCTGGGGTCGCCCAGCTGGCATTGGGTGGCGGAGGCGTTTCGCGCGACCGCGGCACTGCGCGACGATTCCCGTCTGGCGCAGGTCGAGACGCCGGTGCTGATGCTGGTAGCGCAGGTCGATCGTCTGGTTGACGCGCGCGCCACCGGGCGAGTGGCGGCCCGCTTGCCACGGGCCGAGCTGGTCGCCTTCGGCCAAGGCTGCGCGCATGAAATCCTGCGCGAGGCCGATCCGGTGCGCGCCAATGCCTTTGCCGCGATCGACTCGTTTCTCATGCGGCGGGTGCAATCATAAGGCGGGGTAATCGGCATTTCCCTTATCCTCCCCTGTAAGCGGAGGTGGCAGGCCGCAGGCCTGACGGAGGGTGTCGCCGTTCGTGAGGGAACACCGGCATCGCCACCAAGGATACCTCCTATGGGGGGATATCGCGAATCCGCTATTTTACCGGACACCACAGCGGATTTGCCCGCTACCCTGCTGGAGGATGCGGCATTTGGGCGATCCCTCGACCGTGATCCGGCCCAAACCATTATTGGTGATGGTCGCGCCGTAGCGGGCGTGGGCGCTGATATCCCCCGCACCGTCGAGTGCGATGGTCACCTCGCCCGTATCCAGTCCTGCCGCCGCCGTCACGCCCGGGCCGTTGGCGGTAAGGCGTGCCTTGCCCACCCGGCCGCCGGCAATGGTCAGCTTGGTCGCGCCAAGCGAGGTCGCGGTTAGTTGTTCGCCATCGGCGCGGTCGATCCGGATCTCGCCCGGCCCGTTGATCGCCAGGGTGATCGTAGTCCCGCGCACCGCCTGCGCCGTCACCAGCGCCCCGCTGATCACCGTGATCCCGGACAGTGGCGGGGCGGCGATGGTCAGTTCCACCGGCCCGCTCCCTTCGCGACGCGGCGCTCCGTCGCGGACCGTGCGCACGACCAGGGTGCGTCCGCTGATCGCCGCCTCGGTCTGACGCAACGCCGCCGGATCACCGGTCATGACCCCACGTGGCGAGGGGGCGATGGTGAGATGAACGATGAACGCCCCCTCGACCCGCAACGCCTCGAAGCTGCTCAGGTCGATCCGCCGCTCGGCCGCGCCGGCGGTGCCGCTCAAGAGGGCGCAGAGCAAAGCGGCGGACAAAGAGCGGGTAAGCATGGTCTTATCGTCGCGTCATTGCCGGGGAACGGCAAGCGCGGTCAGCCGCCATGGGCATAGCGTCCGCAACGGGCGCTGCCCGAACCGGTCTTGCCGACGGTGCAGACCGAATTGGGCCCCAGATCCGCGCTTCCCGATCCGGTCAGGCCGACCTGGGCGGGACCATCGACCTGCACCTTTACGTCGCCCGATCCGGTGATGCCGACCTTGGCCTGCCGCGCGCGAAGCCCTGCGCCCTGGATATTGCCTGAGCCCGCCACGCCGACCTTCAGCGTATCGGCCGATCCGCTCGCGGTGATCGATCCCGATCCCGCCACACCGAGATCGGCGTGGCCGACCCGCATCGCGCCGATGACCAGATCGCCCGATCCCGCCACGCCAGCGCGGAATTGCGGCCCCTCGACCCGGTCGACCGTCACCCGACCCGATCCGCCGACGCCCGCGCCGGTCAGGCGTGGCAGCGTGACGGACACGCGAACGTTCTTGCGGTTGCCCCAATGCACGCCCTTCTTCAGCCCGATCACCAGCTTGTCGCCATCGCGCGCAATACGCAGCTGGTCGAGGTCCTTGGCCGCGCCGTTCGCGCGTACCGAGAAATCACGCCCGGTATGGACATCGACCGAGTCGCTGCCCGTCGCCTCGACCGCTGTGAAACCGCGCACGGCATAGCTGCGCACGTCGCCCGAGCCCTGGGGCGCGATCTCCTGCCCTTGGGCGTCGCTTTCGAAGGAGCAGGCGGCGGTGGGGATCGCGAGCGCGACGATGGCGAGCAGCGAGGGAAGAACGATCAACGGCTTCATGAGCGACCTCCTGTGTATTGCGAATACAATACACATGGATGAAGGCTCTACGCAAATGAAAAGGGGCGGCTCCACATGGGAGCCGCCCCTTGTTCGTCTCGGCAAAACCGGACGGCGTCAGGCCGCCGGCTTTTCCTTGTTGTAGATGGCGGCGGCGGCGCGCAGGATTTCCAAGATCTTTTCCTGGGCGCGCTGTTCGTCCACCTCTTCCATCGCGGCGAGTTCGCGGGCGAGGCGGCTGGTCGCCGCTTCGAAGATCTGCCGCTCGGAATAGCTCTGCTCGGGTTGGTCGTCGGCACGGAACAGGTCGCGGACCACTTCGGCGATCGACACCAGGTCGCCCGAATTGATCTTGGCTTCATATTCCTGCGCGCGGCGCGACCACATGGTGCGCTTGACCTTGGGCTTGCCCTTCAGCGTTTCCATCGCCTCGCGCATGGTCTTGTCCGAGGACAGTTTGCGCATGCCGACCGACTCGGCCTTGTTGGTAGGAACGCGGAGCGTCATGCGCTCCTTTTCAAACCGCAGCACATAGAGTTCGAGCTGCATCCCTGCGATTTCCTGCTTTTGCAGCTCGATAACGCGGCCCACGCCATGCTTGGGGTACACGACATAGTCACCGACGTCGAAGTGGAGCGCCTTGGCAGCCATTGGGGGCCTTTCCGGATCAAAGGCCTTCGCACGAGCGCCGGACGAGCGGAAATGGGTCCACTGTTCTCATCGGCCTCGGGAAGGAAGGGTCGAACACATCAAGGCGGGCGGTCGCAAAAACAGCTAAGCCCGTCGCGGAACCATATAGCATGGTCGCAACAAAATTACCAGCATATCCGCGAACATCGGAACCATTCGCCACACCGTGCGCCGGCATGGCCAAAAGCCCTGTGGTCGATCGGCCCCTCGGCCGGCGGGATCAGTCGCCCTTGCCGGGTTCCGGGCTGAAGAACTGTTCGTACTTGTTCTCCACGCCCTTCATCGCGTCGGCGTCGGGTGGCGTCTGGTCCAGCTTGCGGGTGACGTTGGGCCACTGGGCGGAGAAGGTGGTGTTCAGCTCCAGCCACTGTTCCAGCCCGCTCTCGGTGTCGGGCAGGATCGCCTCGGCCGGGCATTCCGGCTCGCACACGCCGCAGTCGATGCACTCGGACGGGTTGATGACGAGCATATTCTCGCCCTCATAGAAGCAGTCGACGGGACACACCTCGACACAGTCCATATACTTGCAGCGAATGCAGGCATCGGTGACGACGTAGGTCATGACAACTCCCAAGGTACGAACGCGTGCTGCTATGCCGCGTGCGGCGATCCGTCAACGCTTGAAACCCGGGAAGTGACCAGATCGCAGTAACAGGCACGCCCCTCGGCCGGCGGACCGCGCCGCACAGGCAGCGATTCGACGCGCAGGACACGCACCTGGCCATGCTGCGCGAAGGTCAGGATGCTGCCGATCCGCACCGGTGCATGGGCGCGATCGATCGCGCGGCCGTCCATCCGGAAATGCCCGTCACATGCCATCGCCTGTGCCGTCTCCCGCGACTTGGCGATCCGCGCCCACCAGAGGAAACGGTCGAGCCGCATCGACTCGAGGGCGGCGGGGGCGCGGGTGGTCATAGGGGCAGGCGGTCCTTTCGGTGTGAAAAACTCATAATAGTTCCACCCCGGCGGAGGCCGGGGTCCAGGCGCAAAATGGCCCGGTGGCGCAGCATGACCGTCACGGCCACTGGACCCCGGCCTCCGCCGGGGTGGTAGCGTAAGTTATGGTCACGGCGTTCGTCCCCAATCGGCGAGCGCGGCGAAGGCGTTGCCGGGACGCGCCTCGACCCGCGGCGCCGGGCGGGCGGGCGGTCGACCGCGCCAGATCCAGCGCACCGCATCGTCCTCGCCAGCCGGCTTGACCTTGCGAAAGCCCAGATCGCCCATCAGCCGGTCGAGCGTCGCGGGCTCCAACCCGATCGAGGTGGCGAGGGCCACGTCGGGGGCAAAGGGGCCGCGTCCCGTTCGCGCATCATGGGTGGCGCGCGCGATCCGCTCGACCAGATCGATCCGCACCGCCTGTTCGCCGAGCGGACGAAAGCCCGACGCCACGGTCCGCCCCGGCTCATCGCGGCGCAGCGTGGTCGCGCCGACCCGCGCCAGTTCGGGGCTCTGCCCCCACAGCGCCATCAGCGTGCGGCGCCAGCCGGCAGGACCGGGCTTGAGCAGCCGGGGGTCGAAGATGTCGAGCGTCCCGATGGTGATCCCCAGCCCGCGCAACCGCCGCCGCTCGTCGGGCGACAGCGCGTCGATCATCAGCCGCAACGGCTGACGCGGCACGATCCCGCCGGCATCCTCCAGCGCGGCGGCGATGGCACGTAGCGCGGGCGACGCCTTGGCCTCCCGCGCCAATTGCGCGAGGCGGACAAGGGCGGGTACCTGCCGATCCAGCGACCGCGCCATCCAACCATCGAGCCGCGCCTTCACCTTTTCGCGCAACGGCGGCGTCAGGCAATCGAGGTCGCGCTCCAGCCGCACCACCGGCCGCCCCAGCGAAGGCCCCGCGACCAGCCGGGCGATACCATGCCCCTCCCAGACCAGTCGATCCTCGACCAAGGCGATCGCGTCATGCTCCGCCGCGATCAGCGCGTCGGCCCGGCGCGCGCGTTCGGTGCCCAGCCGCTTTTCGGCCGCCGCGAGCAGCAGCCGCTTGTCATTGGCGCGCGCGCCCGCCTCGACGGTGAAGCGGAATCCCTCCAGCCGGCCAATGGCATGATCCTCGACCAGCACCTCGCCCTCCGGCCCGATCGTGACGGGCAGGGCACCGGCATCCGCGCCGATGCGACGGATCAGCGCAGTGGTGCGCTTGTCGACGAACCGCTGGGTCAGGCTGGCATGGAGTCCGTCGGACAGCCGCTCCTCGATCTCGCGGGTCCGCTCGGCCCAATGTTTGGGGTCGGCCAGCCAGTCGGCGCGCTGCGCGATATAGGCCCAGCTGCGGATCGCCGACAGGCGACCCGCCAGCGTCTCGACATCGCCCGCCATGCTGTCCAGCCGCGCGATCTCGTCGGCGAACCATTGATGGGGCACATGGCCCAGCCCCTCGGACAGATGGCCGAAGACGCGCGATGCGAACCGCGCATGCGGATCGATCCCCACTTTGCGGAAATCGGGAATGCCGCACGCCGCCCAGAGCCGCGCGACCATGGCGGGGCGCTGTACCCGGTCGCGGACCCAGGGCTCGTCTGCCAGGCGCTTCAATACCTGGAGATCGGTGGCGAGCGGCGCGGCGCGCAATACGCCGGGTTCGGGCTTGCGCTCCAGGCTGGCGATCAGTGCGTCGATGCTCGACAGGTCGGGATCGCCATCGCGCCAATAAAGATGGTCGAGCCGGGGGAAGCGATGCTCCTCGATCGCCAGCACTTCCTCGGGCAGGAAGGCCTCGGGCCCTTCCTCCGCGAGCGCGCCGAAGGTGCCGTCACGGTGGTGGCGCCCCGCGCGGCCGGCGATCTGCGCCATCTCCGCGACGGTCAGGCGGCGGCGGCGACGCCCGTCGAATTTGTGCAGCCCGGCAAAGGCGACATGCGCGACATCCATGTTGAGCCCCATGCCGATCGCATCGGTGGCGACGAGATAGTCGACCTCGCCCGCTTGGAACATCTCGACCTGTGCGTTGCGGGTGCGCGGGGAAAGCGCGCCCATCACCACTGCAGCGCCTCCGCGCAGACGGCGCAGCATTTCGGCGACCGCGTAAACCTCCTCGGCCGAGAAGGCGACGATCGCCGAGCGCTTGGGCAGCCGGCTGATCTTCTTGGCGCCCGCATAGGTCAGAGTGGAAAAGCGCGGCCGCGCGACGATCTCCGCGTCGGGGACCAAGGCGCGGATCATGGGCTTCAGTGCTTCGGAGCCGAGGATCATCGTCTCGTCCCGGCCCCGCGCATGCAGCAACCGATCGGTAAAGACATGACCCCGCTCCAGATCGGCGCCCAGTTGCGCCTCGTCGAGCGCCACGAAGGCGACGTCGCGGTCGGGCATGGATTCGGCGGTGCACAGGAACCAGCGTGCGTCGGGCGGGACGATCTTTTCCTCGCCGGTCACCAGCGCGACCGTGTCCGCGCCCTTGAGCGCGACGACGCGGTCATAGACTTCGCGGGCCAGCAGGCGGAGCGGGAAGCCGATGATGCCGCTCGAATGCGCGCACATCCGCTCGATCGCGAGGTGCGTCTTGCCGGTGTTCGTCGGCCCGAGAACGGCCGTCACATTGCCCGATACGCGGCTGGTCATATCCCTTACATTGGGCTTCGCGCGGGCCGTTGCAACGGCCTGAAGCAAGACGGCTGGCCAATGGCGGGATTCGGCCCGATGCGGCCACGCCCCGTCGCAGCAGGGCGGCTGGAAAGGCCCGCACGGTTTGACTTTGACCCCTTGCGCTTTCACCCAGCATGGCGTGCGCCGGGGGGAATCGGCGACGCTGATCGAAGACATTCACGGACGCACCGATTTTCCGCATGTTCTTGGCTACCGACGACGCTTTGCATATCTCCGGCGGTACCGCCGCGCGCCCGCTTGGCGGTGCCCTTCGGCCGGTGGTGCCGACGGGGCGGTTCGCGACATGGCGTCAGGTCGCGCGAGAGATCGACTGGGTGCCCGATCTGGGCGCGCGGATCGGCAGCCGGGATTGGTGGCGGGGGCTGGCCACCTGCGCCACGCTGTGCGCGACGACCTTGGCGCTGGCGCCCGGCCTGCATCGCCCGATCATCGGCGCCTCGCCCGCTCCCCTGAGCGGGGAAGTACGCAACAATGCCCGGGCCCAGGCGATCGCACCGCTGGCGTTGGGTGCCGATACGGGGCGGCGCATGGCCGCCAACGAGATGGTCGTGCATCTGGCCGAGGCGCCCGAGCGGCCGATGATGGAGCTGTCCGCCACCATCGGTGCCGGTGATCGGCTGGCCCGGGTGCTGCAGCGCGCCGGCGTCGCCAAGGTTCAGGCGAAGACCGCCGCCGATCTGGTCGAACAGGCGGCCGGTGGCGGCGACATCGCTTCGGGCACACGCGTCGCGCTGACGCTCGGCCGGCGGCCCAGCCGGATGGTGGCGCGGCCACTGGAACAGTTGAAGCTGCGCGCGCGGTTTGATCTGGCGGTGACGCTGAACCGCGCCGGCACGGGGTTCACCATGACCCAGCAGCCGATCGCGATCGACCGCACCCCGCTGCGCCTGCAAGGGCTGGCGGGGTCGAGCCTGTACCGGTCGGCGCGCGCCGCCGGGGCGCCCGCCAAGGTGGTCGAAAGCTATATCAAGGCGCTGGCCAGCCGGCTGTCGGTCGGGCGCGACGTCAAGCGCGCGGACAGTTTCGACCTGATCATCGAGCGCGAACGCGCGGCGACCGGCGAGACGCGGCTCGGCCGGCTGCTCTATGCCGGGCTGAACCGTGGCGGCCGTAAGGTGCAGCTGGCGCGGGCGCCCGGCGAGGATGACGGCGAGTGGTATGACGTCAACGGCCAGAGCGAGCGGCAGGGCGGGATGAGCATGCCGGTCGCGGGCCGGATCACCTCCTCCTATGGCAAGCGGATGCACCCGATCCTGGGCTTCATGCGGATGCATAAGGGCACCGATATCGGCGCCCGCTATGGCACGCCCATCCATGCGATCATGGACGGCGTCGTCCAGTTCGCCGGCCGTTCGGGCGGCTATGGAAATTTCGTCAAGCTGGTGCATGGCGGCGGCATCGCCAGCGGCTATGGGCATATGAGCCGCTTCGCCGTCCGCTCGGGCACGCGGGTGAAGCAGGGGCAGGTGATCGGTTATGTCGGCTCGACCGGCATGTCGACCGGCCCGCACCTTCACTGGGAAGTGTGGAAGAACGGCGTCACCGTCAATCCGCGCAGCTTGAAGCTGTCGAGCGTCGCGGTCCTGTCGGGCGCGAAGCTGCGCGCGTTCCGCCGCGAGGTGCAGCAATTGCTCGCGGTGAAGCCGGGGCGCTGAGGCGCCCTTCGGGCCGTTTGAATGGCAATGACGGGGACGGGTTAGCGTCCGCCCGAACGCCAGCGTGCCACGGTCTCGGCCAGCGATCCTTCGCCCGGTGACCGGTCCGCCCAGAGCGCGGTGATCGGCATGTCGGCGGAGGCGGGGCGTTTGCCGTCCTCGAGATTGTCGAAGCTGGCCCGGACCGGAAAGGTCACGCCCTCACCGCATAGGATCGCCTCGCGATTGCGCAGCGCCGACATGGTGTCGAGCAGCCCGCGCCCGCCCTCCGGCATGGCCGAGCGCACCATGGCCTGGTCGCGATCATTGTTCAGCCGCATGGCGATGATGGTGCCGCATTGCGACAGCACGCCCTCGGCCAGGTCGGACGGACGCTGGGTGACGAGACCCAGCGAGACGCCATATTTGCGCCCTTCCTTGGCGATGCGCGACAGGATTCGGCCGACGGCCGAGCTTTGTTCGGCGCGGGCCGGAATATAGCGATGCGCTTCCTCGCACACCATCAGCACCGGGCGGCGCTCTTCGGGTCGCGACCAGATCGCCTGGTCGAAGATCAGCCGCGCCAGCACCGCGACGACGACGCTCGTCACCTCGGAAGGGACGCCCGACACGTCGATGATCGATATCGGCCGCCCGTCGCCCGGCATGCGCAGGATGCGGCTCAGGAACGCGGCCATGGTATCGCCGACCAGCATGCCGGAGAACATGAAGGCATAGCGGGGATCGCCCTTGATCTCGTCGACCTTGGCCTTGATCCGCAGATAGGGGGCGGTGTCGCCGGCGCGCTCCAGCTTGCCCATCTCCTGGCTCAGCGCGCTGGTCAGGTCGGACAGCAGATAGGGAATGGGCGTGTCGACCGTGACTCGCGGCACCTCGGCGGCGGCCCGGCTGCGCAGGCGGGCGGCGAGCAGGCATTTGGCCAGAATGTCGACCTCGATCTGGCGATCGTCGTGGTTCGCCGACAACAGCATCTCGCAATGCTCGTCAAAGGTCATCAGCCAATAGGGCATGCGCAGATTGCCGACGTCATGCACCTCGCCGATGGCGCGGAAGGCGGTCGCATATTCGCCGTGCGGGTCGATCATCACGACATGGCCGCGCGGTGCCAGTTCGCAGATGCGGTGGAGGATCAGCGCGGTCGCGGTCGACTTGCCCGTGCCGGTCGAGCCGACCAGCGCGAAATGCCGGCCGAGCAGCGCATCGACTGTGAGCGTCGCGGGTACGCTGCGCGCCGGATAGACGGTGCCGATCCTGATGCTGGTGCTGGTCGGGCGATCATGGATGGCAGCCAGTTCGGCATTGGTGATCGCATGCACCGTCGCGCCGGGCAGCGGATAGGAGGTCACACCGCGCCGAAAGCCGTGGAGCGCGCCGGTTTCCGCCTCGCGCAGGCCTTCGCCGACCAGCTCGATCTCGGTCTGTATCGCGGAAGGGTCGCTCGACGGGTCGAGCGACAGGGTACGGATCGTGCCGATGATCCAGCGATCCGCGCGCCGGATCTTCACTGGCATCGCCACCTGCCCCGCCGCCGCCAGCACCGGATCGTCCTGACCGGCGAGCGCCGCCACCGCCTCGCGGTCGAGGACGATGCGCCCCGTCGAGCCGCCCACCGCCAGCAGCCACCCGATCACGGGCGTATCGTGCGACGAAGCCAGGGTGTCCGGAAAGACGGGCAGGGGATAGGACATGGATCGGGGCCGTGACGGTCAGGGTTGTCTGACCCCCGCGATAGACGGGAAAACTTAAGGATATGCTGCCGTTACACCCGCCGCGCGATCCACCCCGCCGCCCAGCCGAGCAGCACAGACAGCGCCACCGCCGTCAGGCCATAGGGGATGGCGGCGCGATCGGCGGCGCGCGCGACGAAGCGTTCGAACCCCGATTTGCGGATGTCGATATCGCGCACCGCCGCCGCCAGAACGCGGCCGTCGCGGATCAGGAAGGTCTCGGCGGTGAAGCGTCCCACCGGCACGCGCGCCGGGATGGTGACCCGGGCGCGGTACAGCACGTCATCGGTGATCTCGACCGCGTTGGGGGACTCGACATAGAGACCCGCGCGGCGGCGCTGGTCGACCAGCCCGGCCTGGAACCGTGCCTGGACATCGGCCGGCGCGTTGGAAGCGGGGGAAAGCTGCAGACTGTCGAGCCCGAGTTCGTAGATGGCGCGGGTGCGATCGTCGACGATTTGGGTAACCGGCCGTGACGAGGCAATCGCGTAGAAGGACGGTGCGGATTGATAGCGCAGCCGCCCGGCATTGACCCACAGGCCGGCGATCTTCTCCTTCTCGCGGATCAGGATCGACTGGGTCGGGCCCTTGACCACCACGACGATATCGGTCCGCTTGTCATCGCGCGGCGGGCGGCCGCCGGGATAAAGGATCGCACCGAACAGCAACAGTTCGGCGCCGGTGAAGCTGTAGGCGATCTGGATATCCCGTTGCGACACGTCGGGGACCAGCACCGGCTTGGCCTGCGCCATCAACAGCGGCGACAACAGGGTAAGGGCGACCGCGAATATCCTCACGACAGCTGGACCGTGAAGATTTCCTCGGGCCGCCAGACCAGGCCGAGCAGGATGCGCAGGCCCACCAGCAGCACGATGACGGCGAGCGCCAGGCGCAGATATTCAGGTTTGACGTTCGTCGCGAACTTCGCGCCCAGCTGCGCCCCGGTCACCGATCCGATGAGCAGCAGTCCGGCCAGGACGATGTCCACCGCCTTGGTGGTGGTGGCATGGACCATCGTCGCCGCCGCCGTCACGAACAAGGTCTGGAACAGCGAGGTGCCCAGCACCACCCGCGTCGCCATGCCCAGGATATAGATCATTGCGGGCACCAGCACGAATCCGCCGCCGATGCCGAGCAGGATCGTCAGGATGCCGGTGAACATCCCCAGCAACAGCGGCGCCAACGGCGAGATATAGATGCCCGAGGCGTAGAAGCGGGTGCGAAAGGGCAGCGCCGCCACCACCGGGTGGTGCCGCCGCCGCGCGGCTCTTTGCGCCACGCCGCGTCGCGCCGCGATGATCGCGGCCAGCGCCTCGCGCGCCATCACCAATCCGATCCAGCCGAGCATCAGCACATAGATGATCGCGATCACCGTATCGATCTGACCGCTCGCCTGCAGCAGACGGAAGATCCAGGCGCCGATGAACGACCCGACGATGCCGCCCGCGACCAGCACGCCGCCCATCTTCACATCGACCCCGCCCCGCTGCCAATGCGCGAACACGCCCGACACGCTGGCGCCGGTCACCTGGCTGGCGGCCGAGGCGGCGGCGACGGTCGGCGGGATGCCATAGACGATCAACAGCGGCGTCGTCAGGAAACCACCACCCACCCCGAACATGCCCGACAACAGCCCGACGCCCGCACCCAGTGCGATGATGACGAGCGCATTGACCGACAGGTTGGCGATGGGAAGATACAGATCCACGACCGGTGTTATAGCCGCGTGCGCGGGGCCGACCAGTGCGATCCGCCTAGAAATCACCGCCGATCGACAGGGCGGGCCCCGACCCCGGCGCGGCCTGCCCCGCCACCCGCTGTCGCCAGTCTAGCGATAGCCGCAGCCGCCGTCCGGCCACCGGCAGCGCGATACCCAGTGTCGGCCCGATGTCGAGGCGCTGTGCCCCCCGCTGGGCACCGCCCCACAGACCCAGTCCCAGATCCACGTCTTGGGCAAGGGCCGTGGTCGCGCGCATCGCGCCATCGGCAAAGGGCTCGATGGCGGTACGCCCGACGGCCCCCGCTTGCGCATAGCCGGTGAGGGAGATGCCGGGTGCAACGGATCGCGGCCCGAATCCCGAGACGGCCAGCACGGCCGGGCCACCTTGCCCCTCATCCAGGGCAATGCGTTGCTCGACCAGCAGCCGGATGGCCAGGCGGGCCGAGGGGCGCCAGTCGATCCCGACCGCCATTTCGCGCCCCACGCCCTCCAGCGGCGCGGACAGGCGCAAGCTGGCCGACAGCCTCCCGTCGCGGTCGATCCGGCGCAGGATACGTATCCCGGCCTGCGTTCCGCCCAATTGTCCCCCGGGCAGCAGCGCGCTGCTCCCTTGGCGCAGGATCGCCCAGGCGCTGCCGCTCCACCGCGCGGGTGCGATGGGCGGATCGGGCAGGGCCAATAGGGGATCGGGCCAGAACGGGAGCGATGGCGATGCGTCGGGCGGGTTGGCAGTCGACACCGGTTGCAATGGTGCCCGGGCAAGCGGCACAGACTTTGGAGCTATCGGCGGTGATGCCATGGCAGCGGGCGGTGAGGGCATCGCAATGCCGCGCATGGTGATGGGGGCGGCCAATGGCGCGACGGACAGCTTCGGCCTTGGGCTTTTCAACACCTTCGCGACCGATGCCGGTGCGGTCCCGACTGGCAGAAGGAACGCGATCCGCCCGAGCGTCCATAGGCCGATCACGCCGCCCAGGAACCGGATCGGCCGTCCGCTCATGGCTGGGTCGACAGGTCCGGGAAATGATGCCGCGTCTTGTCCCACACCGCCGGTCGGCCGCGCAGCACGAAGACATAGCGGATCAGCGCGCGCGGGGCGGCCGCCAGCGCGACAAAATTGCCGATGACGAAGCGCGGCAAAGACCATAGCGCCTCGCGCCAGCCATAAGCGCGCCCGGTAAAGACCATCCGCATCACCAGTCGCCACCAGAGCAGCATCGTGTTGACCGCGAACAGCCACAACAGAGCCGATGGGATTGGTGGGATCGGCACATCGACGATCCACCGCACGAAAATCGCGGTCGCATCGGCAAACAGCCCCAGATAGGCCGCCGCAAGCACCAGCATGGCGAGCGGCCCGCGCCGATCCCGCAGTCGCCACCAATGGTCGCCCAGCGCCATCGGTCGTGCCCAGCCGGTGCGATCCCATCCGATCAGCGCGATGCCCGTCATCCACCGCGCCTTTTGTCGCACGGCGGATACCAGATCGGCGGGGAAGAAGGCCCGCACCGCCACGACGCCGCCGCGCGTCCCGTCCGCGACCCGCGCGAACAGCCCTTCGCCGCCCAGCTCGGCGATGCGCAGGCCCAGTTCGTAATCCTCGGTCAGGCTGGTCGCATCGAACGGGTCGCCGCCTCGCGCCGCCGCGATCGCCGCCAGCATGGTGGGCGCGATCGCGCAGCCGGTCCCCGCCAGCGGCATCCCCGCCCCGATCCAGGTGCGGACGACCAGCTGCTTGTGGTGACTCTCGGCAAATTCGTCGGCGTAATGGCCCGACACCAGCCGCGATCCCGGCACGACTAGCGGCAGCACGGGGATCTGCACCACCGCACGCCCCTCGATCAGCGAATCGAAGACGGTCAGTTCGGCGGGATGCACCACATCCTCGGCATCGTGGAGCACGATCGCCTTCACCGCGAATCCCTCCGCCGCCCGGTCACGGGCCAATGCATGCCACAGGGTATTCAGGCAGTCCGCCTTGGTCGTCGGCCCCGCCTTTGATCCGATGACCAGCCTCACCCGGTCATCGCGCTCGGCCACTTCGGCGGCGGCGGCGATGGTTGCGGAGTCGTTGGGGTAGAGCCCGACATAGAGGCGGTAATCGGCATGATCGATCCGCCCGAGCGCGGCCGACAGCATCTCGCCGATGACCGCCGACTCGTCCCACGCCGGGATGAAGACGATCATCCGTCCGGTCTGGGTGGGACACGGCAGAGCATCACTGCGAATCGGCGGCGTGCGGCCCCGGCCAAGACGTCGCACCAGATAGAATAGGTCGACGAGCAGATCGTCGAGCCCGCCGATCAGCAACCCGGCCGCCGCGAACAACGACAGTTCGCGCACGACGACATCGATCCCCCCGATGATCCCGTCCATCCGGCTTGCTCCCCCTCGCCGACCCATCCGGTCTGATGGGGGGCGAGCCCGGATTCAACGGGATTCTGAGGGTCAATTTGAAACAGCGGCGGCAACCGCAATATTGTCTTGAGGAATCAATAGGCGCGGATGGTTGCGATCGGTGCTGCGGTGCAACATATTATGTCCGAAAGGACTATCTGTGGCCAAGACATTTTCCCCGGGCGTCGTTCATGCCGCGCTGGCCGTTGGTGGCTTTGCGATCGGCACGACCGAATTCGCCGCGATGAGCCTGGAGCCCGATCTCGCGCGCGGGCTGGGCATCGATGCGCCGACCGCGGGGCATGTCATCAGCGCCTATGCGCTGGGCGTCGTGGTGGGCGCGCCGATGCTGGCGGTGCTGTCGGCCAAGCTGGCGCGGCGGACGCTGCTGATCGCGCTAATGCTGATGTTCGCGCTGGGCAACGGATTGTCGGCGATGGCCCCCAACTATCACTGGATGCTGGTATTCCGTTTCCTGAGCGGCCTGCCGCACGGCGCCTATTTCGGGATCGCGGCCTTGGTCGCCGCCTCGCTGGTCCCCGATGAGCGCCGGACGGTTGCGGTCGGGCGGGTCATGCTCGGGTTGACGGTGGCGACCGTGATCGGCGTGCCGTTGGCGCAGATGCTGGGCCAGTGGCTCAACTGGCGTTGGGTGTTCGGCGTGGTTGCGGGGCTGGCGTTGCTGACCACGACCCTGGTCGCGATCGCCGCACCGCATGACCGGCCCGATGAGGGTGCCAGCGTCCGACGCGAGCTGGCGGCCCTGAGCCGGGGGCAGGTCTGGCTGACGCTGGCGATCGGCGCGATCGGCTTTGGCGGCATGTTCGCGGTCTACACCTATCTCGCCGCGACGCTGACCGAGGTGACCGGCGTGTCCGAGCATCTGATCCCGCTGGTCCTGGCCGTGTTCGGGCTGGGCATGACGATCGGCAATATCGTCGTGCCGCGCTTTGCCGACCGGGCATTGATGCCGACTGCCGGGGGCCTGCTGCTCTGGTCGGCGGCGATGCTGGCACTCTATCCGCTGGCGGCCGGGAGCATGTGGACGATCCTGCCTAATGTCTTTGCCATCGGCTTGGGCGGGGCGCTGGGCACCGTGCTCCAGACGCGGCTCATGGACGTGGCGGGTGAGGGGCAGGGGCTGGCCGCCGCGCTCAACCATTCGGCGTTCAACACGGCCAATGCCATCGGCCCCTGGGCGGGCGGTCTGGCGATCGCCAACGGGCTCGGCTGGACCTCGACCGGCTATGTCGGCTGTGGGCTGGCGCTGGGCGGCTTTGCCATCTGGCTGATCGCAATGCGGGTGGCGCGCGGGGAGGTCAGCGTGCCAGCGGATCGATCGAATCGTCCGGTGCTGTCGCACTGAGGCGTTTCGCGACGGCTTCGACCTTCGCCATCACGCGCAGGATATTGCCGTTGGTGAGGTTTGCGAGGTCCGCATCGCTCCACCCGCGCCGGACGAGTTCGGCCAGCACCAGCGGATAGCCGTCGACGCCCGCCATCCCCTCCGGGCCGGTGCCGTTGATCCCGTCATAATCGCCGCCAAAGCCCACCGCGCCGCGCCCGGCCACTTGCGCGATATGCTCGATATGGTCGGCGACCATTGCCGGCGTCACGCGCGGGGCGGGGTTTGCCACATCCCAGGCGATCAGCGGTGCAGGACTGCGTGGGCCATAGACATTGGCTGCCACCCCGACCAATTTCGCATAGGCCGTGCGCTTCGAATCCCAGGCCCGCCAGTCGCTCGACAGGAAGGCGGGATAGACATTCACCATCACGACGCCCCCCGCCGCCCCGATCCGGCGGAGCAGCGCATCGGGAATGTTGCGCGGCGCATCCGCCAGCGCTCGCGCGTCGGAGTGCGAGGCGATGACTGGTGCCCGACTGGTATCCAGCGCCGCCGCCATCGTCGTATCGGAGACATGCGCGACATCGATCATCATGCCGATGCGGTTCATCTCGGCGACGACGGCGCGGCCAAAGGGGCTGAGGCCGTTCGCGATGGGAGCGTCGGTCGAGGAGTCGGCCCAGGCCAGGCTGCGGCCATGGGTCAGCGTCAGATAGGCGGCGCCCAGCGCCCTATACTGGCGCAGCATCGACAGCCGCCCGTCGATCTGATGCCCGCCCTCGACCCCGATCAGCGAGGCGACCCTGCCGGAGCGCACGATCCGGCGAACATCATCGGCGGTTCGGGCCATGGCGAGTCGGTCGGGATGCGCGGCGACCAGCCGATGGACGCGGTCGATCTGCTCCAGAGTCATCTCTACCGCGCGCGGGCCGGTGACGTCGGCGGGAATCCACACCGACCAGAATTGCCCGCCAACACCGCCGCGTCTCAGCCGCAGAAGGTCGGTCTGGAGCGGATAGGGCAGGGTGGTGGTGTCGGTGGCAAGTGAGGGGGACTCGGGCGGGACGTCGGTGTCGCGTAGCTCCCAGGGGAGGTCGTTATGCCCGTCGACGATCGGCGCACGGGCGAGGACCGATTCGATTCGGCGCGTGATGGCTGGATCGGCCGCCTGGGCGAGCAGGAGCGCGATCAGCATGTCAGTCGCTGCTCGAAGCGGGTGAGGGTGGTGTCGATCGGCTGCTCGGTGGCTTCTACTTGATCGACTCGGGCGTTGGGTGGCCCCGATCCCGCCTCGGCGATGATCTGCACCACCGCATCGTCGGCCCCCTGGACAACCGCCTCTACCGAACCGTCCGCGCGATTGCGCACCCAGCCGGTCAGCCCCAGAGCCTCGGCGTGGCCAAGGAACCAGTAACGATACCCGACGCCCTGCACGCGCCCGGTGATGCGAAGATGACGGCCGATCATGCTCGCGACTGTCGCGCGGGTGGGCAGGAAAGGGAAGTTCCTATTCCTCCCCGGCACGGGGAGGGGGACCGCCGCGAAGCGGCGGTGGAGGGAGCGTGCCGCAAGGGATACCCTGTGTGGAAGCCCCCCTCCGTCAGCGCTGCGCGCTGCCACCTCCCCGTGCCGGGGAGGATTTTTGGTTCGCGCGGATGCGCAAAGATCGCGGAGGAGACGGAATCTTCTCTGCGTCCTCCGCGCCTCTGCGCGAACGAGCCTTAGACCTTGTCGGTCAACTCCGGCACGACGGTGAACAGGTCGCCGACCAGGCCGATATCGGCGACCTGGAAGATGGGGGCGTCCTCATCCTTGTTGATCGCGACGATGACCTTGGAGTCCTTCATCCCCGCCAGATGCTGAATCGCGCCCGAGATGCCAACCGCGACATAGACTTCCGGAGCGACGATCTTGCCGGTCTGCCCGACCTGATAGTCGTTGGGGGCATAGCCCGCATCAACCGCCGCGCGGGAGGCACCAACGGCGGCGCCCAGCTTGTCGGCGAGCGGGTCGATCAGCGCGTGGAACTGCTCTTCCGACCCCAGCGCACGACCGCCCGAGACGATGATCTTGGCGCTGGTGAGTTCGGGCCGGGCATTCTCGGCCTTTTCCGCGCCGACGAAGCGGGACTTGGCGGCGTCGCCGGTGGCGGCGACCGCCTCGATGGTGCCCGAACCACCCTCGGCCGCCGCCTTCTCGAAGGCGGTGGTGCGGACGGTCAGGACCAGCTTGGTGTCGCTGGTCTTCACGGTGGCGATCGCGTTGCCCGCATAGATCGGCCGGGTGAAGCTGTCCGGTCCCTCGACCGACAATATGTCGCTGATCTGCATCACGTCGATGA